>MDSW01213475.1_pt1 | contig 11333 bp, 10 predicted proteins | sample 811171 | NCBI WGS metagenome assembly MDSW01 (sample SAMN05326641, study PRJNA326480) | marine metagenome | isolation source: seawater | place: Atlantic Ocean: North West | collected 2012
CTCCTCAATTTTAATAACCTTTCCAGATGCACCCTTTATTATATCGTTATACTTATCTTTAATTGTTTTTAATTCTTTTTCAGCCAAATCTTGTTTAGCCACTATAGTATTTTCGTAAAATGCCATATTTATAGTTGTTAATTAAATATTATTAGTAATTTATAACGTGTGGTTTATACTATAATGTATAATTATATCAATACTTTTATTTATTCATTAAAATAATAAAAATGAGCGCACTATTATTTCCAGGCCAAGGATCTCAAGTTGTAGGTATGGGTTCTGAGTTTTATAATAATTTTAGCTTGGTGAAAAATATTTTTAAAGCTGCAGACGAAAAATTAAAATACTCGATCTCAAATTTAATTCTTAAAGGTCCAGAAAATGATTTGAAACTTACCGAAAATACTCAACCAGCTATATTAACTGTTAGTTACTCAATTTTTCAAGTATTGAAAAAAGAATTTAATTTTAATCTTAATTCTTTTAAATTTTTTGCTGGACACTCATTAGGTGAATATAGTGCTTTAGTATGCGCAAATTCTTTAAAGTTTGAAGATGCTTTATTTTTACTTCATCAAAGAGGAAAAGCAATGCAAACTGCTGTGCCTTTAGGAAAAGGAAGTATGTTAGCAGTATTAGGGACTCAAACTTTTGAGATTCAAAATTTAATTAACTCAATAAAAGATAGTGTTGAAGTTTGTGAAATTGCTAATGATAATGCCGAGGGACAAGTAATAGTTAGTGGAGACATCAAGAGTATAAACTATTTTCAAAGTTCTCTTAAAGAAAAAAAAATCAAATCCATTCCTTTGAAAGTAAGCGCTCCTTTTCATTGTTCTCTTATGCATTCTGCAGCTGAAAATATGAAAAATAAAATCAAGGGTATAAAATTCGAAAATTTGACACATAAAATTGTTAATAATGTTACAGCTAAACCAGAGGAAAATGTAGAAAAAATTAAAAAATTATTAGTTGAACAAATTTTTTCAACAGTTAGATGGCGTGAGAGTATATTGCTGATGTCTGAGAATGGAGTTAATAATTTTGTTGAAATTGGGCCAGGAAAAGTACTTACTGGTATGGTGAAAAGAACAATAAAAAACTCTAATTGCTTCTCAATTAACTCAATAGCTGATATTAAAAATTTACCAAATGAATTTAAAAAATAAAAAAGTCTTAATTACTGGTGCTACAGGTGGAATAGGAAATTCTTTATTACAAAAATTTAGTGAACTCGGAGCTTCTATACTTGCTACTGGGACTAACGAAGAAAAACTGGCAAATATAAAAAAAAATTATCCGAAAATAGAAGTAGAAAGTTTTAAACTTCAAGAACATGATAAAATAGAAAAATTTATCGAAAATGTAGAAAAAAAATTGGATGGATTAGATATTTTAGTTAATAATGCTGGTATTACATTAGATAACTTGTCTATTAGATTGACAGAGGAAAATTGGAAAAAAGTTATAGACGTAAATTTGAATTCTACTTTTTTAATGTGTAAATATGCAATAAAAAAAATGCTGAAAAAAAAATATGGAAAAATTATTAATATTACCTCAATTGTTGGACATACTGGGAATGTAGGTCAAGCTAATTACTCAGCGTCTAAAGCTGGAATAGTTGCTTTTTCAAAAAGTTTAGCAATAGAGTATGCCAAAAAAAATATTAATATTAATTGTGTATCTCCTGGATTTATTAAAACTGAAATGACAGATAAGATTGACGAAGAATTTAAAAAAGTTCTTTTAAGCAAAATTCCATCCGGTAGCTTAGGTTCTGGAGAAGATGTTTCTAATTGTGTGGTTTTTTTAGCGTCTGATATGGCAAACTATATAAATGGAGAAACTATTCATGTTAATGGTGGAATGTATATGTCTTGACAATTCTGTTTAATAATCTATTAAGAAATTATATACACACGAAAGGAATTCATGTCAGATGATATTAAAGCTAAAATAAAAAAAATAGTTGCAGATCACTTAGGGATAGAGGAAGAAAAAGTAACTGAGGAAGCGAGTTTTATAGACGATCTAGGTGCAGATAGCTTAGATACTGTTGAGTTAGTTATGGCATTCGAAGAGGAGTTTGGTTCAGAGATATCTGATAGCGAAGCTGAGAAGATTCTTACAGTCGGTGATGCAATTAAATTTATTGAGAGCAAATCAAGTTAGAAAAAATCTTTTTAAATGGTTGGTGGCGGAGAAAATATCATGGTAATTTTATCTTCTCCCTCTGGTGTTGGAAAAACAACGCTTACAAAAAAAATACAACAAAAATATCATAATTTTAAAATTTCTGTTTCACATACCACAAGATCCCCAAGATCAAACGAGATTGACGGTATAGATTATCATTTTGTTTCTAAGGAAAAATTTCAAGAATTAATAAGTGAAAACAAGTTCTATGAATATGCAAAAATTTTTGAAAATTATTATGGAACATTAAAATCAGAGGTTGATAAAACAATTTTAAAAAATGACATAATCTTTGATATTGATTGGCAGGGGACAAAACAGTTGTCAAAATTTAAAAATCTTAATCTTATTAAGATTTATCTTATAACTGACAAAGAGGAGTTAAAAAAAAGGCTAATCAAAAGAAATCAAAATACAATTGAAGAGATAAATAAAAGATCAAAAGCTTATGATCAAGATATTAAGCATTGGAAAGATTATGATTATGTTATTATTAATAAAAATTTAGATATTTGTTTTAAACAAATAGAAAAAATTATCATTAACACAAAAAGAAATGTTTCTACTCTTTCTCAAATAACGAAGTAATAATGTAATATAATTCAGGATTTAAATCAGTAGGTCTAGAATTTAAATTTAAATCTTTAATCGAATTAATTTTTTTTTGTGATAATATTTTTTTAATACTTTTATTTATCATCTTACGTTTATTCGAAAAAAAAATATTTGTTATTTTCTCTAAATTATTAATATTTTTAATATTATAAATATTTTTTTTCGGTTTAAAATGAATGACTATAGATAAAACCTTTGGTTTTGGTTTAAAACAATTTTGAGTAACAATAAATTTATTGACAACTTCAAATCTATAATCATTAAGAATAGTCAATCTGCTATAATTTTTTGATTTATACTTACCTATAATTTTTTCCCCAAGTTCTTTTTGAAACATAAGTATTAAATTATCAAAGTTAGGAAGCCATTTTTTAAACCTAATTATTTTCACAAAAATTTGAGAAGAGATATTGTAAGGTAAATTTCCAAAAATAATCGATTTTTTAAAATTGATGGTTTTTTCTAAATTAAATTTTAATATATCAGCATTAAAGATTTTTATATTTTTATTATCCAAAAACTTATTTCTTAAACTTTCAAATAATTTATAATCTTTTTCTATCAGTATAAGTGATTTAGGTTTCTTTTTAAGAATTTCATCTGTAAGAGCACCTCTCCCCGGTCCTATTTCTATGACATCTTTATCTTTAATATTAACTAAATTTATTATTTTTTTAATTATATTTTTATCTGTTAGAAAGTTTTGACCAAGTGATTTCTTTGCTAAACTCATTCTTTAAATTTTTCAACGAACTCAATACTTTTCATAAAGCTTGTAATATTTGCCTTATTTTTTCCTACTAAATTTTTGGCAATACCATGGTCAGGTGAAACCCTCAAATACTTCAAACCAATAGTAATATTAATTGCATCAAATTTATAAATAGTCTTGAAAGGAGACAAGACTTGATCATGATACATTCCTACTATTATATCATAATTCTTATACTCGTTTATAAAAACAGTATCAGAAACTAATGGGCCATCCACTTTAATTTTGCTTTTTTTCAACTTAAAAATTGACGGAAGAATTATTTTCTTTTCTTCAGAGTTTTTTCTAAATTCAGCATTATGAGGATTTAATCCAAGTACACCAATTATAGGTTTTCGTTTAAAATGTCTTTTAAACCAACTATTAATATTTTTGATCTTTTTTATAATGAGTTCTGAATTAATCTTATTTGAAATATCTTTAATATCAATATGTGTTGTTAAGGGACACACCGACAATTTATTATTATAAATCATCATTATTACTGAGTTTTTCTTTGAGTTACACCTAGATGCTAAATATTCAGTTACTCCAATTTTATCTTTTTTTAAAAAAATCTTACTTATAGCGCAATTAATTATACCTTTAACATCTTTTCTTAATCCAAAAATATGGGCCTTATTTAAAGAATCTGTTATGAAATTAGATGTTGATTTATTTGAAATTTTAAAAGGGTCTTTAAATTTCAAACCTATATTTATAATTTTTAGAGCAGTACTCTTATCATCATCAATACACTTTACTTCTCTCAATTTAATGCGGTATTTTAATTTTTTAAATTGTTTTTTTAATAAATTTACATTTGAAATAAAGTATATTTTTCGTTTATATGAATTTCTAATTTTTTTCCAACTTTTAAAAATTATTTCTGAGTTGATACTATTAGGATCGCCACTAACAATTATAATTTTTTTACTCATTTATATTGAATAAAACTTGTATTTTTCAGTTTAGATAGGTAACTACGTGAGTATAAATTGAATAACTTATTCTTCCTTTGATTAATTAAATTTTGTCTTAATCTATTTTTATCAATATTTTCTGATTTTGAAATTCTCTTATCATTAAGTTTTAAAAAAAGTATACTATCTTGATTTTTAATAGGATCTGATATTTCACCTATATCAAGTTTTTTTAAGACATCATAAATATTTTTTGATAATGATTTCACATTCAACCAACCTAAATTACCATTATTCGAAGATGAATTTGCAATACTATATTTAGAAGCTGTTTTCTCAAAACCTTCGTTGTTAATTTTAGTCAAGATTTCACTCTGAATTTCTTGTTCCGATTGATTGTTGAATAGCAGTTCTATTTCAGAAATATTATATTCTTCAACTTCTACTTTATTTTCAAAAATATTATTTATTTCTTTTTCAATAGCAGCTTTATCAATTTCAATTTTATTAGAATACATGCTGTAAATGAGTTTTTGCCATTTGAATTGAGTTTCTTTCTCTTCTAAAAAAAGTTCAAAATCTAGCTGATTATTTTTAAAATCGTTTTTTAGTTTTTCAATATTATTCCCTGAAATTGAATTTAAAAAAGCTTCTAAATCTTTTCTTTCAGCTTTATAATCATATTTTGAAAGCTCGATTTTCATTAATTTGTTTTGGATCAGTCTCTCAAGAGCAATTTTTTTTTGATTATTGATATTTTCTTGTGTCACTTTTTGTCCTGATAATAATAGATCGGTCAAAATTTTATTTTTCACTTCGTGTTGAGTAATAATTTCATTTTCTACTTTCAAAACTATCTTATTTTGAATTTTTGCAAATCCAATATTTAAATAAAATAAAAAAAAAAAAAGAGTATATAAATATTTTTTTAGACATTATTCTGCGAAAGATGGAGAATTAATATTACCGAATGGCGTTAAAGTAATTTTAAACATCAAAGAATTTTCGGGTTCAATTTCAGAATCAACATAAAATTCTCTTCTATAGACTAAGCCTGCTCGTAAACAATCGTTTATATATTCATAGCTTAAATTATAAAATTCTGAAGAGTCAGTTACTAAATTTCTTTTTGTTTCAAATGAAAAAATTCCTTTTTCATTATCTCCTAAATTTAGTTTAGTTTGGAAATATTCTTGATCACCAATATGCTCTGACTCTTTTAAATAATTAAAATTTAATTGAAAGGGATCAAAATTAATTTCAGATCCTATTTCATTGTAATTTAGCTGGTTATAATTTTGATCAATTGAAAAATTATAATTAAGATTTATTCTCTCGTTTAAATTATATTTTGTAGAGCCGACAATATCTGAAAGTTTTTCATCTAAACTAGTTTTTGAGGACATTTTTTTGTTTTCTTTACTGTTGATTATTTGAGCTAGTGAAAAATCAAACTCTTTATCATTTTTTTTGTAGTTATAATCAAGTCCAACTGTACCAGTAAATCCAGTTTCAAAATTATTGTTATTTTCTAATCTATCCATACTGAATGCTTTTTCTGGATTTAATAAAAAACCTTCATTTTCTTTTCTCATACTACCTGGGGAGTACCTTATAAGTATTTTCGGTTTAAGTAATTGCAAAGATTCATTTATTTCTTTTCTTAAGTTAATTTCACTTAAATATCCGATGGCACCGAAAATTTCACTTGTAGTATCCTTTTTATATAAGTCCTCATTTTTTACTTCGTAATTAATATTCTTAAAATTACCCAGGATTGTTCCATTTACCCCTGAAAGATAGTTTTTGGTATTTGCCTCCCACTCAAAATTATTGATTAGAAAATTTGTTGATTTATTGGTGTCGTAATTATGAAATTTATAATTTGTTTGTAAATCTATTTTTCCAATTTTGTTACTATTAACTATATTTTTATCTAATGTAATTTCTGGTAAAATATATTCATATTTATCATTATAGTTTTCATTTAAAGTCTCATATATACTAGAACTAAAACCAAAAAAGAGATTATCATTTTCATGAGTAAAACCGACTGAGTTTTCAAGAACAGTCTCATTATAATCTACTAGATCTGACTCTATTTTGTAAAGTTTCAAGTACTTATCATTCGAAACATCTTGCAATGACATACTCAAAGTACTTTCAGAATTAGGAGAGGGTTTAAAATTTTTTACGTACTTAGAAAAAAAATGGGATTTATCACCTGCTTTTTTGGTGTTACTACTTTCTTTATACCCTTTTGTGTATCCGAAGTCTGTCAAAAGGTTAGAATTTTTAAAGGCTTGGTGATACTCACCTAAAAAAAGAGGATTTTCATCGACATAAAGTTTGTTTGTTAACGTAAAGTTTTTATCTTTATTCATTGCCCAAAAATATGGAATTGATAAACCTGAACCAAGATTTTTAGAGTCGGAGAAGGCTGGAGCTAAAAATCCTGATCTTCTGTCAACCGTTGGATCTGGATGAGATAATTTTGGTAAGTAAAAAACTGGAATATCGTAAATCTTTACTATTGCATTATCGTAATAAATTGTTTTTTTTTCATTGTCGTGAAGCATTTTTGACGCTTGTATCGTCCAGGGTGGACATTTATCATTCTTTCTATAATCACATAATGTGAATATACTTTTGTTAAAAGAATTAATTTTATTATCTATTTTTATTGTATTAGCAAAAATCCTTGGCTTATTCTTTTCATTTATTTTAAAATTTTCATCATTCATGAATGCTTTGACATCAGTTCCTAAAATCTCCCTCGTTTTTGTATCGATATAAATCTGAGAGAATTCATAAGTATTCTCCTTATTGTCCTTAATCTTGATAAAACCTAAAGATTTGAAAATATTACTTTTTGTGTGATATTCAAAACTTTGTAAATAAACTATATTATTATCTTGGTCAGTTATTTTTGCCTCTTTATCTGATTTTATTATGTTAGTTTTATTATTAAGAATGATATCAGATCCTTCAATCAGGTATTTTTCAGATGTTAAGATCTCAGTTTGACCTTTGCTTATAAAAATTTTTTCAATTTCATTGTATTCTGCAAAATTTGTTTTTATCCTATTGTTCTCTTTATCAGTAGCTACAATATTTCTTTCTAATTTAATAATTCCTTCTTTTTTTCGGTACTCAGCATAATCACTTTTAATTTCATCTTTCTGCTCAGTAATTATTACTACATCTTTTTCAAAAATTGAAAATTCTTTATTTTTATCTAAAGTTATATTTTTAGATTGAATTTGAACACTTTCGGCTAGCAAAGCCGAAGTCAAAATTGTAAGGAAATAAAAAATTAAAAAACTATTTTTCATTAATTTGAAATACTCCAATAAATGTAAATAAAGTTAAAGCCAGAATTGGATTCCAAACAGCTAATATTATTGGAATTCTATCTGTTTGACCTAAAGCCAAAGATAAATCTTTTAAATAAAACGTTAAAACACAAGTCACAAGACCCAATGAAATCAATCTAAAGTTATCAGCTTTTTTTAGTGAATTTAATGTAAAAATTGATGCTAAAGCAGTCATTAAAAAAAGAAAAAATGGAAGAGATAACATTGAATGTAAGCTTTGATTTAAAAATGGTTCATTATATCCATTGTTTAGTAACTCTTCATAATTAAAAACGAGATCTAAAAAAGACAGTGTATCAACATTTTTAAATAAACTATTTATTCTTTCGTAATCATAAATAGAATTAAGTGTATATTCATCAATTTTTTTACTTTTAAAAACACCTTCAGATACTTTAAAAATTTCCACATCATAAAGTATCCATTCGGTATTTTTTATATCAGCTTTTTTTGATACTATCTTCTCTATTAAATTAGAGTCATTATCAAGGTGGAAAATTTTAACATTTACAAGATCGAAATCTCTTGGTTTATCAGCTGTGATTATTCTGTGGTTAGAGCCGGTTCTTTCTTTGATCCAAAGACCGTTTTTATTAAATGTTACTAAATGATCTATATCTTTTGAATAATTTGATTTTGTTTGCTCATAATATTTTGACATTGAAGAAGTAATAGGATTTGCAATAATTAAAATAAACCACCCCAATAAGAATGAAACTAATGCAAGAATAAAAAATATTTTTAAATTTGAATACCCAAAAACTTTAAGTGTGAGAAGATCTTTATTATTTCTTACTTTCATCATAAACCACATACTAGATATGAAAATTATAAAAGGTAAGATCTTAATTATCATAGTAGGAATATAAATCCCTGTTAATAATAATGGTAAAAATATACTTACATCAATATTTTTGAAAAACTCAACTTCTTCAAATAGATTTAGAATCATCCCAAAACAATAAAATACCATAACCACAATTAAAAAAGTTTTCAAAAAGTTTTTTAAAATATAATTAAATAAAATTTTATTCATATTACTTTTGCCTCATCTGAAAATTTATAAATTAAAAATGAATATAATAAAAAGAGTAGCCCGAAAGGTAATATTATAAATGAAATTAAAATAAAATTATTTATACCTGTATACCTTACTGCAAGCTCTGTAAATAAAAGCAAACTAAAGCTATACAAAAATACAACAAACTTATTAAAATAAAATTTTCTTGATTTTATCAAAAGCAATCCACTAATTAAAGAAAGTACAGGAATATATAATGGAATTACCATTCTCCTATTAAGAGTTGGCAAAATTTCCTCTTTGAAACCCTCTCTACAAAAATCGCTGCTATTCTTTTCTGAAATTAGACATTTAAAAAGTTTAAGAGTTGATGTTTCTTGAATTTTTGGATTTTTAATAGTTGTAGTGCTCAAGTTACTCAAATCAATATTAAGTTGTTCAAATTTAATTATTTCATTTGCGGTATCTTTTTTAGAGGTTATTACTTGGCCATTAAATAAAAGTAATTTCTTTTCATATATAATTCCGTTTTTTGCAATTATGGAGGTAGTATTAATTTCTGATGAATTAGACGAAAGATTTTTTATATTGTTTCCTTTGTCATAAAGAAAAACGTTTTGAATTTCATTATCTATTTTTCTTTCAACAAAAAAAGTAAAACCTTTAAATGAGTCACTAAATCTTTGTGTTTTGATTGTAGGTAGCAGTGAATTAAATTTATCATTACCTACTAGTTTTCTTGATTCATTTAAAGCAAGAGGGGTCAAAAATGTTGTTAATACTAAATAAAATAATGAAATAACTACAGATGAAATAAAAAATAGATTTATAATGTAAATTTTTTTTTCTCCAGATGTCCATAAAATTATAAATTCACTATCTTGAAGGTGTTTAATAATAAATAAAGTTATTGCTATTAAAAATGATAGAGGTATAAACTTTGGAACGATCCCAAAAAGATTTAAAACTGAGAATTGAAAGTATGTGCTTACTGGATAGCCATTTTCTACTATTAAATCTAAAAAACTTACTGCTCTAACAGTCAATGCTATTAGTGACAAACCTAATAAAATCAAAAGAAATGATTTAAAAATCTCTGATAGAAAATTTTGATAAATTTTGTTTTGAAGCATAGAAATATATTGTATATAAATAAAGCAACCAAAAATTAATTTCAACTAATGGTTTAACCATGACCGATTTATCGTTGAAAATAGATAAATTTGGGCATATATCACTCTTTTTTGAGAGATAAAAATAAATATTATTATGGCAATAAAAATAAATTATTCAAAAAAAACTACAGATAAAATTTCTTCTAATTTAGTTTTATTTGTAGATGAAAAATACAATATAAATAAATTAGAAAAATTTATCTCTGAAAAAGAATTTAATTATATCTACGATTTATTAAAAACAAGCGATCATAAAAAAAATATGTTTGTTTTCGAAGTCAATTCAAAAAAAAAAATAATCGTTATTTCAATAAAAAAAGATCTTAAAAATTCTGATATTGAAAATTTAGGAGCCGAATTTTATGGATGTATAAACACAGGAAAGAATAGTGAGTATAGTATAAATTGTGATAGTATTATCGGGAAACATGAAAATTTTATTGGTCATTTTATTCATGGACTAAGTTTAAAATCTTATGAATTTAAAAAATACAAAACTAAAAAAGACTCAAAAACATACCTGATAAATATAATAGGTAATAAAAATAAAACTTCTCCACAAGACCAAATAAAATTTAAAGCTCTTGAAGAAGGAACTTTTTTTGCTAGAGATTTAGTTTCAGAACCAGGAAATGTACTTCATCCTGATGAATATGCAAAAAGAATAGCCTCTTTAAGAAAAATCGGATTAAAAATAAAAATTTTTGATAAAACAAAACTAAAAAAATTAGGTATGAACGCTTTACTTGGTGTAGGGCAGGGAAGTGTGAGAGGGTCATATTTAGTAATCATGGAATGGAATGGAGCAAAAAATAAATCGAAACCTTTAGCATTTGTTGGAAAGGGAGTTTGCTTTGATACAGGTGGATATTCATTAAAGCCAGCTAAATTTATGGAAGATATGACATATGATATGGCTGGATCTGCGGCGGTTGTTGGATTGATGAAGAATTTGGCTTTAAGAAAATCAAAAATTAATGCAGTCGGAGTGGTTGGTCTTGTGGAAAATATGGTAAGCGGGAACGCACAAAGACCTGGAGATATTGTAAAATCATATTCTGGAAAAACTGTTGAAGTCTTAAACACAGATGCTGAAGGAAGATTAGTTTTGGCTGATGCGCTCACTTATACAGAAAAAAAATACAAACCAAAATTTATAATTGATCTAGCTACTTTAACAGGAGCTATCATTGTTTCATTAGGTTCAGAATACGCGGGTCTTTTTTCTAATGATGACAAATTATCTAAACAAATTTTTAATGCAGGTGA
>MDSW01042407.1_pt1 | contig 11331 bp, 24 predicted proteins | sample 811171 | NCBI WGS metagenome assembly MDSW01 (sample SAMN05326641, study PRJNA326480) | marine metagenome | isolation source: seawater | place: Atlantic Ocean: North West | collected 2012
ATATAATTATTATGCCTAAGTAACTAAATGCTAAGGCTTTCATTTTGTTTTCGTAGTTTTTCATTTTCTTCTTCTGCTTTTCTTGCTCTTTCTATAGCTCTGTTTCTTGACAGTCTATAATCTGAGAGTGCTTTTTTATAAAGTCGTTTGTTGTTTATGTTTTCTTGGAAATAAAAAGTAAGCCTAGATATAGCATCTGCCATTTCCTCAAGCTCACTTGTTTTTTTATTGTTGTATTCTTTTAGGATTGTACTAGCTAGAAAACTAATATCTCCCCAAATTTCCATATCCTTAAGGTTGTCTATCTTTTTCATCTATGCAAATATCCAAAGTGACGCCCATAGTAAAGTGAAAACTGATACTACAAAAATAAATTCTCCAATAAGTTTTAAAGTGTTTTTCATTTGTTAAAGTGTTTATATAGTTCTTCTGAATGATTATACGCTTCTTGTGCTGATTCTTTAATAGATAAGTCTTTAGTGTTTCTCATAATAAACTTGAGTAACCCTTGTACTTTTCCAAATTTTCCTGCTTGATCTATATTCATAATTATTAGTTTTATGCTAATATACAAATAATACCGATATAAACAAATGTTAATTAAATTTATTTAAATTTATTCTGTGTGCATCTGATTCTTTAAAGAGATAACATTCTTTGTTACTTCGCTTCTTAGTCCATAAAGTAGTGTCAGGACAATACAGCTCTACAGATTTTGGTTTAGGTAAGTCGTTTAGCCAGAAAAGATAATTACCTTTAGGATCGTTAACAAAGTACAAAGCTATAGCATCTTCCTCTAAAAGTTTATCATACTTGTATTTTTCTATCATTTTTTCTTCATAATACTTTTTACGAAACTTCATTTCTATAATACATTGTACACCTTTAGGAGTAGTACCTATACAATCAAAATGCTCAAAGCCATTACCACAATGTTCAAGATTCCACCCATCTAAATTAAGTAGAGTTACTACTGCTTTTTCAAACTGATGTACTTTTTTTAAATTCATACAAGTTTATTTAGATCTGCTATCCATCTTCTGTATATAGCTCCATTACAAGTACAAGGCTCATTATATTTATGATTATAATATTTAGCGTGTAGTTCTGCCACTAGCTGTATTTGTTGTTTATCTAATTCGTTTTGTTTAGGTCGATTAGTAAAGTCTAACCATCTATCCTTATCTTCTTCTACCATAGCTTTACTTTGTTTGCTTTATCTTTTCGCTTGTCGCATCCACAATCATCTCCCCAAATCTTTTTGACTAAGTATTTTATTCCTGTGTAGGTTGTTATCTTTTCTATTAAGTCTCCTAATCTCATTTTATTTATTTAAATTAAAAAAATTACATTTATATTTAGGCACTCTAAACATTTGGTCTTTACCTTTTCTATTTAAGGTGTTGATGTCTAAATTTTCTAAATATTGTTTTTTAAATATTTTTTTTGAATTACAACATACAGCCCATTCTGTTTCTCTACATATTATAATGTAATAGAATTCTTGTATTTTGTGTAGCCTTTCTTTTCTCCCTAAAAAACTAACAGAATTAAAAGGAAAAGTATCGTAAGTAGTAAATGGATAATTACTTTTTGTTTCTAATTCAAAATAATATTTATTGTTATTTTTTATTGTTATTATATCGTGATTATAATTTTCTTCACTATCATAAATTTTATGTCCTTTATTTAATATATATTTTATAAATAAATCTTTTGCATATTTATCACTATGGTTATAAGAGCCTTGATTAAATTTTCTTGCGCCATATTTATTGCTCAATCCCATTCTATATTTTGTTTAATTAATCTTTTAACACCTTTTACTGTATTATATAACGAGTAATATGAAATGTTAGTTAGCTTGCTTACTTCTGCTATACTCTTTTCTCTAGTTAGCTCCCACACCTTTCTATCATACCAATATAACTGATCAAGTAATTTATTGTATTCTTTTATTTTTTTCGGCACATCTTTCTCTTTGTATTCTTCTTCTTCCTTAATATACTTTTCTAAATACTCAATGTTTACTTTTTGTATCTTCGCTTCTTTGCGACAAGTATCATAGAACAAAGACTTTAATGTTCTGTAGATATAAAACTTATTTATGTCATCATCAAAGGTTATATCAAGACCAGAATTAATAAGCGTGTTTACTTTTAAATACATATTTTGTACAACATCTTCTGCCTCTGATGGTTTACAACCAAAAGATATTACTTGTCTTACCCAAGTTTTATGATGCTTAGCTATTTTTTCTAGTATCGTCAATTTGTAATTGTTTCTTCGATCTATATTTAATTAAATTCTTACCACCTACTTGAAAGCCTACATTGTTTAGTATTGACTTAAATAGTATTGGTGATTCGTGACTTGTCGGTTTATAGCCTAAAGACATTTCTTTTACTTTAGCTACATACAATCTTGTGTACATCCAAGCATCAGGACTTGCTATGTACCTATGGCATATAAGAAAATCATCACAACGATTTCCATTCACAGCTCCACCCTCACTATCTCCAATGGTTGGAGGAGGTGTCATACCTCCGTATTCGTGATTAGCTCCGTGTTTTCTACGCAGGGCTTCGGTAACAGCGTGGGCGCATATCCAAGTAGATATTTTATGTTTTCGGCAAAATATTCTTATATCAGATAAGCATTCATAGGAATATTCATATCCGTTTGTATTTCTTAAATCTTTTTTTAAAGAGTTTATAGGATCTATAAGTAACCCGTGATAATCCCAAGCCTCCTTTACTTTGGTTGCTAACTTTAAAAGTTGTTTATATGTGTATTGTTTGTTAATGTCTACAAACTTAAAATGATTATATACAAAGTCTTTTGATTCTTCGTAATCTTTTTCTTCTATTTTGTTTATTGGTTTGCCTTCTATAAATTCTATTAGCTTCTTGATTAATTGTACAGGGTCGTTTTCACTAGAGAATACTAACCATCTTATATTGTGTTCTAATGAGTATAATAACATAAGATAAAACGTAAAGTGTGTTTTCCCTACGTTGTTATGACCAAGTATAAAATTCATATTACCCTCTACAAATCTAAAACTAGAATCAATTTCGTTATGTCCTAGCTTCAAGGCTTCCTTGACTTTACCTTTACGAAAGTCGTTTAATGTATTTATATGTTTATCGTAGTTTATAAGCATAAAAAAAGGGGGTACGAAACCCCCTATAATTTAAAAGTTAATTAGAATGGTAAGTCGTCCTCTCTGTCTGGAGCTTGGTCGTGTGTGGAGACCTCCTCTTTGTACTCTCTAACTCTCCAACCTTGTAAACTTGTAAAGTATAATACTTGGTTGTTTGCGTTAGTCCACTCTCTACCTCTTACGTTGTAAAATACTTCTACGTTGTTTCCTACTTTACAAATAGGGTCATCTAAAAGTCCTACGTTGTTTTGAGTGAAATCGAGAGCTACAACTTGTGGATATTTATCAGTTGTTTCTATTACTAGTTTTCTTACTCTAAAGTTTCCTTTTTCTTCTACTGCTGTTATTGTTTTTACTTTTCCTTTAATTGACATTGTATTCATTTTTATTATTAGTTTTTAAATATACTCTTTCGTGTTTTGCTACTCTTTTGTAGTTTGACCTTTCTCTAGGTCTGTCTATGTTACCACTATGTATAAGTTGATTTTCAAGATCTATAATTTTGTAACGATGTTTTATTAGTAATCGCATCGCACTATCTATTCTTTCTACTTCTTCACGGTAACTTTCAAATGTTTCATTATAAATTACCATAGCTATTTGTTTATAAAATCTATCATTAGTTGCGCATCAGCTAGACAAGTGTGTATGTCTGACTGTGGTCTATGTGCGTGAAACTCACAAGCTGCCTTTACCATAGATTGCCTAATAATAAGTTGGTCTTTGTTAGGAGCTGTAGGTTGAGGATTGTAAACAAGTTTAGCTGTTTTGTACTCTACGTTTGTTACTTCGTATTCTACAAGTTCTCCAACAGGTTTTTTAAACTCGCCTCTTGCAAGAAATTGAAATTCATTACCATCGTCAAATCTGACTTGGTATTTGTTAAAAGTTCCTGAGGCATTTGTATATTCGCCTCTAGGACTGATGTGGGTGATTTTTCCCTTTTTCATAATTTAATTGATTTTGTAATTGATTAATTTTTTCAGTCATAGCTATTACTCTTTGGTAATACATTTCTATTAACTGATCTTTTGGACTTTCCATAATTTTAGTTTTCCTAAAGTTATAAATTATTTTTGGAAAGTAAACTATTGTTAATAAGTTTTTTTTAAAGTTTCTACTTTTTCTTGATAAGAATTTATTAAATCTAAGAGGTCTTGGTCAGACTGTTTTATTATTTTTTTGCTTTCTATTAATAATTCCTCAGCTATGTTATATCCATATTCTGCATTTAATTTGACACCAAAAATATAACTCTCACCATACCTCATAACATTGCAAGAATAGCACTGTGGTTTGCAGTTGTCTTCTCTCCAGCGCAATATTCTACTACGTCTGGAAATAAAGTGTCCGTTCTGCATACCCTCACCACGCCAATATGCCTTTTTGTTACAAGTGTAACATTTTACCATACCTTTTTTGTCAGCGTGTTTTAGTCTTATGTATTCGCTAAATATTTTGTCAAGACGTTTGATTAAATTTTTTCGTGAAGATTTTTTAGGCATACTTGTAAGTTACAAAAAATATATATAACTTTGCCCTATATATATATAATATATACTTATAATATAAGTAGGCAATAAACAACTAACCCTGTGATTTATATATATGAATTATATATACCCCTATTTTTTAAATAGACTTGTAGCTTTTTCTGTCGTTCTTCCACCAAAATAAGCCAACACAACAGCCATCATAACTTTCTCAAAAGTATCATTCCAAGTTGCGTTTATGTGAAAAGGTACACTATCTATACTGTCTAAAATACCTGCTAAAGAAAATATACATATACACCAAACCAATACTAAAGGTCTTACATTTTTACTTAACCAAGAATCAGACATAGCATCTGCTTCCCACCTTGACGTGATAGCTTGTATCTCTTTGTTTTGTTGTTCGTATATTATTTGCTGTAACTTTATCTTATCGTCTTGTGGAGCGTCAGACTTAGTTATCTCTGCAATCGCTTCTTGTGGCGTTGTAACACCCTGTAAGACATTTCCTAATGTAGGATTGATTACACTTGCAGCTCCTAATAAAAGCTGTCCTACTGTTGTTTCTTTAAATTTCTTTTTACTCATAATAAAACCTCCATTTTAATTGAACTATAAATAAGTATACATTTACTTCTTCAAATGAATGTTCTGTATCAGCAGGGTAATAATTAAAACCTAAGTTAATTCCGTTTGGTAATAAAAGTATAATTGAAAAGTCCATTAGTATAATTCGTATTTTGTTTTACCATTTTCTCTAATAGCTCTTAAAACTCTATTTCTATTTTCTTTTTTACTTACATACGAAACGTGGATCCAATCAGGATTATCATTTGTTCCAAATTCATATATTAACTGATCAAAGTCTAAGTTTTCTCTAATGTATTCAAACATTTCATAATTAGTCTTATGACCAAAGACATCATCAATATCTATAGCTTGTCCTTTACAATGTTGAGATTTAGTAGAGCCACCAATAGCTGTGTTAACTTCTGGACTTCTAAAAAAAGATGTAATCTTTATAGCACCTCCTACAAACGTTCTAAGAGGCTCAAATATAAAATCGGCAACTTTATACATATTATCTAATTGAGTGTCGTTAGGAGTGTTATTTAAGCCCCTACGCTTTGCTGTCGCACTATGTATAGCTTCCCTATACGATATATGTTTACTTATTTTTAGCATCACAATTACAATTTACTTTTAAATATTCTAATAAACTATTCCATTTGTAGTATCTCCAACATTTAAATTGTTGTAGTTTTTCTGTAATATATTTTAAAAAATTTATCATAATCTTATGTTAATTCCTGCTGAGGTGTTAAACAATTCACTATCCCAAAACTTAGTATATTCTCCCTCAACAAAGAAGCCTATAGTTTTTGTAACTTTCCAACCCATAATAACGCCTGCCTGATAGTCTGACCATTGCTCTGGACTTGAATCTTCTTTTAATCCACCTAGACCCCAATTATTTCTGTTTAGATAATTAAAATCATCATCACCTTCAAAATATTTATGATAAGGTAAGATCCAATTTCCATAAGCCATTAACCAATAATTATTTCTTTGATGGTAAAAATCAAAACCTACAATAGGAGCATATTCTGCATAAGCATCTAACTCATCCCAAATTTCATTATTATATCTGTTCATAAGATCTCCATAAACTCTATCTCGAAAGTCTCTATCACCATAAGCAACTATTTCTCCTTGTGGGTTTCTCCATATCCAATCAAAGAATGATTCACCTGTAGCTTCGTTTGTATAAGTTGTAGGCTCGTCTGTGTAGCCATATTCATAACCTAAGCTATACCAAGGGTTTAAAGGGTACTCAAAAGTATTACCTTCAGAATCAGTATATGTTTGTGATTCGTTAAGCCATATTTCTATAGGGTTATACCCATAGGCTTTTTGGTGTGTTCTTGCTATTACTCCAGCACTTAAACTAAACTTCTTACCTATTGGTAATCTCAGTCTAGCTTCTGCTGATTGATATTCAAAGTCTATATTACCTTGTTGTCTATGTTCTACTTTTACTATATGATACTTACCTGTATGTCTAATAAAGTATCTTGAGTTTGTAAATGTTTCTCCTCTACGTCTTTCTTTTTCAAAGTGTATAAGGTATTCAAAGCCTTTTACTGCGCCTGTTGGTGAAGATAGACCTGTCATATTTTCTGTACCGTCTATGTAATTTTGTTTTATTTCAAAGTCGTATCTCGCTAAACGTCTAAAACCTATCCCATATCTATAATCAAAAGGATGATAAACAGTTTCATCAACTACCTGTGGAACATCATATAAATCCTCTGGGTTAGTTCTTATAAAATAGTCTTTACGTTGTTGCTCATAAGGACTTTTAGCATCTCCTGCTACATATAAAGTACCATACTTAAACAACTCATTGTAAATAGTCTTAAAGAGATTTTTCTTTTCTTGACTTCTTACGCTGTTGCTTACGATAAGTACGCACAATACGATTATTAATTTTCTCATCTTTTGGTTTATTTATTAATTTGATTGTAAAATGTATAGCTACGCCTCCTAGAGTTGTTGCTAATAAATCAGCATCATCAAAGCCTCCATAAGTTATTTCATCATATACCTCTTTACCAAAACCTATTGCAAAGGCAGATACTATAGGACTTTCTGGTGTTTTAAAAACTTTATATCCTGTATAGCCAGAATAAGCTCCTGCTGCAAAATGATATAGCTTATCCTCACCTATTTGTGTAAAACTTAAATGAAAACATAAAAAAAAAATAATATATTTCATTAAAACTTACTTTCTATTATTGTTTCTATTTTGTTGTTTATTTGCTCTATCGTATTTTCTGGTAGCTGTAAACTAATTCCTGCTTCTATTCTATAAACTTCTTCACCGTTATAAAACAAAATAACACTAGGTATAAATTCTACTTTATGTTTGGCAAAAACATTACTCGACTTAGACATATATAATGTTTTAGTATCATACTGTCTAAAAGGTTTTAAACTTATCTCATTATCTTTTACAAACTCGGCACTATATTGAACTACCTCAATATTAGATTGAGCAAAACCTGCATAAGTCAGGAAAAAAGCAATTATTACACATCTCATCTTTGTTTACTAATCTCGTATAATCTCTCATCCATTTTTTCAAGAGATTCTTTAATTTCATTTACATCATCTTTGACTGTAGATAAATCTGAATCTATTTTTTCAATGGTGCTACGCACCAATTTGTCTTTATATTCAAACTCAATTTTTTGTACTTCTGGTTTTGGCTCTTCCATAGCTACTTGTATTTGAGCTTGTAAAGTAAAATACGTTCCTGCTAACATTACAGCTCCACCTATTATTATACCTATTGTTTTTAGGTCTAATTGTACATTTGTATCTTCACTTATTTTCATAGTTATTTCTTTTTAGACTTTTTTGATTTAACTTTTGGTTTTACTTCAGAGTATTTATTCCATCCATCTAACTCATCACCATCCCACTCTATAATTAAATTATTTCCGTCAATTACTATTCCGTGAGAGTGAGGTGTAGGTATGCTGTTATACATACCTAGTAGCTCTTCTCTGTTTTCAAATTTGTATTTCATTTCTTTGGTTTTTCTTTTTTATCTTCTTCAGCACTTTCATTTAAGATTTTTACAATCTCTTGTGCTTGTGCTAGATATGCAATAGGCAAACTTGCTATTACTTGGTTAACTTTTAAAATTTGTTCTTTTGTAATTTTCATTTTTATTTATTTACTTGTTAATATTAATTCATAAGTAAATTTAGTATAGTTTTTTATAAACTTGGTAATGCTAAAGCACTAATTCTATCAGCTTGAGTTTTTGTCAAACCTTTTACAAATTTATCCTTTTTCATTTTAAGTTGTATATGTCTTTCGTTTCTTGATAAATCATCTTTTTCGTCATCAGTTCGATCTGATTCTGTGATTAGTCTTACTTTTTCTACAATTCCTATAGAATCTAAAGTCGCAAAAATGTCTTGAGCTACTTGCTCGTCTGTGTATTCTTCCATTATTTATTTTTTAATTGTTGTATTTCTTGTTTTAATTCTTGTATTGCTTTTACTAGCATAGGTATTATGTTAGCTTGTGCAACTGTATATTGGTCTGGGTTGTTAGTATCTACAATACCTGTATAATCAACACCTGTTTCATCTAAAACTTCTTTTATTTCTTGTGCTATAAACCCTGATGATTCTTTACCTTTATCTGTATCTGAATCTCTTAAATCCCATTTAAATTTTCTTGGTTTAAGTTTGTCTATAAAATCAAGTCCTAGTTCTAAATCTTCAATGTCTTTTTTATCTCTTTCATCTGACACAAAAGTCCAGGCACTAGCAGCTCCTTGAAATCTTGCTACAACTGAGCCATTAAATATATTTGCCTCATTACTTACTGTAGCAGAAGATAAACTTGAGCCTGCACCTATAGATAAATTATTACTTCCTGTTGTTGCATTACTACCTGACCTTCTTCCTATATATGTGTTTTCGCCTCCTGTTGTTAACGCTCCTGCAGCTTGGTCTCCTACTAAAGTGTTTTGACCACCTTCTGTTAATACACCACCTGAATCATAACCAATTACTATGTTTGAATCACCATCAGTTATTGCATCTCCAGCCAAACTACCTACTATTGTATTTTGCATTCCTGTTGACATATTTAAACCAGCATTAAATCCTACAGCTGTATTATGACCATCACCATTGTAATCTAAACTAGCTAATGCATAAGAACCAATAGCTGTATTTTTAGCACCTGTATTTTCTGCTCCTAAAGCTGAATGTCCTAAAGAAGTATTATCGTTACCTGTTGTAAGGGCATCACCTGCAGTTCCACCAACTATTACGTTTCGTACACCTGTTGTAACGTTTAAACCAGCATCATATCCTACCGCTGTATTATAAGCATCAGCACCAGCATTTTGTGTCATTAAAGCTCGTCTACCAATAGCGGTATTTCCACCGTGAGTATCTTCTTCAGATAAAGCATTATAACCAAAAACAGTATTATAACTACCTGTGGTAAGATTATCTCCAGCGTTAGCCCCTACTATTGTGCTTTGAATAGCTGTTGTAACAGAGCCACCTGCATTATAACCAACCGCTACATTGTAAGCGTCAGCACCTGCATTTTGTACAACTAAAGCACTATATCCAACTGCTACATTTTTACCGTGTGTATCTTCAGTAGATAAAGCATACATACCTACAGCAACATTTTGACTACCACCTGCTAAACTATCACCTGCTAAAGCCCCAATCAAAGTATTTTGAATACCTGTTGTTATTTGCGCACCTGCTTCATAGCCGACAGCTACATTATAAGCACTTCCATCATAATTTAAATTTTCTAAAGCACCTTTACCTATTGCTACGTTTCTATCTCCTGTATCTTCAGCACTTAAAGCGTTATGACCTATGGCTACATTCATTTCACCTGACGTTATAGCATCACCTGCATTGTCTCCTAATAAGATGTTAAAATTACCATCATTGATAGCCATTCTTCCTGTAACATCTACTCCACTACTTGTAGTAGCAAATTTTTCTGAGCCACCATAATATAATTGAACACTATCTGAATCGTTAATATGTATTGCAGTTAATCCATTACCCTCTTGTATAATTAAATCATTACCTGCTCTAATGTATAAATCTCCTGTTCCACCCTCTGTGATATATGAGTTGCTACCATCGTGATATATTTCTAAATCAGCAGAGTTACCAAACTGAGCTTTAGCACTATCAACCCACCTTGCATTTAATTGAAAATTAGTGTGGCTATTACTACCATCTAAAAAGAAATATGTAGCAAGACCTCCACTACCATCATCACATCTAAATACAATATCTTGGTCATCAGCATTATTATCAATATAAATACTTCCTGTATAATTTTGTATTATAGAATCTGTGCCTTCGTGATATATTTTTAAATCACTTGAATTACCAAAATTAGCTGTAACACTATCGTTATGCCTAGTATTGTATTGAAAAGTAGTTTGAGTTGCACTACCATCTAAAAAGAAATAAGTAGCAGTACCACCTGAACCGTTATCTGCTTGAAAAAGAATATCTTTATCGGCAGTTATATTTTTAATAATAAAATTTTGAGAACTATTAGATAACCTACCAAATTCAGAACTACTAGCTCCTCTTAACACTACATCATTCCCACCTGAATCTAATCTTAAATCGTCTACTGAAGCAATAGTAAAATCTCCACTTCCACTTTCTGTTAAGGTTGCAGCATTACTACCATCTCCTGTAATAGATAATGCTCCTGTTATTGTAACACCTGCTGATGTAGTTTCAAACTTTTTAGAATTATCATAGTATAAATCAACAGCACCATTTTCGTTAAATACAGCCATATTTTCGCCTGATGTAGAACTCTCTATCTGAACATTAGCTGCTGCTTGTATAAAAAGATTACCTGTGCCTGTATCTTTAATATAAGAATTACTACCATCGTGATATATTTGTAAATCAGCAGAGTTACCAAACTGAGCTTTAGCACTATCAATCCAAGTCATTGTTTTATGAGCCGTCATATTTGTAGCACTACCATCTAAAGTTAAATATTCTGTTACTCCACCAGATCCATCATCTGATTTAAATATTATATCTTTGTCATCAACTTTTTGTTGAATTATTA
>MDSW01131508.1_pt1 | contig 11331 bp, 7 predicted proteins | sample 811171 | NCBI WGS metagenome assembly MDSW01 (sample SAMN05326641, study PRJNA326480) | marine metagenome | isolation source: seawater | place: Atlantic Ocean: North West | collected 2012
CCCCCCCCCCCAAAAAAAAGGTGGAGATATGGAACTACGACGCGTCCGCGTCTTCGTGCGCGCGGTCGCGCACGATCTCGTGCCATCCCGACGGCGCGTCGTGCCGCACGCTGGCGTTCGTCGACGGCGGCGGTCTTCTCCTCTCCGGCGGCTCGGACTGCGCCATCCTCGCCACGGACGTCGCGACGGGCGCGCCGTTGGCGCGGCTCACGAACGCGCACAAGTCCGCGGTGAACCGTCTGACGCGCCTCGGCGACGAGCACCGGACGCTGCTCGCGTCGGGCGACGACGACGGCGTCGTCAAGGTCTGGGACACGCGCCAGCGCAAGAGCTGCGGCTCGTTCGCGCCCTTCGTCGATTTCGTGTCCGACATCTGTTACGTCTCGAGCGCGGAGGCTTCCGACGGAGGCGCGGACGACCCCGCCGCGGGCGCCGCGGAGGCACCGAGCGGCGGCGCGGGGGGCTCGCTGGTCGCGACGTCGGGCGACGGCACCATCGCGCACCTCTCGCTTCGCGCGTGGAAGGCGCTCGGGCAGAGCGACACGATGGACGACGAGCTCCTCTCGTGCTGCGTGTTGAAGCGCGGGAAGAAGGCGCTCGCGGGGTCGCAGACGGGCGTCCTGAACATCTTCGACTACGGCGATTGGGAGGACATCTCGGACCGGTTCCCGGGCCACCCGAGCTCCATCGACGCGCTGGTGAAGGTGGACGAGGACACCGTCTTCACGGGGAGCAGCGACGGCATCGTTCGCATCATCTCCGTGCTGCCGAACAAGATGATCGGGGTCGTCGGGGAGCACGGAGAGATGCCCGTGGAGCGCATGGCGCTCAGCTCGGACTCCCGGACGCTCGCGACCGCGAGCCACGACCGGACGATCAAGCTGTGGGACGTCGCGCACGTGTTCGAGGAGGAGTTTAAGAAGGAAACCCTCGCCAAGGGCGCGGCGGCGGGGACGGGGGCGGACGCCGCGGAGTTCGGGTCCGGGGAGGACGACTCGGACGATGACTCGGACTCGGACTCGGGCGGGGGCGCGAAGAGAAAGCGGAAGAAGAAGGGGAAGAAGGGCGCGGGGAGGGTCCAGGGCTCGGACCAGGCGAGGCAGGCCGCCAAGAGGCAGGCGGCGAAGAAGTTTTTCTCCGGACTTTGACGACTTTTCTTTCAACCAGAGCTCGAGGCGTTTTTTTTTTGTTTCACTTGGATCCTCCCGAGCGCAAAAAAAGGTTTGGAAATAAAAAAACGCCGGGACGATATTTTTTTCCCCTCGCCCGTTCGCCTTCGCCTCGAGACGCGCGCTCGCCGCCTCGCGTTCGCGGGGGGCGTTTTCGCGCGCCGGCGTCTTTGAACAGGCCTTCGACGCCTCGGGGTCGACGCGCGCTCGCCCGCCGATTGGCGCGCCTTCAGACGCGGGCTCGCGGGAAGAGGCGCGCGCGGGTAATATCTTCGAGGCGGGTGCTCTCGCGGCGAAAAGAAAAGAGAATATCGGCGGGCGTCTCGCGCACTGCTCCCCCGCGCGCCGTCCGGCGCGTCGTCGGCGTTCGCGCGCGGCCGGCGAAGGCGCGCGCGCGGATTCACGCGCGGCTCGATGGACGACGCGGACCCGTTCGCGTGGCTGTGCGGCGGCGAGGACGTCCTCGCGCTCCGCCCGTCGCGCGTGCCCCTCGGGTCGTTGCTGGCGGAGGACGCCGCGTTCGCCTGCTCGGAGGACCCGGGCTTCCTCCTCCGCGTCGAGGACGACGAGCGGAGCGAGGACGGCGACGGCGGCTCCACGGACGCGCTCGGCGCGTTCTTCATCGCGTGCGCGGCCGAGGGCGACCCCGCGCCGCCCCGCGGCGACGCCGAGGGCGCACCGGTCCGCTCCAGCGCGGGAGGCGAGGCGGGCGCCAAAATATCTCGAAGCCCCGGCGATGTGTCGGACGCCTCGCGCGCGCTCGCCGCGCCCCCCCCCTCGAGGTTCGCCCTGGACGACGTCGACCTCTCCTCCATCGCGCGCGCCATGCTCCTCGACGACGCCCCGCTCACCGCGCACCTCGACCCCGCGCCGCGACCCCCGCGCGCGGCGACCCCGCCCGCGGACGAGCGCGCGCCCGCGCGCCTCCTCATCGCCGACATGGAAACCGACAAGGACGAGCGGAGCATCCGACGAGGCGGCGCGTCGCGAACGCGCACCGCCGACCCCGCCTCGACGCGACACGCGTCCACCGCGCGAGCGGCGATGCGCATGATCGCCCGCGACAAAGACCGAGACGTCGAGCGCGCGCGCTCTCTCGCGAACGCCGAGGGGTCCTCCGACCCCCTCGAGCAGACCCCGGCGGCGAAGAAACCCGCGCCGGCGGCGACGAAGAAGAGACCAAACGGCGGCGGCGGCGGCGACGACGACGCGCTTTTTCCTGCGCCGCCGCCTTTGCCTTTGCCTACTTCGCCGCCCGCGGTTCCCTCGACCGCCGCGCGACCCACCGCCTTTTCCTCCGCCTCCTCCGCCTCCGCTCGAACGCCGCGCACGAACAAACCGGTCGATAAGTGCGTCGTCGCGGGCGCTTCTCCCCCCGCTGGTCGTTCGTCTCGATACCGCGGCGTGACGAAGCACCGCTGGACGGGTCGGTTCGAGGCGCACCTCTGGGACGCGGATTGCGATCGCGTCGGGGCCAAGCCCGGGCAGAGGAAGAAGGGTCGCCAGGTGTACCTCGGCGGGTACGCGTCCGAGGCGGAGGCGGCGCGCGCGTACGACGTGTGCGCGATCAAGTACTGGGGCGACGCCGCGCACCTCAACTTCGACCGGCGCGAATACGGCGAGGCGGAGGTGGCGGAGATTTACGCCACCCCCGCGGCGGCGCTCGTCGCCAAGCTCCGGCGAACCTCCAGCGGGTTCGCGAGGGGCGCGAGCCGGTTCCGGGGCGTCACCAGGCACCACCAGCACGGACGGTGGGAGGCGCGGATCGGGCGCGTGTTCGGGAACAGGTACCTGTACCTCGGGACGTTCCCGAGCGAGGAGGACGCTGCGAGGGCGTACGACCGAGCCGCGCTCGAGCACAGAGGCCCGAAGGCGGTCACCAACTTTCCCAGGGAAGAGTACGCCAACGAGGGTACGCGCGCGTCGCGCGACGAAGGCGAGGGGAGGAGGAAGAAGACGACGACCGGTCCGACCGGTCATCTTTCGCGCGAAGACGACGACGCGGACGATCGAGCGAGCGAGGGCGACGATCGACGGATCATCGACGGCGGCGAGTCTCCGCCTCGCCGAACCGAGCTCGACGGAGGGTACCTCCGAGGATACTCGGAGGGGGAGGACGCTCAGGACGCGCGCGACGCGGAGGAACGAAGATGCGCCGGCGACCGAGGGGGGGCGCTCGGAGGACCGCCTCGCCTCCTCGCCGGCGGTCCTTCGAAACGACGACGCTTCGACGACGCGTTCGACCCGGCGCGCGCGCGCCGCGTCGGCCCCCCTCGCGGCCGCCCCCCCCCGCCGTCGTCGTCCTTCGCGGCGAGGACGTCAGCGGGTTCTCCGCGCGGTTCCTGAAGGAGGCGACGATGCTCGAGGGCGCGGTCGTCGCGAGGCGCGAGTCCGCGAGCGATAGCCGCGCCAGCGCGGCGAGCGCGGAGGCGACGTTCGCCAAAACGTCGTAGGGGTGAAAGAGAAAGCGCGGGCGAGAAGGCGAGAGAGGCGCGGGCGGCGGGCGTCGTCGTTCGGCGGGTTTCGTCGCGAGCTGAAAAAAAAGTGTGAACCGACCGCCTCTTCGGGACCGTCTCCTTCATAGACTATACTCCTACGCGAAGAGCGCTCAGAGCGCTCGGAGCGCTCAGAGCGCTCGGAGCGCCGCCGCCTCCTCCCCGGGGCGCGTCGGAAGACACACCGGCGGCCGGCCCGTCCTCCTCCTCTACGAATATTCGTCGGCGTTCACTCTCACTCCATCACGCCTTGTTCTTCCTCTTGCGGCTCCCCTTGGCCTTGACCTTTTTATTCCCCTTTTTGCGGTTCCCCGCTCCGCCGGTCCCCGCCGCCTCCCCGACGACGGTCGCCTCGACCACCTCCGTCACCTTGGCCGGCCCGTCGTCGAAATCGGCGAACTCGCCCGCGAGCGAGTCCGGCATGGGCTCCACCCTCGGCGGCGGGGGTTTGGGCGCGGGCGCCGCGCCCTGCTGCGCCTTTCGCTGCGACTTGGGCACGTACTCCACTCGCACGGGCTGCGCCGACGCGCTCGCGCCCCCCCCGGGGGTGCCCGGCATCGGCATCCCGCCCGCGCCCGCCCCCGCCGGCAGCGGCTCCGCCTTGGTGGTCTTGCGCAGGTAGACCGTCTGCGCGGTGCTGAGGATGTTGTTCGCGAACCAGTACAGGGTGAGCCCCGCGGGGACGTTGAGGGAGAAGAATCCGATCATGAGCGGCAGAAACTTGAGGATGGCCTGGGTCTGCTGCTGACTCGGGTCGGTGGATTGCGTCTCCGGGGTCATGATCTTCTGGCTCGCGCTCTGCGAGACGACCAGGAGGACCGGGAGGACGAGGTACGCGATGGTGTCGTGCCAGCCGAGGGGCGGGGCGCCGGAGGAGAAGTCCGTGAGCCACGCGAAGCCGGTGCCGTCGTTCCTGGACGCGATGCTCGCGGGGCCGCCGAGGCTGGGGATCCAGTAGAAGCCGTCGGTGAGGAGCCCCTCGGCGGCGGCGTTGGATAACGCGCGGTACAGGCCGATGAACACGGGGAGGGTGGCGAAGGTGGGGAGGCACCCCGCGAGGGGGTTGAAGTTGGCCTCCTTGTACAGGCGCGCGGTCTCCATCTGGAGGCGCTCGGGGTCGTTGGCGTACATCGCCTGGAGCTCCTTCACGCGCGGCTGGATCGCCTGCATCTGGATGCTGCCCTCCACCTGCTTCTTCGTCAGCGGGAACGTCACAACCTTGACCAGGAGCGTCAGGCAGAGGATCGCGTACCCGTACGAGTACGGCACGTTCAGAGATTCGAGCCCGCCGTCGATCGTCTGGGGCGCGAGGAGGAGTTCGCGAGGGGGTTCGTGGGGGAGGCGAGGTCAGCGAGCGAGGAGACGAGAGCTGAAAAACAGACGATGATGTGATGGCCGGTTTCCCCTCTCGACGCGACGTCTCAGAGGGTTAGGGTTCGAGTCACGGTGTCGTGGCCGCTCGACGTGTTTCGCCACCCTTCTTCGTCGTCTCCTCGACGGGGAGGGAGGGCCGGCGCCGCTTCGCCGCGGGGGTCTGGTCGCGCTCGTCGCGCTTCGTCGCGTCGCTCGCGCGCGCTTACCTCGAGGATGATCTCCAGGAAATCGGTGATGGGTCCGAGCCACCCCCCCTTCTGCAGGCCCGGGATCTCGTCCGCGGCCGCAGCCGCGGCGTCGCCGAGTTGGAAGACGTGCTGCGCCATCCCGGCGGGTATCGCGGTCGCGGCGCCGGAGACGATGCCGGCGTGGACGTTGATCGCGACGTCCGCGGCGGCGTCCCACGCGGGGAAGTCGCCGAGACCCGCGCGCGTCACCACCGCGCCGCGGCCGGCGCGGCGCCTGGGAACGACGCGGACCGAGGCGGCGCGGCGTCGCGCGGGCAGCGCGGGCGTCGCGGGCCCGCCGACCGCGGTCCCGCGACGGTCCGGGGCGCGAGCGGCGCCGACGGAGACGCGCGCGCGAGTCGGGGCGACCTGCATCGTGCGCGTCGCGTGAGGTCCGCGCGAGCCGAGACGAGTTCGGCGCGAGGGGGCGGAGGCGGCGGGGGACGGGAGCCCGGGAGAGCGCGCCGCGAGGTGTGCGCGCGCGCGGCGCGCGCGCGACGACGACGATTAGTGGACGCCGAACGACGACTCGCCCGGGGACGGATAGGGCACAGGCGCGCAGTCTCGAATTCTCTCCGTATCAAGATTCACGTCCGTGGTATGACACGAAAGTAGTCTCGTAAAAGTGCACAGAGGTCCCATTCGTACGGCTTCTTAGTTTCCAAAAAAAAACCCCAACAAAAGTTCCCTCCCGTCGAGAGGAGACACACCATCGTAGGTAGACTAGTCGCCTTCTCGTCTTCTCGCGTCGTCTCCTTACGTCTCCTTACGGATCCGTCAGCGCCTCCTTCACGAGCCCGACCTGTTCCTCCGCGTGCACCTGCCCGTACCCCGTCGCTGTGCTCGCCGCGGGCGCCCTCCCCGCGTACCTGAGCGCGTCCAGCGGCCTCCGAATCTTCTCCGTCTTGAAGAGCGTCTGAAACCTCGGCGCGACGTGCGCGTACGCGCCCATGTTCATCGGCTCCTCCTGGCACCACACAACCTCCGCGTTCGGGTACCTCCGCAGCTCGCGCTCGACGAGGTCCCAGGGGAACGGCGTCAGCTGTTCGATGCGCACGATCTTCACCTCCGCCTCCTTCCCCATCGCCTCGCGCTCGGCGTCGAGCTCGTAGTACACCTTCCCCGCGCAGAACACCACGCGCTTAGCGTCGGGCTCGACGGGCAAGGACTCGTCCTTGGCTCGGCTCGTCGCGGACTTGTCCATGATGAGTCGCTTGAACCGGATGCCCTGTTCCGTCTGGCTCGTCTCCTCGTCGTCGAAGTCGCTGAACGGGCTGACGCACTTGGGGTGCCTGAGGAGGTTCTTCGGGCTGACGACGATGAGCGGCTTGCGGAACTCGCGGTGGACCTGGCGCCTCAGGAGGTGGAAGTAGTTGGCGGGCGTGGTGACGTTGCAAATCTGCCAGTTGTGCTCCTGGATCTGCGAGCGCGTCTCGAGGCTCATGTCCGCGGGCACGCGCGTCGGGTCCTCGTCCGACATCTGGAGGTAGCGCTCGACGCGGCAGCTGCTGTGCTCGGGGCCCTGGCCGTCGTACCCGTGCGGGAGGAGGAGCGTCAGGCCCGTCTGCCGCAACCACTTGGCCTCGCCCGAGGAGATGAACTGGTCGATGATGATCTGCGCCGAGTTGGCGAAATCGCCGAACTGCGCCTCCCACATCACCAACGAGTTGGGGTTCTCGAGCGAGTACCCCAGCTCGAAACCCAGCACCCCGAACTCCGAGAGCGAGGAGTTACTCACGGTGAAGAAGTTCTTGGGCTTGTTCGTCGCCGCGTACACGTGGCGCAGGGGCACGCACCGCTCGCCCGTGTTTTGGTCGTGAATAAGCGCGTGGCGGTGCGAAAACGTGCCCCGCTCGACGTCCTGGCCGGATAACCGCACGTGGTTGCCCTCCTCGAGCAGCGTGCCGAACGCCAGCGCCTCCGCCATGGCCCAATCGAGGCCCTCACCGGTTTCGATCATCTTTTTACGGGCGTCGTAGACTCTCTTGACGACCCTGTGCGGCGTGAACCCCGCGGGGATGGTCGTGCACGCGTCGCCGATTTTCTTGAGCGTCTCCATCGGGACGCCCGTCTGCTTGATCTTCGAGAGCTGGTCGGGGCCCTTGAACCCCTGCCAGTGGCTCGCGAGCCAGTCCCTCGGCCTCGGGACGTAATCCTTCGAGTCCTCGAACTCCTGGTCGAGCTTCGCGGTGATCTGCGCCCTGACCTGGGCGATCTCGTCGGCGGTGAAGGTGCCCTCGGCGACGAGCTTGGCGGCGTACTTCTCGTGCGCCGACGTCTGGTTCTTGATCGTCTTGTACATGAGGGGCTGCGTGAACATGGGCTCGTCGATCTCGTTGTGTCCGTACTTGCGGTAGCACACGATGTCGACGACGACGTCGGACTTCCACCGCTGCCTCCACTCCGTCGCGAGCTCCATGACGCGCGCCACCGCCTCGGCGTCGTCGCCGTTGACGTGGAAGACGGGAATGTCGATGCCCTTCGCCACGTCCGTGCAGTACGGGCTCGAGCGCGAGTACTTCGGGTCCGTCGTGAACGCCACCTGGTTGTTCACCACGACGTGAAGCGTGCCGCCGATCGTGTACTCGGGGAGCTGCGACATGTCCAGCGTCTCGTACACGATGCCCTGGCCGCTGAACGCGCCGTCGCCGTGCAGCAACACCGCCATGTGCTTCGACCCGTCCTCGTCCCCCTCGTAAAACTGCTTGGCGCGCGTCTTCCCGATGACGACGGTGTTCACCGCCTCCAAATGCGAGGGGTTCGCGACGAGGCTGAGGTGGATCCGGCCGCCGCGCAGCGTGGGGCGGTCGTAGGAGGTGCCCAGGTGGTACTTGACGTCGCCGGAGCCGGTGTAGCTGGAGCCGCCCTCGGCGGCGACCCCCGAGGGCTTGGGGCCGGCTTTGAACTCGTTGAAGATGGACTGCAGGGGCTTGCGGACGACGTTCGCGAGGACGTTCAGGCGGCCGCGGTGGGGCATGCCGATCGTCACCGACTCCACGCCGAGCTCGGCCGCCTTGTCGATGGACTCCTTGAACCCCGGGATGAGGGTCTCGCACCCCTCCAGCCCGAACCGCTTGGCGGCGGTGTACTTGTTGCTGAGAAAGTTTTCGAACATGTCGCTCCACGCGAGGCGGTCCAGGAGAACCTTCTTGCGCTCCTTGCTGTACGGCGTCTCGCTCTGCGTCTCGATGCGCTCGCGGAGCCAGTTACACCGGTCGCGGTCCGCGATGTGCATGTACTCGTACCCGATGTTCCCGCAGTACGTCGCGCGAAGCCGCTCCAGAATCTGCCGCAGCGTCTGCACCGGGTTGTCCTCGCTCAGGAAACCCTTCATGCGCCACGTCCCCAGGAAAAACTCGCGGTCCAAATCCGCCTCCGTGAACCCGTACAGCGCGGGGTCGAGCTCGATCGGGGCCTTGCGCGCGTCGAGAGCCAACGGGTCGAGCGTCGCCATCGAGTGGCCGTTCACCTGGTACGCGCGGACGAGAAGCAACAGGCGCATGGATTCCTGAATCGTCTGAGAGGAGACGGCGGAGGCGCTCGTCATCGCCGCCGGAGCGCGGCCGCCCTTCGCCGCGCTGTACATCTCGGAGAGCTCCGCGCCAGTCACGCCGGCGTCTGGTGAGAGAGAATAGTGATGGGGGAAGGGAGAGAGGAGGTGAGGGCGAGGGGCGGTGGCGTCGGGGGGAAGGGAGGAGGGATGGAGGGCGCGCGGCGGGCGAGAAGGAAAGGAATCTCTGGAGAAAAAAAATGGTCCACCAAGAAGGAGGGCGCTTTGAACGACGCGCGTCTCGCGCGATGTTACTTTTTTTCCATCGGACCGCGGGGGTCGCGAGGGACGCGCGCGGTCGGGCGCGGGACCCCGGGGCGCGGGCGCGTCGGGCGGCGTCGGGGACGAGGCGTCGTATCGATCGGGTCGGGGCGCCGCTCGGGCGGTCGCGCGCGCGTCGAGGGCGCGGGGGTTCGCGCCGACGCACCCATCTGCCTCAGGAGCGAGGCCCAGGACGCGGGGACGCTGTTCGGATCCTCCCTGAACTGGTCCTCGAGGGACTCCAGGTACGCCGCGCTCGTGCCGGAGACGAACTCGTCCTGCATCCGCGCGTTCGGCGTCGGGGCGGTGCTCGGGGGGCCGCTCGCGGCGGCGGCGTACGGCCTCGCCTGGAACGCGCGGAGCGCCGAGGGCGCGACCCAGCGGCGCAGCGCGCCCGCGCCACCACCATGGTGGAGCGGCGCGGCGACCGCGGCGAACCCGCGCGAGCGCGGCCCGACGCTCGGACCGGGCGAGCACGAGCCGAGGGGAAGCGCCGAGGGGCGAGAGAGGCGCAGCGCGCCGCCGATCACGCGCGCGGCGGCGTGGCGTCTCATGGCGCGGCGCGGGGTGGTGTGCGGCGCGGGGGCGGGGGAGGGGAGGCCGCCCTTTTCGAACCAACCGAAACCTCGACGACGATTCGCGCAGACGGGGCCACCGTGCGAGGAGCCGGGTGGGAAAATATCTCCAGTGATGCGAGCGCGTTTCCACTCTTCACTTTTTGCCCGCGTCGTTGATGCCCGCGTCGTTGATTTTCTTTTTTTCACCCACCCTTCTCCCAAAAACCGTCGCGCGTTCCTCCTCCCCCCTTCGTCCTCCCTTCCTCGGTTCCCTCGCCCTTCCTTCGTCGTCCACGCTCGCCACCCCATCCCCCCATCACGCGGCGCCGATCGTCGTCTTGATGGTCGCCTCGCGGCTCTCCGCCTCGTCGCCCTCCTCGTGGCGGTCGCGGCGTCGGCGGAAGTGCTCGAGGAGGAACCCGCCTCCGTGCACCTTGTGCACGCCGAGCGCGTCCCCCGAGAGCCCGCGGCGGTGCTTCTTCGGCGTCCCCGCGGACGTCCCCGCCGGGACGCTCGTCCCGTTCCCGTCCCCGTCCCCGTCCCCGTCCCCGCCGGAGGACGAACACCCCGGGGATGCCGCGTCGAGGAGACACTCCGCGGGGACGCGGCCTTCCGCGGAACACCGGCGCAGGGCCTCGCGGTAGGCGTCGAGTTTTTTTTCGAGGGACGCGAGGGCGCGCTCGCCGCCTCGCTCGTGCGCGGCTTGGCGCTCGGCGGCCTCGCCGACCGCGCAGAGGCACCCGGAGAGGCGCGCGAGGTTCGCGGTGAGCGTCGCGAGCTCCGCGTCCTTCGAGGCGCAGATGCTCGCGAGCTCGGCGCACCGCGCGCACGGAGGGGGGGGCGCGGAGGTGTCCTCCCCGGCGGCTTTTTCGGCTCTTTCGGCCAAGTCGGTCGCGGTCGCGCGGGGTGCGGAGGGCCGCGGGTCGTCGCGCGGGGGCGAGCGCGCGCGCGCGGACGCGGCGTGGACGTCGAAGGCGGAGCCCTGGCTGAGCCGCGCGAACCGCGGGGGGTCGGGGGGGGAGCCCGCGGAGGCGGGGCCCTCGGCGCTCGGAGCCCGCGGGGGGCGGGGCGCGGCCTCGGCGCCGGGGTCGTCGCGCGCGCTGGGCTTGAGACGCACGCGACGAAGGTTGGGGGGGCTCTTCGGCGCGAACCGGTCGTCGTCGTGCGCCATCGCGCGCGGCGGGGGGGCGCGCGGGGCGGCGAAGGTGAGCGCGCGCGGGCTCGCGTAGACGCGCGCGTCGCCGTCTTCGTGGTGTACCCTTTCGCGGCGTGGAAGCGACGCGAAGGGGGCCGAACCTTCCGAGGAAACCGGAAAAAAAAAACCCGGCCAGCGCGAGGTCGCCGAAGAAGATACGGGAGAGCCCGCCCGTCTCCTCACCGCCGCGCTTCGAGACGCATGCCCCGAGGACGACGACGAGACGCCGGCGCGCGCGAGCGCGAGCGCGGCGCGCGCGAAGGCGCCGAACCCATCGCGTCCGCCCCGAGAGGACCCCGGCCCCTTCACGCGGTCCCCTCGGAAGAGACGAAGAGGGGCGGCGTCCCGAGGGGGCGCGCGCCGGGGGCGACGGACGCCGCGAGGGACGCCGCCGCGAAGGACCCCGCGCCGACGCGCGTCGCTCCCCGCGCGGCGTCGATCCTCGATGCGCGCACCGCCGCGGACGCGACCGCGACGGACGAACGCGGCGCGACGGCGAGCGA
>MDSW01177904.1_pt1 | contig 11331 bp, 9 predicted proteins | sample 811171 | NCBI WGS metagenome assembly MDSW01 (sample SAMN05326641, study PRJNA326480) | marine metagenome | isolation source: seawater | place: Atlantic Ocean: North West | collected 2012
GAATTCTCTGCGATTCTTGAGGGAATCCGAGATTCAATGAATACGGGGAGTTCCAGTCAATCTAGTGGTTCCAATGAATCTGGCGGTGTAAAGATTCCACCACAACCACAATCTACATCAGAGGCTGCAAGCCCAGCTATGGGTGGACCATCGGGAGTCAAAATACCAGATGCTCCACCAGAAATTAAAGCTTTAATGGATTCAGTTTCCGCTGGAGAAGGTGATGTTAATGCTATTCAGGGTCAGAGAGATCATGGTCTGAACTTAGAGGAGATGACTATTGAAGAAGCCTTTAAGGCTGGTGAAGATATGAGAGGAAAGGGAGATACTACAACGGGTGCAGTTGGTGCATATCAGTTTCATCCAGACTATCACAGACAAACTGCAATTGATGCTGGACTTGATCTAAACAAAGATAAGTTTACCAGATCAAACCAGGATAGGATGATGAGAGCATACATGACAAAAGTATATGCTGCTCAAGGTGGAAAAGGTGGCGAAGCTGGAATGGTTGAGTCAATCAGAGCTGGTAATTTAATGACTGATGTAATTCCAAAACTATCAGTCGATATGGGATGGCCTTCTCTTCCTGGAGGAAGTCAACCAAATGTCCATACTGCAAATTTTGAGGCTACGTATAATGCCCGTTACCAACATTACAGTACTGCAGCAGGGTTGGTTCCATCTCCAGATGCCGCAAGTTTAAGATCGGATGCATCTAGACAAATTTCTCAACCTCCAGAACAATTCATTGCAGAGGAAGATGGTTCAATTACTGTCTTACCAATCAATGCGGGTGGTGAACAGAGTCAGGAGCCAACACATACAAATATTCCAGATGGAGAAGGTGCAACAGTTCCTTTTCTAATTCCCTTTGATCAAACAAATATCCATACTATGTACTCAAGAATTGTGTATAACATCGTTGACGTATAATGGCTAAACCAATCAACATAAGAGTAGCTCATAATAGTGTAAAGTCTACGGTTAGAGACACCGATAAGGCTGTATTGAAGTTTGCCAAGTTCATTCGCAAGAATGACATGAAACTGAGGAATTTTAAGTTCCCATCTAGGAACAGAATGAAATACCTCTCAACAATTGACTTGAGTGTTATTGGTAAAAATGAAAAAGGTGGATTTACATTAAGTTTACCTACTCCATTTGGCGTTGCAACAGATGCTATGTTGGGTCGTCTATTAAATCGTCTTTCTATCGCGACACTTCTTGGCACAGCAGGTGCATGGTTACCTGCTCTTGTTCCAGAATTAGTAAATTCGCAGGAAAGACAAACTGCACAAGCTCCTGGAACTAGAGAACAGAAGTTACGAGATTTATATGAACAGAGAAAGAATCTTAAATGGTGGGATTGGGTAACAGGTGTTGCACAGGAAGTAGACGAACAGATTTATTTCTTAGAGACTGGACAAACTAAGTCTTACGGAAAAAACCTTACTCCAAGGACACCAGCAGATTTTAGTCCTGGTGAATGGACAGAAGGTAACATCAAACAATCTTTAGACATTGGTAAGTTTGCTTCTACTATTTCTTTGTTCGGAATTCTTGCTAGTCAAGGTGCTTTTGCTGGCGGAACACCAGTTACAAATAAACGAGAACCTTCTAATGCATCAAATGCAATTCCAGTGTCTATGACTATGGGTGGTCAGATAAACACTGCGAATCTTGGAGCAGGTGGGTTGCATCCATTCCCAGGTGGAAACAGGGTTACTTCTGAAGTTGGACAGAGATGGGGCAGGACACACTTTGGAACTGACATTGCAGAAACTGGACCATTTAGGTCAGATCCAAGAACTCCTATTCTAGCAATGTCTGATGGAGTAGTTCTTGAAGAAAGATTTAATGATGGTAAAGATGCATATCTGGCTGGTGTAATGATAAAACACCAGGATCTCAATGTTGATGCAAGATATTTACATATGAATCCATATGTTAAACCTGGAGATACCGTGAAGAGAGGTCAAATTATTGGATCCCTAGTTCCTATTCCACTGGGTACTGATCCAGCTGGAAACACTCATCTTCACTTAGAACTATATGAACCAGGAACTTCTAATTATTATAATGCCACTCAATCCGAAAAGTTTTTGTCTGGTTTGACACCTGTTCCATTTGCATCTGTAAACGAAGCTCAGAACATTCAACCCAATATACCAGCAACTCCTGCAGGAGAACCACAATCGACAAGTGTACCAACTCAACCACCAGTACCACAAACTACTAAAGAATCTACACCACAAGAACAGGCTGTGGAATCCAAAAAGAAACTGGAAGAGTTGACAACACAGATTCAGGAGTTGAAAGATTCTAGAGATATAAACAGAGTTGATGAAAAGGTAAGAATACCAGAAGTTGGTACATACGTCTTTGGTAGATCTTGGTGGGGAGGACAAGAAGACAAATACTTCACTCCTAATGGCGAACAAATTAGTAAAGAGGAGTTTGAAGAAAGACTGTTAAAGTATGAAGAAAAGTTGAATGAACAATCTAAAGCAGAACCCGCATCTCCACAAACAACAACAGTTCCAGCACCTTCTTCTACTCCAGAACCACCTCAAGATCCAATTGTTACCAATCCCACAACAGTAGATCCAGTTAGACGTGAAGCACCTCCAGTTGCTACCTATCCATCATACAATAAGCCAGGGAGGGTAAATAATACTATCATAACAGCAAATCAATTGCCTCAAGGTCATAACTCTCCCAATGTAATGTCTAACGGTGGACCTGGAGGAATGACTGTCGTTCCAATGTCTGCAGACACCGCTGCAGTTGCTTCTGCAATCTTACTCACACAATTATCAGGATCATGAGCAGTCTTCAAAGTATTAGAATAAAGGAAGCATATCTGAGTTCAACATTTAATGAGAATGCTTTTAATATCACCAGATCTATCGAAAGCATTGATTATTACGAAGATCTATTGAATCCTACATTGACATGTTATGTTAAATGTATAGATACCGATAATCTATATCAAACTCTACCTATTAGAGGATATGAGAGATTGGATTTAGTTATTGATACTTCTCTTGGGGAATTGAAGTTCAATAGCACTATTCCACTATATGTAACGAGTGTTCAGGATTTAATTACGAAAGAGGGATCTGAAAGTTTTACCCTAGTATGTTCTACAAAGTCTGCTTTAGATAACGAAGCTGTTAGATGTCAAACTAGATTTAAGAAGTCTCCAATATCTACACATGTAGAATATATCCTCAAAGATCTCATGAAGATATCTGACCAGAGAATCTTTGTAGAGAGAACTTCAAATTCCTATGAGTTTATTGGTAATCAGAAGAAACCATTTCATACTTGCACATGGTTGGCGCCGAAGTCCGTGCCATTTTCCAACAATGCTAAACCAAGTGGAAACAAGGGTAAGGGAAAGAACTCTGAAGCTGTTGGAACATCTGGATTTTTCTTTTATGAAAACCAAGATGGATTCCATTTCAAATCTATTGATGCTTTGTGTAGTAACACGAAAAGTATTACCTCATCAGATAATAAGGATATTCCCACTTACAGAAAAACCGATATTGTAGAGAGAGGAGATTCTACATTCAAAGTTATTCATTCATATCTCGATAAAAATACCGACGTAACTAAAAATTTAAGGGTAGGTTTGTACTCAAACTTAACGTATTTTTATAATCCTCTTTCTTGGGAATTTGATGCAGTAACTTATAAAATTAAAGATCAAATTGGTGCATCTTTGGGTAAAACCATTGGATTGCCTGGGGGAGATATTACTGAAAAAGCAACTAGAATTCTAGTTAGAGTAGGTGATCAAGGTATGGTGACTGATAAACTGGGTGAAGATAGTGGAAGAGATAACACTGATATGGCAAAATCTTTCTCTAGATATAACATGCTGTTCACACAGTCACTAAATATTGTAGTACCATGCAACGTTAACTTAAAAGTTGGAGAACTAATTAAAGTGATCTTTCCAACAGTCGGACCAGGATCTAGTCCTGATGAGAAACCTGTTGACAAGGAATCGAGTGGCAACTACCTAATTCGTAGTTTAAGACATCATTTTGATGTTGCAGGTGGTCAAAACGTAACATCGTTGAATTTGGTCCGAGATTCATATAGAATATAATTATTCCACACGGTAAACAAGCTATGGAAAACATCGAAGCACACATTGCACAAGATAAGGAGATTTTGGAGAATCCAACAACATCTCCACAACAACGTCGTCATATCGAACACCAACTAGAACAGTTGGAACGTTATGTCGAAAGTCATAAGAAAGAAATCGAAGCAGGTGATCATCATGATCCCACCGATTTGGAATTGTACTGTGAAGATTATCCAGAATCTGACGAGTGTAGAATTTACGAAGACTAATAAATGATCGATCATTCTTTATTAAAAACCCAGTATACTGGTAGAGACGGTTTCATCTGGTGGATTGGCAAAGTTGCCCCACCAGCTGTTTGGCGTGATGAATCAACCGATATTCAAGAAGGATGGTCGTATCGTTGTAAAGTAAGAATCATTGGGTCTCACCCTTTTGATGGTGCTACTCTCGCAGATGAAGACCTGCCTTGGGCACATGTCATGGCAAGTCCCACCTCAGGTGCTGGACAAGGCGGTCTTGGTGAGAGTAGTTCTATGGTTGGTGGTGAAACCGTATTTGGATTTTTCCTGGACGGTGAAGAAGGGCAACAACCTGTGGTTTTTGGTGCCCTTCAGAGAAATCTACACTCAGTAGAGAACACAATTACCAAAGAAGCGATTGAACGAGAAAAGTCTGCTGGATTTGATACTTTCTCTGCATATAACCAAGGTATCCCTCTTGGACCAACAACTCTACCAGTCTCAGGAGACTCTACAGTAGCGACTCCAGCGGATAATGGTAGAACTGCCAAGAAAGGAGCTGCAGTAGGTGGTCAGGGGGATAAGGAAGGTGTTAGAAGAGACGTACAGTCTGCTAGTCAATACTTTGGAAATGCATCTCTAGGTCCACATAGTGGATCTAATGCCTGTGAGAACGATGCAATTTCAAAAATTACTCATGCAGTAGGAAGTTTCCTCAAGACTATTAATTCGTTACAACAATTTGGACAGGTTTACATCAATGCTGCACAAAATTTTGTAGCAGATGTCCGAAGAATTATCGGTAAGGCATCCAGACTCATCGTTGGTGCGATGAAGATGATCCTGAATACCATGCGTGATAAGATATTCAAATTCTTAGGTAAAAGATTTAGAGATTTTGTTGGTCTAGTTGTACCAGAACCACAAAAATCTCCTGTCGCAATGGCTCTTAAGAGAATCATGGATATTCTCTTCTGTATTTTGGAGAAACTGGGAGTAAATATATTTGATTATATCAGTGGTTTTCTCAAAGAATTGGTCAATAAGACAATTGGTGCATCTGTTTGTGGTGTAGAACAAGCAGTAGCAACAATGATTGCAAAATTAACTGATGCAATCGATGATGCACTAAAACCAATCATGGATGGATTGGATTGGTTGACTAATGCTCTAGGTGGTATTGGAAATCTACTTGGTAAGGTGGGTGGATATATCAATATGATCATGAGTTTCCTTTCTTGTGATAATTTGCAGTGTAAGGATTATGATGATTGGTCACAAGGTTGGGGTCTATCCACAAAAGCTGCTGGTAAGATTTCTAGTGTTTTAGATAATGTCCAAATTATCAAGACAAACAACCTAGACATTAGCGTTAATGATCTAGATGCAGCTGCAGGTGATGGAAAACTTTCATTCCTCAGTTTGTTGGGTGGAAATGTATCACAATTTTTTGATTGTAATGATAAGACAGCTAATCCTACAAGTCAGGATGATATTCCAGATACTATTCCTCCTGGAAGCACATTCATTTACTGTTTGCCTCCAAAAGTAAAAATCATTGGTCAATGTGACAGGAGTGCAAAAGCTATACCAGTTATTTCTAGTGTCGATGGAAGTATTCTATCCATTGAGTTGACGAGAAGAGGCAGAGGATATAAATTCCCACCAAAAATTTGTATTATTGATAAAACTAGATTTGGTGGTGGAGCTATTGCAGAAGCAAAGATTGATAATAAGGGTAGAGTAACAAGAATTTTCTTACTCGAAGAGGGATCTGGATATTGCCCAGATTCTCGTGGAATAACTCCAATCAATCCACCACAAGACGATCCAGATGCAGATCCAAAATCCTTGGATCCAAATAATTTGCAATTCCCAAATCCTTTCATAAATGATTGTGATAAAGTTGCTAGACTAAGAGAGAAGAAATATAAAGGTGGACCTAGAATTGAACTGGAGAGAGATTTTATTTGGGTAGATCAAAAAACAGGAAGAGAGTTATATTGTCCTAATTTTGATCCACAAGTACCAACAGAGCCTGGTCCCCGACCAGATCCTGATGATCCTGAGGGTCCAGAACTCCCAGACATTACTCCTTTCGTTCCTGTCAGGGATCAGGAAGCTCCATATGTTATTTTCACCAGTCCAGCAGATAATACAAGTGGAATTGTTACCTCTGCCAATATCTCGATTACCTTTAGTGAAGAGATTGTAAGAGGAACTGGAAAAATTAAAATTTCTGAGTTGAAAACTAACGACTTATTTGAAGAGATTGACGTTGAAAATAAAGAACAAGTAGAATTTCTTGGCGGAGATACTATAAGAATCAATCCAAAGAACGACTTAAAATCTGGAACGGAATACTTCGTTAATATGACAAGAGGAACTGTTGCTGACGGTGTTGGTAATAAATTTGCAGGTATTGCGGGAACAGAAACATATAACTTCTCTACCAGAGAAGCTGCAAGTCCAACAGATCCTCCAGTTGGTATCATTACTGGATTTGAACCAATCAATCCTGGAATTGGATACACTTCTGGTGATGATGCAACGGTAGGAATCTGCACATTCAGATTAATTCTATCTCCCGCTGGATCAATTATTGGACTTGAAGCAAGAAACTGCGATCACTTGTTTGATAGGGTTCCAGATGTTGAACTAAATACAACTACTGGTACTGGTGGAAGAGTAAGACCTGTCTTAGCATTCAAACCAAATCGTACCAAAGATACGGGAGAGGGAGACAATATCAGTCAATCTCTCGTTATTAGAGTTATCGACTGTATTTGATGAGTACGCAAAAGCCTACAACTAAAGAATATTTTAGAAACTATCCTGGATTCAGAATTGAATCTGGGAATAGGATTACTGAAGGAGAATTAAAGGGGAAGACTGTCGATGTGTCTATCCACACTGATGAAGCTCAGGGATTTGCATATTATAAAGACGGATATTATAAATCTGTAACTAATGGAACTTCCTATGAGATTTGTGGATACAGATCAACAACAGAAGATGACTATGCTAAGATTTTAGCGGCTGGATCTGGTCATATCTTAATTGATGCTCAGGACGGTGATGTTATCATAAAAGGGAGAAACATTCGCCTATCCGCAGAAGATGGTTCTGGGGAGATTACTTTAGTTTCTGGAAAACACGTCTACATCAAGGGTGCCGTTTGTCACATCAAAGGCACAAATATAAACATTCTAGGTTCTAATAACCTATCGATGGCTGCAACCTTCGTTGAAGAAACTGGATCTGTTTCTAATGAAGGTGGAACAATGACGGATATCTTCCAAGGTAGTTTCTTGGGAAGTATATTCAAATTCTTAGATAAATTTAAGGACTTCCTCTGATGGCAATTACTGGTTCTATCGGAATGTTCGGTGATAAGGTTATCATCGGAGCATTAGACGTTTCTTTTCTAGATGCATCTTCTAGACTTTTTCCTGGAACATTAGTTGCTAATGGTCCAGCATATTTTGGGTTGAATGGATCTGTTGGAGCTCCAAGAGCTACAGTAATGATTGGACCACCAATTGGTCTTGGTGTCCCTGCTTCTTTGGAAGTAGTTGGTATTACGAATATATATGGCGTTCATAATGTTTTTGCAATTAGTACCTTTACTGGTCTAACAACCAAACTTGGAACTACAATTAAGAATGCATTGAGTCTAAAGAATGGTGTTGATATTAAAAATGCATTAGATTGTGGCAACTCTGTAAAAGTTACTAATGGAGTAGATAACGTCAATGGTGTATTGAATGTTGCTGGTGTTATCAATTGTGCTTGGTTGGACGGTAAGATTGCTGCTGCAATGGCATCTCCTGGTAAGGGATTTGATATGCATCACCCAACCAAAAAAGGTTGGAGACTTGCTCATACTTGCATAGAAGGTCCAGAAAATGCTGTGTATCTTAGAGGTACACTTGAAGGCAAAAATGTGATAGAATTGCCAGATTACTGGAGAGGATTAGTAAGATCTGAATCTGTTACAGTTCAACTGACACCCAAAGGATGTCATCAAGATTTATATTATGACATTATTTCTTGGGGGACAGCAATTCAAGTAACTAATGCCTCTGGTGGTCCTGTAAATTGCAGTTATGTAGTGTTCGGTGAAAGAAAAGATCTCGAAAAACTACATGTCGAGTATGAAGGGAAGATTGAAGATTATCCAGGCGATAATTCACAGAGATCTATTGTTGGATATAACTATGATTATAGGGAGGGTGTTAACTGATGGCTAAGAAGACTAAAAATGCCAATCCTAAACAAATCGTAAGAGATTTGAGGGATAATAGAGAGCAACAAAAGACCCAAAGAGAGGCAATGGTTGAACAGATCACCATTGCTGATGCAAAGATTGATCAATATGATGAGATGATCAATACTCTTGACGATAAATTTCCTCCACTAATTAATGAAATTAATGATAGTATTGATGCAGTCAAAAAAGCATATGATGACAGGATTGACGCTGGTTGTTTGAGTCCATTGATTTGGCAATTACAAGAAACAAAAACCGTCAGTTCAAAGGCATATGCTTGGTCAATGGATGATGATGAATTTCAAACTTGGAAAGTTGTAAAAGATCCAAGTCAAAGACGACAACTAAACTATTACGGAGTCAAATACTATAGATATCCAAAGAATAGAGAGTATGGATCCAATGTAATTGATGAAATTAATGATGCAAGTATTGATCAAATGACTAGTGTCCTAGTTCTATTTGATAGTAACTCTGCTGACTATGTTGGAACAGCAGAATTTGGAGATGGAAAATCTATTGTCAGTATAGGAGATTTTATTACTGACGATTTGGATGATCCATATGTTTTCTCGACAGGTAATTTACCAAAAGTAGTTGGTTTGGGAACAACTTCATACCCAGCAGTTAGACAAAATGTATCTGGATTCACCACTGCAGCAACAAATATAATTTACGGCGATACAAAGACTGGAGATTTATCTACTTACAAGCCAGGTGATGTCATTTTTTCAGATTTTTTCCCAGCAGGAACTGTTATTGAAAGCCTTGGCACATCCACAGCGGAGATATATTTTGGTGGCAACTATACTACTCCAACAGAAGTTCCATATGCCGTAGTTAGTAACGTTTCTCTTGGTACTACAGAGAACAATGTTTTTAGTATCGGAGTTCTTGAAACATATAATGCCTTATACCTGGACACAGCTACTTCGGTTGGTGCAGCTAATAGTTCTTTCCTTATTGTACGGGGTCCAGATAATACAGATCTTCAATTTGAATCTACTAAAAATCCCATCGATCCAGTAGAGATTGGAATCGTTAAGGGCAAAAAGACTGGTAAAGGACATAAAGTCGAACTAATTAATAATGGAGACCCAGATAAAGTTGCAGAATGGCGTGAAGTTCAGCAAGAACCTGAACCTGCTGTTGGTGCTGGATTTGCAGAGTATTGGGTTGGTGCTCAATCTTGGCCTACTTTTGAAGAATCTGAAAGAAGTCCTGTTGGAGGATCATCAACTGCATATACTTATAGTTATGGAACAGCACAATATGTACCAGAAGGGTTTACAGTTCAGACAGCCATTGGTACTACCATTCCACAGGGAATTAGAGGCACAACAAGCGTAAGTCCTACTAACCCAAGTCTTAATGGGTGTAGTAATCTCACTAATACAATCAGTGACAAAGAATCGGAAATGAGTAATACAATTTCTGAAAATACACCCAAAATCAACTATTATCTGAAAGGCACTAAGGCTGTTAGAGAACTGAGGGGTGAAGAAGAAACTACTGCATGGGGAATGTTGCAGGGTATTGCTTTTATCGATGATAAGAGACAAAAACAGAAAGAACATGCAGATGCTATTGATGATTTTGATTGGGGAGAATTTGGATTTGATATGGAGACTGGTGATTGATGGCTATAATTTTAGCACCACATAACATTACTGAAAACATTGAACATCAAATGATTTATCAAACGCCTTTATTCCAGGCTAAGTTTGATGACATTGATAATCGTGAGTTGGAAGATGAGATTTACCTAGAAAAGAAAAACTGTTCTGGCATTTCAGGTTCAAACCCTGATGGGTGGCACAGTAAGGTATATTCTGGTGAAGAACATTTCAAAGTCGTTACGGAAGGTATTAGGAAAACTATTCCACATCTACCTTTTCAGCCCAAATTGGAACTGAAACATATTTCTATGTGGGCTAATGTTAATGGACCAGGATCATATCATATTACGCATACTCACCCAGGATATCATCTATCTGGAGTCTATTATGTAAAAGTTCCAGATGGTGATTGTGGAAGACTTATCTTTGATGATCCTAGAGAAGCAATATCTTTTGGAGATGTTTGGTTGAATGATAGTTATACTGGAAACAGAGTTGAAAGATATCCTGAGGAAGGAACAATGTTTTTGTTTCCTGCTAGTCTAAAACACTTCGTAGATACTAATAGAACAGACAGTGATAGGATCTCAATCTCTTTCAATCTCCTGTTCTAAATAAAATTACCTTGCACTTTCATTATGAAACCTCCATCACCAGATGAACTGAAACACCTCCAGTTGCAAGCAATGCTTAGAGAAAATTCTTTTCCAGATAATGAGTTAATGTATCTTGGAGAAAGAGAAGGAGAACACTGGTATCTCATTGCTGGGATGCACGAAGTGCCAGTTTCTGATATTGTAGATGTAAACCAAGAAACATGATACACATTGATTGTTCTAGAGAACCTCTAGATTTTTCGCAATATGATCTAGCACAAGATGAGATCTTTGTGATTGATAATCTATTCCCATGGTGGTTTGTTCACCACATGGATAAACTAATCCTGCATGGATTTGGGTGGCAGTATGGTCTTTGTAGTGGACGCAAGGTCAAAGAAGATGGTACTCCAGATTGGGATTATGATAAGGGTGCTGACTTCGATTTTGAAGTTCCCTGTTTCAAACAATCAATCTATCCACCCAGATCAGA
>MDSW01091196.1_pt1 | contig 11330 bp, 4 predicted proteins | sample 811171 | NCBI WGS metagenome assembly MDSW01 (sample SAMN05326641, study PRJNA326480) | marine metagenome | isolation source: seawater | place: Atlantic Ocean: North West | collected 2012
CGACGACGATGGAATACAACGAGACCGGGAAGTGGAGAGAAGGCTTCGATCTGGCCGGATGGGCGAAGGAGATCAGAGAGGTACGAACAAAGAAGCGCTTGTTTTTTTTGTTTCTTCTTCGTCGTTTGTGTCCCGGATTGGATTAGATGCCCCGATAAGATAACACCAATCTTCTGTGCTTTGGTGGGACTTTGGAAGAAGCACCGCTTTGGGACGACGTCAACGAGACCGTCAACGACGACAACGACGGCAGAGAAGCACAATCGCGAGAGGTGCATCGCAAAGACGCGCAAAAACGAACGCTGGGGGAGAGCGACACGCGCCGGCCGGCGATTGACAAAGACCAAAGAGATTGGAGTAGTCATTTTTATCTTTTTTTGTTTTTTTTTTCGTGGGTGCAAATCCCTTTGTAATGGCCACTTTTGAAAGCCTCTCTCTCTCTTGCGATGTTGCGGTGACTCACCGACTGTCTGTCTCTCTCTCTCTCCGTCTCAAAACAGGTCGAAAAAGAACTGCGATCGGAAAAGTACCACGAGGAAGACGTGAAACACTTGAAAAAGATACTCTCGTGGGCGAACATGTTGTACTACGGCGGTCTCGGGGCGACGTTTTTGCTCCCGCAACTGGGCGTCGCGCAAGCGTTTGGCGCAAACGTTTTAGGCGCGTTTATGATGTCCACGGCGATTTGCGCGAGGTGGACGATGGTTGGCCACCACGTGTGCCACGGCGGGTATAACGCGGCCATGACGGAAGGGAACGAGATTAAAGGGAGGTTTCACCGAAGAAAGTTTGCGCGAGGGCCGTGGAACAGAATCGTCGACTGGATGGATTGGATGATGCCGGAGGCGTGGGACGTGGAGCACAATCACTTGCACCACTATCAGTTGGGAGAGGATGCCGACCCGGATTTGGTTGAGAGAAACATGAAAACAACGAGAGAAGGTTCGATGCCAATGTGGTTGAGGTACGCGCAAGTTGCGTCTTTGTCGATGATTTGGAAGTGGTTTTACTACGCGCCAAACACGATGAAGGAGTTGTTCGCAAGACGAGCGAGAGAGGCGGAAAAGAGAGGCGAAGAATCGTATCAGCCGTATACTACGGGAGAAATGCCGTCGACGGTGTTGACAACGATCCAATCCGCGCTCTTCGCGGGGAACTTTGGTGCGCTTTTTGAAACCATCAAGTGTTTTACGCCATACGCGACGTTTCAGTTTGGCATCTTGCCGGCGATTGGGTATGCCATCGGCGGCACGCAAATGGCCGTCGCGACCTTGGCGACGACGGTGTTGGCAGATATGTTCACCAACTTGCACTCATTCATTGTTATCGCGACGAACCACGTTGGAGATGACATTTACAGATTTGAAACCGAGACGAAACCGAGATCGGATGATTTTTACATGAGAGCAGTTATCGGCTCTGCAAACTTTCGCACCGGGGGCGACGTCAATGATTTCATGCATGGCTGGTTGAACTATCAAATCGAGCACCACATGTGGCCGGACATGTCCATGCGATGCTACCAAAGAGCGCAGCCGAAAGTAAAGGCGATTTGCGAAAAGTACGGAATGCCATACGTGCAAGAGAGCGTGTTCAAACGCGTCGGGCAATTGGTCGATGTCATGGTGGGGAAGAAGACGATGTTAGTCTGGGAGAACGGAGATTAATAAAAAAAGAGTTACGACGGCAGCGATGATCGCTTTTAGCGTTATTACAACTATATGTAGTCTCGAAATTCATATGTAATTACAACTGAAAAGAACTAAAGCCTAGTGAACAGCTATATCAAACACATTCATCCCGAACTGAGTATTTCTATGGAAACATTTTTATGCCGCCGCGACGACTCTGCTGCTGCTCCACGTTTTCCTTCTTGTGTTTCTTTTCCGGTTTCGCGCGTCGAAATCCATTCAAGTACTTTTCTAACGTGTCTAAAGTCAAATAGGGTTGTTCATCTTCGCACACCGAATCGTTTTGCAACTGCACCCGATCCAATACCGGCGTCGGTTCTACCAGACCTTCGTTTTCTAAAGCGTTCGCTGATCTTCGAAAGGACTCGCAGACATCCGTCGCAAACGGGTCTAAGCAAACCCCATTGGACAACATAATTTCGACTCGAAATCGCAGCGGGTCATCCGGTGGGACATGAAAACACTCGTACATGCGGAACACGATGTGAGTTAAATAATCGAGCTCTTTCGAGCGTTCGCCGAGAATTTCGTCCAAACCTTCAACAACGAGCGGGTTCTTCTTCGCGAACGTAAAATCAGAATCCAAATCGGATTTGGAATCATAAGAGACGTCAGCGGAAGTATTCGGTGGGCGCGGTGGTTTTGATGGACTAAACAGATCGCCGAACACGTTCATCTTCGACGCTCCCCCACTACCAGCCCCAGTGGCGGTCTTTTGCGTCGACGCGGCTGGGGGCGACGGACTCACCACTTGTTGTTTTCTTTCGCCACACGCTCTTCTGCGTAAATTCTCTTCCAAGTGCGCGTATTTCAAAATGTTCAACAACGAATGCAAGTGCGATTCGGATGTGAAATACAATCGCGTTCGTACGTGTCTATACGGTGAATGCACTTTCTTCTCCGTGGCGTAGCGCATGTTCAAACGCGTTGGCGCGTCTTCCTCTTCGTCATCGTCTTCGTCGTTCGCATCGACGTTGTTGCTCTCGTCCGAGTTGGTGTTGTTCAAAAGAGGCCTCTTGTTTGATAGCTTGACGGTTTTCTGCTTGTTTGTCTCGACTGCGTACGATTCTTCTCTGGTGTTGTTCATATCTGCTAGGAGTTTACCCAACAAGCCCCCGGCAATGGTGGCGCCAATTCTGAGCTTTGAAATTGGGTGCGTACCGTATTCGTTCGGAACGACGCAATCCGCGAGTTCTTTACTCAAAATGTACAACTCTTCTAATCCATTGAGTTTTAAGTGCGCGTTGTGAATGGAATCGTATTTCGCGGCGTCGTAAACATCCGGGACTTTTGAAATGTCAAACGTTTCTTTGCGCCCATGGAATAAATCTTCCTCGAGTTTTTTCCATCGTGTGTGCATGAGGAGGAAACTTTCGCCACCACCGGGCATTTCAAGCGCGTTGCTTGCAGGTGCAGAACCTCTTGGTGCGGTAGCAGAGAAGTATGTCAACGTGTCTACCCACGTGTCCGGTGGTAACGCGTTGTCTTTTAAGCCACGGTTTTTGCCGAGCGCAATGAGAACTTTGCGCCAACGGTTACGGGCTTTCAACTTGTCGTTCATTCGAGAGGCCATTTCAAGGAGCTGCGAAGATATCCCGTGCACGAGCTCGAAGACTCGGCGAAGTTTTTTAGAAGGTGAAGATGGAACGCCAGCGAGCGCAACATCTTCCAAATGATTATATTCGCCCTCCACTGATGTTGAGAAATAGTGCGAGTCCAGGAGTTTACCTCGTTCGACTGCGGCAAGACGATCGGCGATGAGCCATGAATTCCCAGAACGTTCGATGTTGAATAAGCCTTGCGTTTGCGCGACAACTTCGTCGTACTCGTTTTCTTCGTGGATATCGTCAATCGAGGAGGCTCGCCCGTCACGCGTCGATCGAGCAGTAGTAGTCGGACTAACAGTTTCATAAGTTCCATCCGAACCCGAACGACTAATTCGCGGGTTGACGTGAGTGGCGCTATTCGTATTGTCACCAGTAGTATGGTTTTGAGATGTACTGCCGTGGTCCATAGCAGACGCATTATTATTTCCTTTCGTCATCATCCTGTACAACTTATTCTTCGCGTGTAAAATCTCTGCCTCGACTTCGTGCGTCACAAAATCCAACAGCTTTGCATCTTTCGTTACCAATGACGCTAAAATGGGCGTCAACTCACCTTTATGCGTTTCGAGCGCCAACAAACCTTTGGCGAATGCCGCCGCGGTAATTTGCACGCGACCTTCATCGGAAGAGTAAATTTTCAAGTCGTGACGATACGTCGAGTGTAAACGCAAAAGCCCGTCAGAATCGGTCGGATAATAGCTCCCACGTGGATACATGCGTTGACGAAAATCCTTCCCGAGCACTTCGGCTTGATTTTTACCCAAATGCGTCAAAACACCGCCGAATTTGAGAATGAGCAAAGCAGATTTGACTTGCTCGACGGATTCCCCGGTTTGCGGATTGATCGTTTGGACCCAGGAAATAGGTTTCAACTGCGCTTTTCGGTTAATCCCGGAAAAATGTCCGCCTTCTTCTAAGATAGCAATCACTTGTCGCCAACCGTCCATGTTTTCTTTCGCTTCCAACCTTTTTGGATCTTCCGCATTTCCTTGGATGGCAGCCAAGTTCAAATCGTTCTCTGTATCCCCGAGAATCGCTTCGGACTCTTTCTTCACTTGCCCCCAAATCGATCGACAAATATTCAGTAACTCTTGCAATCGTTCCGGCGTTTTTAGTTTCGCTTGTTTTCTCGTGTTATTGTTCGTGCACTGCGCGAGTAAGTCCAACAACGGTTTTTGGTTCACCCGAAGTTTCATTTTCTGTTTCGGCGTTCGATCGCCATGGCGAATCACTGCTAACACGGCTCGTAACTCTTCTGGTTTGGTCGCCAAAGCGTTCTTGTTGTTTTTACCACCACTAGTCTGAGAGATGATAGTACCATCTTCTTGTTCCTCGTACTCTTCGTTGATGAACGAACGACCGGTGATGATGGATTCTCTCTGTTGTTCGGCACTTTCGATGTTGACGTGATCGGGTCTCACGGCTTTTAGAATCATTGCGCGGAGACACAACGCGGCATCTTCGACAAATTTTTTCGAGTCTTTGACGAAACTCCATCCATTTACGTCACAGACGTAGCTCTTACCTTTCGCTCGTAACAGATCGAAGCCGCAGACGTTTTGTCCAAACGCAATGCACACGCGTCTCGCAATTTCTTTCTCCTCGGGCGAGAGTAAAACCGGGTACCTCACCTCCTTCCCGTTCGCATCTCTCAAAACGCGACCGTCTACGACTGGGGACTTTCGTGCCTCGGCATGCGCGTAATCTGGTCCTAACGTATACACTTTTACGTCCGTGCCGTTTGTTGACATGAAATTTTCGTAAATGAACGAAGTTGATCTGCGCACTCGCGAGTACGTGATGTACTCTTCATTGCCGTTATCGTCATCTTCTTCTACCAAAATTACATTCTCTTCACCATCACTAGCTTGATTCGTCTTGGCCGCGTGTACTCCTAAGTCTATTTTCTTGATCTCACGACTCGTTTCCATATTCATCATCTTCTTCTCCACCTCTTTTAACCTGGCGTCGCTCAACGCCGCCGAAACCGAAGAAGAGTCGCTCTCTTCCGAAGAACCTCCAACCCCATTTCCTCCTTCTTTCTTCCTCTTCTGCACCGTCGGTGGAGGGTAATACGTGCTGCTCTTATTCCCAACCTTACGGAACAACTCTTTATGTCCACCACCAACCGTGTGCGGATAATAAATGCTAATGTTGTGATTCTCCGCGTCCACGGGTTTCTCCACGAACGGTTTGTATATTCGTTTCCCTTTACACTCCACGTAATCCTCCTTCTCGTCGAATTCCTCCGCGCTTAAGTTTTTGTATTTCACACCAGATATCGCCTCGGGGTCTTTTCTCAGTTTCTCCATCAGCGCCTCGTCGTCGTGTAATCTCGGCATTTCGTTCCGATTGACGAAGATGTGATTCGGCACTGCGCGTCGGAAGAGCAGACAAGAGACGTCAGCGCGCGAGCGAGAGAGTGAGAGGACGCGAAAGTCACGCGTCGCGGTACACGTACTACGACGATAAAACGAAACAACGAGAATAAAACAACACGCGACGACGACGAAAAAGACGAAAAAGACGACGACATCAAAACTGCAGAACGGCAGTCCTACCTGGAATGTTGTTTTCCATCAGCGTCCGATACACCAGCCGTCTATCTAAAAGCGTCCACTGTCTCGTCACGTCGTTCACCATGAACGGTTTCCTGAGCTTCACGTACTCGTGCGCTTTTTCCAGCGGGAAATCTCTGCTGAAGAAGCTCACCAGCGCGTCCACCACTGGCCACGACTCGATCGGGTCGTTCAGGATGACTTCGTCCGCGAACACGAGTATTTCAAACTCCTGAAACGCGTCCAAGCGTTGGAGAATGGATTGCATGTTCGCCGAGTGGGATTTCTTGTTCATCGCGCACACCCCAAGTTTCACCTTCTTCCCCGGTCGGCGTTGTTGCGTGGGTTTCGTCGTCGTCAAAGTCGTCGGCATGACGACGACGTTTTTCGGTGCGTCCTCGGAGAACGTCTCGAACGAAAGGGTCCTCCTCGTGGTGTGCTTCTCTTTCGCGCTTTCCTTCGTTCTATATTATACAAGAAGCCTCCTCTCGAAAAGAGTGACGAAAAAACCGTTGCCAAAATGCCACAGTTATAAAAAGAGAGCACATTACTCACGCGACGACACGAAACACCTTTTACTTCGAGAGAGAGACACGCGACGCTTTTCTTTCGCTTCCTCTTCTCCCCTCTCTCTTCTTTTTTTTGGCCGCTCTCTCTCTCTCTCTCTCTTTTCCTCCTTCTCGCGCTTTGCGAAGTCCGAAGAAGCGTTTCATTTTGGACTCTCGAATTGGAAACGAGAGCGCGCATTGGAAGAGAGAGAGAGTGAGTGAGAACAACAGAGAGAGAGAGACTCTTCTCGCGAGTGGTAGTAGTATGCTTCCGAGTCGAACGACGACCAAACGCGCGACGAGAGCTGCAGTCGCACTCGTCGCGATCGGCTTGCTCTCCCGAACGGCGGTGCTGTGGTACTGGACCGCGAAACACGACGACGACGTCAACGACCACGGATTTGATGATGATGGTCTCACGAAGGAAAAGAAAAAGGTGCCGACAACACCCCAACACCAAAACACATCGAGGAAAAGAAAAGGACAACGAAAACGACGACGACGACGAAGGCGAGAAAACAGCATGAGCACTGGCAGTACCGACGACGACTCAGAGGAGGAGGAGGAAGAGAAATCCGCGAACGACGAGTCGTCGGACTCCGACGACGCGTTGTCCTCGGCGTATTCGAGCGCGAGGGAAGACGAGGAGGTGCTTTTGACGAGAGAAGATGGAGACGGCGTCGGTAGTGTCAATACCGGCGGGATGAAAGCGCCGAAACGATTGGCGTCGCGCTCGACGACGAAAGGATTTCCCGGAGGCAATAGCGACGAAGAGAATTTCGAAACGCCTGTTGGGACGCCGAGATTTGTGAAACGAGAGACAGTCATGGATAGGATCAAGGAGGAGTGGAGAAAAGAAGGGAAAGAGAGTAGCAGTGACTTTGAGAGTTCGGACGCTTCGCAGACGCACGCCTGGTCGGAAGGCGAAAGTCGAAGCGGTCCGGGCGAATATTTAGCACAAACGACCGATCCAAACTTTTTCGCGTCGACTAAGTTCTTCGCGTGCTTAGAGCTGGAAGAGTCGAGAGAACTGTTCGGAATGAGCGAAGAAATTGAGATAGATGCAAACCAAGTGCTCTTTCGTCAAGGCGATGAAAGTCGAGACGGAATTTACGTCGTCGTCGAAGGTCAGTTGGGAGTGTACGTGCAATCAACGAACAAGCGTGGTGGTATGGAGAGAGGCACGCCGTCGTTGGTGAAATCTTCGTCCAAATCGAGCACTCATCACCATCACCATCATCATCACTCGGTGAAAGATATCCGGCGTTCACTCGATAGAGCTGGCTCTCCCGGATTGCCGAGTATGGGGAGGAGTCAACAAGCCAATCGTATGAGCTCAATGTCCAATTCGAGAACGTCGTTAGATTATGAGCGCTCGCAGAGTGCGAGATCGTCGTTAGATTATGAGCGCTCGCAGAGTGCGAGATCATCGTTAGATTATGAGCGTTCGCAGGACAACGTTCGTTCATCATCTTCACTACCTTCAATAGCGTTTAGCATAGGTCCAGCGCATTTGACAAACGTTTTGAATAAAGGCGAATCTGTCGGTGACGTGGATGTTTTAGATTCTGCGAGGCGGTCGGTCTCGTGCGTGGCGATGAAGAATGGTGCGAAACTGGTTCGCATCCGTCAAGACGTTCTGTTCGCGTTCATTAGAAAGTACCCAAGAACAATTCAGGTGTATTTAGAACAAGCAATCGCTCGCCTCTGGCGAGTCGCGAGGTTTACTCTGAGAGATTTTCTCGAGTTGCCGAGAGACGAAGGTTGCGCGGAGCATTTAAGTCCCGGGGCAGAAGATTGTTTGGTGTTGAAACCTAAACCAACGATGCGTGCGCAGACTTCGCACGAGAAGTTTTTTGAACAAAATCCAGATGCATCTTCAAACTCGTTGAACGATAGCACCAAAGCGAATAGCGCCAAGGAAACGCCTGAAGACGCGAATCCGACGAATAAACTTTTAGTCCACTACCAGGACGAATTAGAAAAATACGCGGGCGGTAGAAAAACGCTCTTAGCAAACGAGGTGTTCATCACCCAACGCGACAGTCAAACGAACGCATATTTCATTCTTCTATCTGGAACAATGCGCCGCGACGCGGTGCCGTGGCCTGAAGGCGATGGTGTCGTCGGTCCGGAGTTGAAAGCACCACGCTTAGTTGGTGCGGCGCACGCAATAACTGGCGCTAGATTCGACGAAACCGTTCGGTGTAGCACTGATTGTGAGATTTTGTTAATCACGCCGACTGTGTTACACGCGTTGTGTGTCCACGCGCCAGACGCGTTCATTGCGTTGCAATTAGCAGCATCGTGTTCTCTAAACAGAGTTATTCGCGCATTCATTGCGGCTGGCTTAAATCGACAGTGGCTTTCTGCCGGTGACCAAGCTTTTCGATCAGGCGCAGATGCAACTTCCATGTACCTCGTCATCTCTGGACGCGTGTCCATCTACAACGTCGCTTTAGGCGCCATGCGATATCGAAGTCGCGGCGAAACCATCGGTGACGCGTCAATGTTATCGCAAACCGCGCATACGTCCACGGCTATATGCACTCGCGATTGCGAGTTAGTGCGAATGTCTCGCGCGAGCGTGCAAATTATTTCTGCCAAGCATCCCGAAGTTGCCGGAAGGTTGTTAGAACACGTCGCTCGAAAATTAGAGACCAACCAGCGTGATTTGAAAACAGGTGAACGGTATCGTCCGGAAATCGTGACCATCGCCATCGTTCCGGCGACAGATGCCGTGCAAACGACGAAGTTACCGAAATTTGCCGTAAAGTTGAGAAACGCGTTAGAGAGGTTAGGTAAAGGCTCCGCGTTCATTTTAGATGAAAAAGCGGCAGAGGAGGTTGTGCCAGAAGGCTTTCGTCGCGTGGAGACGGCGTTTTATCGCTCCAAGTTGACGAGCTGGATGACAAGGATTGAAGAGGAACACCGGTTTGTTTTGTTCGTTAGCGATAGAAGTGAGAGGAATGCTAGCAATCGAACTTCGAGTGGGTGGTCGAGAGTGTGCGTATCACAAGCTGATTTGGTATTGGTAGTAGCCGAAGGCGGCGCGGCGGCGTCGTTCGTGCCTTCTTCTATTCTCGAGTCGCGATCTTCCAGTTCAAAGTCAACAACCGCGGTGAAGCTTTCAAAAGCTGGCGGTAGAAGTGGTAATAGCGAAAACACTAACAATACTGGAAAGGTACTCATCGGTAACGGCGTCGATCCATCCCCAGCCGAAGACAAGTTACTTTGGAAACGCCGTAAAAAACGAATTGTTCCGGTACCGTCAGCCTCCGAGGAAGAGTTTTTAAATTACCACAAAATGACCAGCAAGAAAACAAACCACCATTACAGTAGCAATGCCAAGCAACAAAACGGTGACGAGAATTTTATCGAGATTGACAATAAAAATACCGCGATCCTGGCACAAATAGAGTTGGTCTTATTGCATGCAAAAGGTGAAACACCAAAAAATACGCGCAGATTTTATGCCAACCGACCGGGTTTGCGCCGACACCATCACTGTCGCTTGAGTTCCTACTCAGACGCGGACGTCGATCGAATTGCGAGGCATATTGCTGGTTGTGGCGTCGGTGTCATCTTAGCTGGTGGTGGTGGTCATGGGTTAGCGCATTTAGGTGCCTTGAAAGCGCTCGAAGACGAAGGCGTCCCGGTTGATGTCATCGGTGGCGCCTCGCAAGGCACGTTAACTGCTGCACTCTACGCTCGAACGGCAAATTCAAGTGTCGTCAGCGCACGAGTTAAAAAACTGGCGTCTCTGATTGCCTCTCCTAGACGACTTCTTACGGATTTAACTCCTCCGTTCCTTTCTATCTTAACCGGCGAAACCATCGACAAATCTATCAGAGATATGTTCGGCGATAAGATGGAAATCGAAGACTTATGGATTCCGTTCTTCTGTTGCGCGACAAATTTGACCACCGGTAAGTTGATCTCGTGCACATCAGGGTCAGTGTGGCGGTACGCTCGAGCTTCCACCTCTGTGCTCGGTTTCTTACCGCCCATCGCGGATGAGATCACTGGCGACTTACTTGTTGACGGTGCGTATTTGAATCCAGTGCCGGTGGACGTGTTGCGTAAACTGTCCCGTGTCGAGTCGACGATTGTCGTTGACGTCGAAGATGAACATTACGCCGCATTTAGATCATTGACGGCACGAGATGGTGGATTAGGCGGATGGCGTTTGCTCTGGGAACGCGTGAGCCCGTTTGCGCATGCCGATAAGCTTTGGCAATCGATTAAGAGTGGAAAAGGTGGAAGCAAGTCTTCTTCGGAATCGTTTAAGGAGTATTCGACGTCGTCGTCCTCGGAATCAGATTCGAATTCCTCTTCCTCGGACGATAAAGAACGTAACGAAGAAGGTTCGACAGCAAGACGAAAAGGAAAATCAACAGAGATGAAAAACAAGAAAAAATCTGTCGCGACCACAAACGCCGCGCCGAGTTATGCAACTCTTCTTGGCGCGTTACTCCGCGCGACTTCGCGACGCGAAGTTGCGGAAGCTGCAAAATCGTGCGAGATTGATGTCTACCTGCGTCCACCGGGCGTACCCCCGTTCACCTTTCACACCGGTTTAACCGATAAGCGTACGGACGATTTAATACGACGCGCGCGATTTAAAGCCGCTGGAGTCATACGCAAGTGGCAACAAATCAAATTCAACGCAATTAAAGATAATATGGAGAACACGCCGTTACAGGCGACGTCTTACTATGGCTTTTACTCGTCAACGATGCAAAATTCACAGGGAACATTGTCCGCTATGCAACCAAATATGCCGCCTTCTCCACGAGGTGGTGGACAAGGAGGAGGAGGAGGTGCAGGAATGCACACGATCACTCCTTTCCATGCGCAGCAAACACCACCCTCATACCCATCTTCCTCGCCAATTTCCGCGGACTCCCCTCGCGGGGGGCGCCA
>MDSW01005614.1_pt1 | contig 11329 bp, 13 predicted proteins | sample 811171 | NCBI WGS metagenome assembly MDSW01 (sample SAMN05326641, study PRJNA326480) | marine metagenome | isolation source: seawater | place: Atlantic Ocean: North West | collected 2012
TATTTTGTTGTCACATCTTAAAAGAAAGTCTATTAAGCATATAGCTTGATCGATTCGAATTTTATAAAAAACTCAAAACTTAGTATCCCAAATGTTTCACGTGAAACATTAGATGAGCTTAACAATTATAGTCTATCAATTATTAAGAAGAATAAAGAAATAAATCTAATTAGTTCAAGTACAGAAAAGTCAATAAATACAAGGCATATTATTGATAGCGCGCAAATAATTGATTTTATTAATAAAAATGATGTTAAAGTATGTACTGATTTAGGATCAGGTGCGGGGCTACCTGGAATAGTATTGGCAATTTTGATGAAACCCAAAAAACCTGAGTTTAAGGTCATTTTTTATGAAAAAAGCTATCATAAGAGTAATTTCTTAAAAGAAATTTCAGAAAAATTTAAATTAAACACACAAATTTATCAAAAAAACATTTTTGAACAAGAAAATTTACAAACAGATATTATAATTTCTAGAGCATTCAAGCCTTTGCCAGTTATTTTTGAAATAGCTTTTAAGAATTTTAAAAAATTCAAATACATAATTTTGTTTTTAGGAAAAAGTGGAAAAGAAATTTTAATTGAGGCCGCAAAGAAATGGAAATTTGACTATGAAGAGAAAAAAAGTTTAACAAGTGATGAGTCATTAGTAGTTAAGATTTCAAACTTACAAAAAAAAAATGGATAAAAAAATTATTTCAGTAATTAATCAGAAAGGTGGAGTGGGTAAAACTACCACGGTGATTAATTTAGCAGCAGGTTTGACTATGAAGGGAAAAAAAATTTTAGTAATTGATCTTGACCCACAAGGAAACGCTACTACTGGTCTTGGACTTTCCAATACGGAAAATTCTGAACTAACAATTTATAGTGTACTCAATGGAAACAAAAAAATTTCAGATGTTATTCAAAGAACTAAGTTTGATAATCTAAATTTGGTGACATCGAATGTGGATCTCTCAGGACTTGAGGTTGAAACGGCAGGAGACAGCAGGAGAGCCTTTAAATTGAAAGACGAATTAGGCTCTATTTTAAATGATTCTGGAGCATCTTATGACTATATTCTCATCGATTGCCCTCCATCGCTTAGTCTTCTTACTATTATGGCATTAGTTGCATCAGACGAGCTTGTTGTTCCTTTGCAGACAGAATTTTTTGCACTTGAAGGTCTAACACAGCTCATGAAGACAATCGAGAGGATCAAATCTAACTTAAATCCCTCTCTCAGCATGCGTGGCATCCTACTTACAATGTATGATAAGAGAAATAAGTTATCCGGACAAGTCGAGCAAGAGGCTAGAAATTATTTTAAGGAAAAAGTTTATCAAATAGTAGTACCAAGAAATGTAAGACTTTCTGAAGCACCATCTCATGGGGTACCAGTCTTACTTTATGATAAAAGTTGCCCGGGTAGTAAATCATATTTTACTTTCACAGATGAATTTTTAAATCAGGATAAACAAGTAGAGAGTGCTGCGTGATTAATCCGTTTAAAAACAAAAAAGGATTAGGCAGAGGTTTGTCCTCATTGATTGGAGATAGTCAAACAAACGAGGATAAAAGTAAAATCTCAATAAGTTCTATTGTAAGAAATAAATATCAACCAAGAAAAAAATTTGACAAAGAAAGCCTAGAAGAACTTTCAAACTCAATTAAAGAAAGAGGAATTATCCAACCAATTGTTGTTAGAAGGTCAGACAACCAAGATGATAAATATGAAATTATTGCAGGTGAAAGAAGATGGCAAGCTGCTCAAAATGCAGGCTTACATGAAGTGCCAGTTATAATTATAAAAGCAGACAATTTAAAATCTTTAGAGTTTGCAATTGTTGAAAATGTTCAGAGAAAAGATTTAAATCCAATAGAGGAGGCAGAAGGATATAAAAGACTAATAGATGAATTTAATTATGATCAAGATAAAGTAGCTAAATTTATTGGTAAAAGTAGATCACATGTATCAAATTCTCTTAGACTACTTTCGTTGCCAAAAGAAGTTATAGATCTAATAATTGATGAAAAAATTTCTCAGGGTCATGCAAAAATACTTGTAGGTCTTGAAAATGCACATTTTTTGGCAAAAAAAATTATAGAAAAAAAATTATCAGTAAGACAAGCAGAAAATTTAGTTAGGACATTAAAAAATTATAAAGGAAGAAATAAGTTAATAAAAAATCCAAATCTTGCAAGCCTAGAATATGGTATAGAAGAAAAAACTGGGATTAAAGTCATCATTAGAAATAGAAAAAATAATGCTGGCCAAGTTACTTTTGAATATAAAGATTTAGATCAGTTAAATAGATTAATAATGGTCATTAAAGCAAATTATTAATTATTTTGCCGTATTAAGAATAAAATCAGAAACAATATTTAAAGAGTTATAGTAGTTTTTTTTAATAATTAATTCCATATCATGTATTCTATAGATTAATTTTTCTGTTTCTTTTTTGCTCCACTTAGAAGCTTGGTTTTTAACAATTTCTTTATCTTTCCAAAAAATTGGAGGTTTATAATTTGAAATTATTTGTTCTATATTTCTATTTGAATTATCCATCTTTTTGATCTCCAAAAGTCTTTTAGACTTTAAAAGCAAGGTCCTAATAATAAGAATACAATCATCAACGGAAAAAACATTTTCATTAAAAATTTTATTTATTTTTTTTATGTTTTTTGACAAACAATTATCGGCAAGTTCTGAAATACTATAATTTTCAGCTAAATTTGTTAGCTTTATAACGTCATCTATATTAATTTTTTCCTTATTTAATAAAAAAAGAGATATTTTATTTAATTCATTATTTAAATTTATTCTATCACCACTGCTACGATCGACAATTAAATTAACTATTTCTTGCGAAATGGATATTTTATTTTTTCTAAAAAAATTATTTGCAAGTTGTATAAGAGTCCTATTATCATCTTTATAAAAAGGCATACAAATTAAGTTTTTATCCTTTTCAAATAGAGACCTTAGTTTAGATTTTTTTTCTAGATTACCAGCATTTAAAACAATAGTTACATCATTTATTTTTCTATCCATTAATTCATCAATTAGTTTGACTGTTTTTTCACTAACTCTTGATATCAAAATTAATTTTAATTCATCAAAAAAAGATTTATTGATTAATTTTGAAATAAAATTTTCAAAATTATTCAATATTTCACCTTCCTCAAAACGTTCTATATTTTCTTTATGGTTATCTATAAAAATGTCTTTAATAACTTGATTTTTGTAACCATCATTTTCACCATAAAATAAATAAATATTGTTCTTAATTTTTTTAATTTTTTGGTGCTCATAAGCTTTAATGATCATTTTAACTTCTAGATTGATTGTAAATAAATTATTATTTCATCAGATATTTGTTCAGCAAGATTTTTTGATGTTTCATTTTCGTACTTTTTTAATTCAGATTTGTTACTTTTGTTATTATAATCAACTGATTCAGAAAATAATTTTTTATTTATGTTTCCGTTTGAATCTTTAATCGAAACATTTGATCCTAAATTTATTCTATATGTTTTAGGATTTCCCTTTGAGTCCCTTGAAGCAACTTCTTTATTTAAATACGTTTCCATTGAAACAGAAAATATTTTGGAGCCTGTTGAGCCTTTATAATAATTTAATTTACCAATTATAATTTTATTTAACTTACCATTTCCACTTACACTTAATTCATAAATTGAAAAGTTATTATCTTTACTTGAGAAAATTGGAGTATATCCACATCCAGGTATAAAAAATAATAAAATTAAAATTTTTAATAAACTTTTTTTAATCATTTAATTAAGATATTTATTAATCTGTTCTTTACAAAAAAAGATTTATTTATTTTTTTATCTTCAATAATTTTTTTTGTGTTTTGATTATTCATAATTTCTTTAATTAGCTCTTCCTCAGAAATATCCTTAATAGATTTAAGAGAAGCTCTCTTTTTTCCATTAATTTGAATTACATATTCAATAGTATCATTTTTAATTAAATTTCTATCAATTTCTGGCCATTTTTGAAAAGGATTTAATTTTAAATCTGTTAAACATTCTGAAGTAAAATGAGGAACTATAGGTGAAATTATTGTTAAAAACTTGGTATAACTCTCTAAAAGTGTTTTATTATTAACTTCACCGCTTAATTTTTTACTAATAAAATTATAGGCTTCGTATAAATTTGCTATAATAACATTGTAGTGAAATTTCTCTAAATTATAATTAATCTTCTCAATCATTTGATTTACAAATATTTCAATTTCATTATTTTTACTAACAGAGTTTTCTTTAATCTTTTCTTTAAATTTTGAGTGTAATATCCATAACTTTTGCATGAATTTATAAGAAGCCACCATACCTTGTTCAGACCATTGAACATCTTTTTCTGGTGGACTATCTGATAATATAAAAAGTCGTACTGCATCAGCACCAAAATTATCAATTATGTCTTCAGGATCAATTGTGTTTTTTTTTGATTTAGACATTGATTCAGACGATCCAACAATTACTTCTTTTTCAGGCTGATTTTTAACATAAAATTTTTTTCCATCTTTGCTTTCTACTTCATCAGGACTTAGCCAATTATTATTTTTATCTTTATATGTCTCGTGACAAACCATACCTTGAGTAAATAAACCCTCAAATGGTTCTGTAATGTTAAATTTTTCGTTTTTATAATTTATAGCTCTCATAAAAAATCTTGAATATAATAAATGTAATATAGCGTGTTCAACACCACCGATGTATTGGTCAACAGGCATCCAATAATTAATTTCGTCTAAATGATAACCATAACCTTTATTTTTAGGAGAACAGAATCTTAGAAAATACCATGAAGAGTCTACGAATGTATCTAATGTGTCAGTTTCTCTAAAACAGTCAACTTCATTAACTTTAATATTTTTCCAAGATTTTACTTTATCAAGTGGATTTCCTTTTTCATTTAAATTAATATTTTCAGGAAGTTTAACTGGAAGCTGATTTTTAGGAATAGTTATAACATTTCCATTTTTATCGTAAGCTATTGGTATTGGACATCCCCAATATCTTTGTCTAGAAACTCCCCAATCTTTTAATCTAAAATTTATTTTTTTATTTCCTAATTTTTTTTCTTCAATTATTTCAATTGTTTTTAAAATTGATTCTTCTGGAGCTTTAAGTCCATTCAAAAATTTAGAATTTATAATTTCACCAGGCCCGGTATATGCCTCTTTTCCTACTTTATATTTTTCATCTTTATCTAATGGTTTTACAACAGTTTTAACTGGTAAATTATATTTTAAAGCAAAATCTAAATCTCTTTGGTCATGAGCTGGACAACCAAATACTGCGCCAAATCCATAATCCATTAGTACAAAATTTGCAAAGTATATGGGTACTTTTTCTTTAATATTAAGCGGATTAACTGCCATTAAACTTGTATTAAATCCAATTTTTTCCCCTTGAGCAATCGACTCTTCAGTTGTTCCAGTTTTAGAGCATTCTTTTTTAAACTCATTAAATTCTGGATTATTAATAAAGTGCTTTGATATTGGGTGATCAACTGAAACTGCCAAAAAAGAAAAACCAAATAATGTATCTGGTCTTGTGGTAAAACATCTAACTTTTTCGATTGGTAAATTTCCCTCTACTTTAAAATCTATTTCACAGCCAAAAGATTTTCCTATCCAATTTTTTTGCATAACTTTTACTTTATTTGGCCAAGATTTAAGATTATCTAATCCCTTTAGTAGTTCATCAGAAAATTTTGATATATTAAAAAACCATTGATTTAACTTTTTTCTTTCAACTATGGCACCGGATCTCCATCCTTTTCCATCGATTACTTGCTCATTTGCAAGAACTGTTTCATCAACTGGATCCCAATTAACATAATTTTCTTTTTTATAAACCAGACCTTTTTCATATAATTCTAAGAAAAAAAGTTGTTGATGCTTATAATATTCTTCAGAACAAGTTGATATTTCTCTATCCCAATCAATTGATAAACCTAATTTCTTTAATTGTGTTTTCATAATAGAAATGTTTTTTTCAGTCCAAATTTTAGGATCTAAATTGTTTTCTCTTGCTGCATTTTCTGCAGGCATACCAAATGAATCCCATCCCATAGGATGTAAAACATTAAAACCTAACATTGATTTGTATCGTGAAAGAACATCACCAATAGTATAATTTCTTACATGTCCCATATGGATTTTTCCAGATGGGTAAGGAAACATTTCAAGGCAGTAGAATTTTTTTTTGATTTATCTAATTTTGACTTAAAGCTTTTATTTTTCTCCCAATAACTTTGCCATTTTTTTTCGACAACTTTAAAATTGTATCTATTCACTGTAATATAAAATTAAAAAAAATTAGTTTTTATTTAATTTTTCTTTTCTTGTTTGGGGTTTACTATATTCGTATTTCTTTTTATTTCTTTTTCTATTTTCCTTTTCATAAACCGCTGCTTTTTTTAATATACTTTTTGTTAGTTGTGAAACTAAAGTTCCTTTATTTTCTATAACCTTACAATCAATAGCTGTTCCACAATTTTTTGTAAAAACTTTAATATCAAGGGCATCAGCTCTTACCTCATTGGTTAAAAATCTCACTGAAATTTTAACTGACTGGCCCGACGTTTCTCCATCATTATACCAATCAGTAATAATTATTCCCCCACTATAATTTGCAGAAACTAATGGCATAAAATCTATTGTGTCTAAAGTGGCTCTCCATAATTCATTTGAACTAGCAAAATCAAAATTCCCACCCTTTTCTTTATCTGAGTCAAATAACCTAAATCCCCTTCCTTCTTCAATGTTTTTGGCAACTCTATCGTCGGCATTAATTGGAACTTCCCCTGGCTCAGTTTTTTTATACTTTACAGCTTCACAAGAACTCAAAAATAGAATTAATAGTAAAAAAGTAATAATTTTAGAAAAATAAGATAATTTAATCATTGATTTTAAGTGTTATATCTAAATATTTTAAATGATTACACTTATTTAGATAAAATTAAGAAAAAAAGCTTCATTTTAAAGGAAAAACATATGATGTATTTATGCAACATATCAGTAATTTGTTAACTAAATAAAAAGATTTTTGCACAAAATTTACATGTTTTTGATAAAAATTACGCTGTTTATAATTAATTATAAAATAAATAGGAGACAATATGAACAAAGTGACTAAATACGGCCTAACAGCCCTAGCAGGTTCTCTTGTTGCTACTTCGGTATCAGCTGGTGAATTAGGGGTTTCAGGCTCATGGTCTTGGTCTTATGACTCTGGTGACTCTGATGAAGTTACAGGAAATCCATTTTCAATGGGTGACAGTGTAACTTTCTCTGGTTCAGGTGAAACAGATCAAGGTTGGACAGCAGGTGTATCTTACGAGCTAGATAGCGGTGGTGCATCTTACGACGATTATAAATTAACATTAGACATGGGTGATAGCGGAAAATTAACATATTCTGGTGCATCTGTAACAGGAGATGGTATCCACATGGTTAACGATATCGTTCCTGCAGCTGATACTCCGGTTATGTCAATGACAGATTCAGCTGTTGCTTATGGTGTTGCTGATGGTGCTGACGCAGCTGGTAACATTGGTTACAACATCACTGTAGGAGACATTAAAGCTTCTGCAGAAATGCAAAAAGGTGCTGGTACTGATAGAACTTTCGGTATTCAATACACTGGTGTTGAAAACATGACTCTAGTTTATGGTCAAGGTGATGTTAACCCTGGCGAAGTAGACGGTGGTCAAGAAGAAACTGTATGGGGTATTAAATACTCTGTAGGTGGAGCAACTTTAGCATACATGCAAACAGAAGTTGATATCGGTGGCGCAGGTGCTGCTGATGAAGAAGCTGTTCACATGGGTGTTTCTTTTGCAGTAAATGATGACTTAACTGTATCATACGCTGTGCAAGAAGTTGATATTACTGGTAAAAGCTTAGACGAGAAGAACGCAGGTTTTGGTGTATCTTACACTATGGGTTCTATGAGTGTTGCAGCTTACGCTGGTAAAACAACTGACGGTAATGGTGTACAAACTGCTGACGATGAAGGAAAAGGTGTTACTTTATCAATAGCATTCTAATATAGTTATATCTTAGAAAATTTAACGGCCCTCAATTTATTGGGGGCCGTTTTTTTTTGATCGAACAAACTTATTCCTGAATAACCATAAACTCTTAATAAATTTAATATTTTTAAATTTTTTTTATTTATACCACCTAGAGCAACTATTTTTTTATTTGTTAGTTTAGATAAAATCTTAAATTTATTAAGTCCGAGATAAGTTTTTTTTTTTATTAAAAAGAGATGCAATAAATATTATATCTACTTTTTGTAATTCTTTTTTTTTTATTTCTTTATAATTGTGAGCCGAACCTAATATTAAAAAGTTTTTTCTTTTAGGATAATTTAAGTGTTTTAAATCATTATTAAATGATGGTAAATAAACACCATCAAGTCCCAACTTTAATGCCACTTTAAAATTATTAGACAAAAAAAATTTTCTTTTATTTATTTTGCAGTATTTTTTTATTTGAATAATTGAGCTTATATTGAGTTTTTTATTATAATTTCTATATATAAGAGCTATATTTTTGTCTAATTTATTAATGTTATTTTTGTCTAATTTATTAATAAAATAATATATTCTTGGAAAATTTGTATGCATAAAACTATTGAAAATTTAAATTATATTGAAAGTCAAATTAATTCAAAAATATTAAAATTAAACATTAATAATTATAAGCCAAAAATCATTGCAATATCAAAAACTTTTAAAATTGATCATATATTGCCTTTAATAGAGCATGGGCATAGAGATTTTGGAGAAAATAAAGTTCAAGAAGCACTAGAAAAATGGAGTGAAGTAAAAAACAAAAATAAAAATATTAAACTTCATATGGTTGGTAAACTTCAAACTAATAAAGTTAAATTCGTTTTACCATTATTTGATTTCATCCATTCATTAGATAATCTAAAACTAGCAAAAAAAATATCTGAGGAGCAAAAAAAATATGAAAATAAACCTAAGATATTTATTCAAGTCAATATTGGTAATGAATTACAAAAATCAGGAATAAATAAAATTGAATTAACTGATTTCTATGGTGAGTGTGTAAATCTCGGTTTGGATGTTGTTGGAACTATGTGTTTGCCTCCAATAAGTAATGAACCAGATATTTATTTTTCAGAAATGAAAAAAATTACTAATAATATAAATCTTGATAATATTAGCATGGGTATGTCAGAAGACTATCTAAAAGCTATAGAGTATTCCTCTACATATTTAAGGATTGGATCTAAAATTTTTGGTACAAGGAATTAATTTATTAATATTTTTGTATTTTTATCAATTAATCTAGCAATAATTAAAAAATCTTTTTTTGAAACAGCAATACATCCTGCAGTTGGATTATAATTTTTTGTTAGATGAATAAAAATTGCGCTGCCTTTATTTTTTATAGTTTTTTTATAATTGTACTCTACTAAAATTATGTAATCATACTTATGATCATATCTATATAATTTTTCATGTTTAATTTTTTTATTTATTTTAATTTCTTTATTATAAAATTTACTTCTCACATCATTACACCATCCCATATTTTTTTTTATTTCCTTGCAAGACAATTTGGTTTTAGGCAACTTTACTCTATCTGATCTCCAATATAATTTTCCAATTTTAAATTTTCCATGTGGTGTAAAAAAATCCCCTTCAAACTTATTCTTTGAAGTACCTTTTTTTCCTATACTACATTTAAACTTAAACTCTTCAATAATTAGAGTATCTTTATTTTTTAAGTGAATTATCATAGTTTATATATTTATGAATAAACAAAGTGTTCTAATATTTAAATTACCAGAACTATTTAAAATTTTAAATGAATTAAAAGACCATTTAGATTTTAATATTTATAATTTTAATGAAAAACAAGAGCTTTTAAATCTAAATAAAAATAAATATGAGAATTACTTAATATTAACAGATTTGCAAAATCAAATAGAAAATGAAAAATCTCAATTAATTTTAAATAAATTCCCAGACACTGTTTATTCAATTATTGAAAAGATAAATGTAAATTTATTAAAACAAAAATACTCTAAGCAATCAGATGTTTTAATTGGAAAATATTCAGTAGATATCAACTCAAGAAAAATAAAAAATACCAATGAAAGCTTAAAATTAACCCAAAGAGAAATTCAAATTATACTTTTTTTAAAAGAATCTAAATCTCCACAAAATATTTCAAATCTTCAAAAAAAAGTTTGGGGACATAATTCGAACTTAGAGACCCATACTGTTGAAACACATATTTATAGATTGAGAAAAAAAATTTTTGAAAAATTTAGAGATAATAACTTTATTAATAGTACGAAAAAAGGTTATATAATTTAATGAAAAAAAGAAATTTTATTGCAAAAGATCTTTTGTCAAAAAAATACAAACCAAGAGTAGTCAAACCAAAAAAAGGCAAGGGTAGTTTTAAAAGAAAAAAGAAATAAAATTATTTGTAGTTTTTTAAAGCCTTGCACCAATTTGTTGAATAATTTTTGATGACATTTCCGTTCCTTTTTCTAAACTTTCTTTAATAGATAAATTATTTACATGTCCATGTAAAAATCCAGCAGCAAAAAGATCTCCAGCTCCAGTTAAATCAACAATTTTAAGATTTTTTTTAACTCCACACTCTACTACTTCATCACTTTTTATTGCTATTGCACCTTTTTCACCTCTAGTAAGAACTATTAGTTTACCAAGTTGTTTAGAAAAGTTTATTACATCATCAAAGTTTTTAGCTTCAATCAATGAAGTAATTTCTTGTTCATTTGCAAATGTAATATCTAATTTATTCTTTACTAAATCTAAGAAGTGAGGCTTATGTCTATCAACACAAAATTGATCAGATAATGACATAGCTACCTTGTTTGCATTATTGATTGCTTTATCAAAAGCTTTCTTAGGCTCACCTTCATCCCATAGATAACCTTCTAGAAATATTATTTCGCTTTCTTTAATTGCATCAGAACTCACATCATTTTCATTAATTTTTCCTGCCGTCCCTAAGAATGTACACATTGTTCTTTCAGAATCTGGTGTGACTAAAATTAAACATGTACCTGTTGGCAATTCTTCTTTTTTCTTTGAGTAAAAATATTTTACATTTTCTTTTTTTAACCCATCCTCATATTTACTTCCTAGATCATCATCAGATACTTTACCAATAAATCCAACTTTATTACCCAGTTGAGATATACCCACTATTGAATTAGCCACTGATCCACCAGAAACAGTTTTTTCTATTTTAAGATTGGTTAATAATTTTTTAAATTCATTTTCA
>MDSW01012150.1_pt1 | contig 11329 bp, 11 predicted proteins | sample 811171 | NCBI WGS metagenome assembly MDSW01 (sample SAMN05326641, study PRJNA326480) | marine metagenome | isolation source: seawater | place: Atlantic Ocean: North West | collected 2012
AGATCTTGCTTGGTGAATATTTTGATCTCTAAAGGAAAAAAAATTACCAGCAGCTATTCCTTCAATTTTAGTATTTTTAAAAGCATCAACAAAATGTTGAGCTACTCCGCACCCGCCTGACATAATAATAGGTAATTTGGAAGAATTCGAAATTTGTTCAGCTACTTCAATATTTAATCCCTCAGAAATTCCATCTTTGTCAATATCTGTTAAAACTATTTCACCAGCACCCAGTGCTTCGATCTCATCTACCCATTCAAAAAGTAATTTTTTAGAATTAACTTTACCATTTTTATAAAAAACAAAATAATTACTATCTATTTTTTTAAAATCGATAGAAACTACGACACATTGAGATCCAAATATTTTAGAAGCTTGCAAGACTAAATTTGGATTTTCAATTGCAGCAGTATTTATACATACTTTATCAGCGCCATTTTTTAGCAACTTTTTGAAAGAGTCTATATTTTTAACTCCTCCTCCGATAGTTAAAGGCATAAAGATTTTATTAGAAAATTCTTTATAATAATCTAATAAAAATTCATTTTTTTCAAGATCCAAGGAATCCATATTAATTAAAAATAATTCATCAGTGAGCTGGGACTCAAATATTTTTGCTTGTGAAATTGGATCACCCACAAACTTAGTATTATTAAATTTTTTAGTTGTAACTATAACTGGAAATTTTTTTTTATTAATTTCTTTTACTTTAAACATTAATTTTGGAATTAATCTTTTTTTTAACATCGATTTTATAAATTTGATTTCCATTCCTTAAATATTCTAGAAGAAAAATCTGTATCGGCTTGACCTTCTTTTGACCATTTATCAAAATCATGAGGTTTTTTTGCATTTTCACTTCTAATACTGGAAAATTTATTTGGAGAAACAACATGTTCTTTGATTACTTCTGTGAATTCGTTTTCATTTAGTCCAATAAATTTTAAAAATAAATCAAGACTATATGGTCTTTTTCCCTCATAAAGTTTTATATTTTCCTTGGCTTTTTCCTTTGTTATAACTTTATTTCTTAAGTCAATAGCAGATAAGTGTGAAGGTCTTGAATATCCTCTCTTTAAATATTTAATATAATCTCTTACACCCTGCATATAACACTCTATTTTTTCATAATCATATTCAGGAGGTACATTTTCAACCTCATCACCTGTCCATCCTAATTCATTTTTAATTAGTTCTGACTGTTTTCTTGGATTCCAAGATATGTAAGATCCAAGGCAAACAGATTTACTTTTAATTTTTTTTAACATATCAATGTGAGGATATGAAAATGGTAAGAGATCACGTTTTTCTACTTCGCCGTTCAGTCTTAAATACATGTCATCAGCAGTTACACCAAGATTGATAAACCTATTAAATCTTTTTTCGTCAACTTCCTCCACATCATCAAAAGAGTAGTAAGCAGTATATTCAGACTGTTTTTCTCCCCAAAAAATTAGAGGAATTTCTTTTTCAATAGATACCCACATTGGATATGAAAAGATACCTGTATGACAATGCCAACAAAAATCTCCTTTATCTAAAAAAGATCTTAGCATTAATTTTTGAACAATTTTCCAGTTAGGAGTAAATGTTATCATATCAAAACCAAGTTTTCTTTGACATCTTTTTACATTTTCTTCTAAGTTTGGCCTTAAAAAACCATGATCGAATCTAATAACTAACGGTTTTAGTTTAAGTTCATTGATAATATAATAGAGAGCGAATGTACTATCCTTTCCTCCACTAAATGGAACAATACAATCATAATTGTATTTACCTTTATAATTTTTAATTAATTCATCAAGTTCAATTTTCTTTTTTTTATAATCAATGTTAGTTTTTTTATAATCTTGAGCTACACAGATATTACATTTATTGTTTTCATTGAACTCAATGGTTTCATGTGTCTCAGGGAGTAAACAGCTAGTACATGTTTTCATTTAAATAATTTTATTCTGGGATTAAATTTAATTATATATAATTTTTTTTTCATATCCATTAGATTATTTATTTTGCCTTATATTTAACTCTTAAGCTTCTCGATGATACAAATTTTTTATGAGTAGTATAGAATCTATCACCTTCTTTAATTTTGTTTATAATATTTTTTCCATTACCATCTAATACTTCTTCTATTATTATGGAATTCTCATCCATAGTTGAGACAACTATCCAATTTTGGTTTTTTCTAAAAACTATACCAGTCATAAAAGGATGATTATTTATTTCTCCACCATGTAATTGTACTTTTTTAATAAAAACTCTTTTTTTATTTATATAGGTAGATGCACCATTGTAAGGGGAATCAAAAGAATTTATCAATCTTATTAATTCATAAGAATTGTCATTCCAATTTATCCACCCATTTTTTTTAGTATTTAATCTTGGATTGTATCTCCTTAAAGAGGATTGTTGCTTATATAAAGAATATTTTTTTTTTGATAAAATATTTTTTATAAAAATATTATAAAATTTAATAAATTTTATTTTTTCAAAGTTCTCAAAATCTAACGGAGTTCGACATTTATGTGGAAATAAAAATTCTTCTTCAGATATTATTCTTCCAGTGTCAATTTTTTCATCAATTAAATGAACTAATATATTTCCTATTCTATCATTTTTTAAAATTCTCCAAGTGTAGCCACCACCTCCTGCATCGATAGGAAGTCTTGCATTATGAAAATTAACTAAATTATTTTTGAATAATTCATTTATATCTTTTTTTTTAAAAATCCATCTTGATGAAAGGCTAATAAACAATGTTTTATTTGGATCACATTTACTATTTATTATTTTTTTAAAATCGCTTCCAATGTTTTGATTTGAATAATAATTTATATTTTTCGTTTTTATTTTCTTGTTATGAGAAATTATAAATGTTTTTAGTTTCAATAAATTATTAATTTTTGTTAATTCATCAAAATTATCGTTATGTCCTATAAAGAATATAGATTTTAAATCATTAATAAAAAATTCATTATGTTTTTTCATTTTCAATTATCTACTTATTATCAATTATTATTACTGTAAATCTTAATTTTTTTATCTATATTTATTAAAAAAAATTTTCATTTTATTTACAATTCTGCTTACATCTGTATTTCTCATTTTTGTAAATAAAGGTAATGTTAATTGAGAATTATAAAATTTTAAAGACTCCTTATAATTATTGATAATTATATTTCTACTGAAGGCCCTATGCATAAAAATTGGCTTGTAATGGATTTGACATCCAATTCTATTTTTTTTTAAGTATAACATTAGTTTTTTTTTTATTTTACTATTTCTTAATTTGATTACAAAAATATGCCAAAAGACGTTTTGGTTATAAAAATTTAAAATAGAAAAATTTTTTTTTAATTCTTTTAAGTTTTGAATATATATTTTTACTAATTGGTTCCTTTTATTTTTAAAGGATTGTAATTCTTTAATCTGTTGAATCCCAATAAGTGCATTTATCTCTGACATTCTAAAATTAAGTGTTGGATATTTCATAATGTATGGGTCATTAATTTTTGTTTTTTTAAGAGAATGACTTCTTAAAAGTAATAAATTATTATATATTTTTTTACTATTTGTAGTGACAGCACCTCCCTCCAAAGTTGTAATATTTTTAACTGGATGAAAGGAAAATGTAGTCATTTCAGAATATTTGCAATTGCCAACAATAGATGTTTTTCCCAAGCTTTTTTTTTTACTTCCAAAACTATGACAACCATCTTCTATTATTTTGATACTGTTTTTTTTACATAATTTACTTATTTTTTCTAGTTCAAGTACATCTCCTGCGTAATGTATTGGAACAAATATATTTGGGGAAATTTTTTTTTTTTTGCAATCTTTTAAGCATTTTTTAAAACTTTCTAAATCAACCATCCCTGTATCTTTATTCACATCACATAAAATAATTTTGCCCTTTAATAGAGAAATTATATTAGGTGCAGCTACAAAATTTATATTTGGTAAAATTGCACTTACATTATTTTTATTTAAAGCAAGAATAGCCAATAATAAAGCTGAAGTGCCATTATTACAAACTACTGAATATTTGGAGCCAGTTAGTTTCGATATTTTTTTTTCAAATTTTTTACAAAAATCTCCATTAGTAACTATATTGAGAGTCTTAAAAAAATTTATTTTTTTCAAATCAATTTTTCGGAGATCTTGGCTTCCATAATTTTCAATCATAAATATAAAACTAACTCTTTAATTTAAATAATTTTTTTGCTATATCCCAATCTTCTCTATGATCGATATCTTGAACTCTTAATTGAGGCAGTTTGAAGGCGAAAGAATTATTGGTAAGCAGTTTTTTTTTTTGTAACCATTTATTTGTTCTTCCCCAATAAAACTGGCCTGCATCATGATAATATGTTTTAAGCTTTTGAGTCATTGTAGAGCTTTTATTAGGTTTTAATAACTTAATTTTTTTATTTTTTATTTCAAAACTTCTTTCAATTGGATAGGAAAACTTTGAAGAGGATATAATAAAATCATATTTATTTTTTCTAGCAATTAAAAATGATTTTTTTAAGTCTTCTGCTTTAAGAAGCGGAGAAGCTGGGTAAATACAACATATATATTTGGGATTGATTTGTTTTTCTTTTAACCATTTAATTGCGTGTTTTATTACATCTATAGTTAAAGCTTTGTCAGTGGAAAATTTTTTAGGTCTAACAAAAGGTGCTTCAGCTCCAAAATTTTTTGCAATTTTAATTATTTTTTTGCTATCTGATGAAACGATTATCCTATCAAATAATTTTGATTCTTTTGCATATTTTATTGCATAACTTATAATAGGTTTTCCATAAAAATTTTTTATATTTTTATTTTTTATTCTTTTGCTATTTTTTCTTGCAGGTATTATTGCTATTTTCATAAAAAATATATTCTATAAGAATTTTAATTATACTTCTTCTATATTGTGACTTAATTTTTTAATAATTTTTTTAAATATATTAGATTTTGGTTTAGAAAATCTACCATATTTTTGAATATTATACGCCTTGTTTGAATTTTTAACTTTTAAAATTTTGTTTACCAATGTCCAAAAATATTTTTTTCCACCTATATGATAGTCGTTAACTAAAAAATCATATAAAACTGAGTAAAAATGCTTTGGTTCTGAAAATTTTAAATAATTCCATTTTTTCTTTAATAGAATTGAGTAATCATAAGATTCAAACCAAGTGTTCGTCAAATTCAACTTTGAAGAATCCCAAAAAGTTTTAGAAGAAGAAATACATTTAAATCCAAAGTAAATGCCCTCTAAAAGTGCATTGCTATGGTGTGAAATTAAAATTGATTTCTTATTAATTTTTTTTAAAAGTTCAAAGTTTTTAAGTGGCTTATCTAAAATTGTTAAATTTGTAAAATGTGAGAATTTTTTTTTAACTAAATCAAAAACTATTTTATCAATTAAAGATTCTTGCCCCATGGACTTATTATAAAAGTTAGGGTGAGCTTTGAGTAAAATTTTATTTTTTTTATTTTTTAATAATTCCTCTAAAGTAAAGATTAACCAATCCTTCATATTTAAAAACCCGTCATATCCATAAATTAATTGTGCATCTGTAAAAGAATGTGCATAGATTACATGAGTGTAATTTAGGTATTTTTTGTTACTTTTTTTATACTTAGTTTTTTTAAGCCAATGAAAAATTTTACCTTGATAAATAATTTTTTTTAAAGATTGGATACTTTTGTTTTTTTGATTTTTATTGAGATTGTAAACTGTTTGGAATTTTAAAAAATCACCATAAATAAAGTTTCTATTTTTTTTATTATTTTTTAATTTAAAAAGACCTTTGGGTAAGTTATTTGAATAAACGACAATTTTTTTTTTAAAGAAAAACTGAAAAATTACACCATTAATATACATGCCATGATCAATATATGCAGCATCAATATTTCTTGGAACTTTATTTAGTGAATTTAAAATTTTACAAGCATGATAAAAAGATACAATAAAATTTATATAAAAATAAAAGTTATTTTTATAGCTTAGTTGATTCTTATATGTTTGAGATAAAACATGAATAGATAAGTCCAAATTTTTATATTTTAAGTCTAAAAAATTTTTTTTAAAAAAAATTTTTAAAATATTTAAAATAAAAAAATAATATATATCAATACTTAAAAACTTTTCTATCTTAAAAAAATAAAAATCTAATTTTTTTTGGCATTTATCTTCGAAGTTTTTCTTCGAACTTCTTACAATGTAATTATAAGGGCCATTTAGTGTTCTTGTTGAAAAGAATAAATTTTTGTCCATTTACATAACTTGAATTTTATATATATATCGAAAAAAAAAATGACTTCTAGTACAAAAATAAAATTTTGCAAAAAATGTATAATGCCTTCAACTAAAAATGACTTAGAGTTTAATTCTGAGGGTATATGCTCTGGATGTACTGCCTATAATAAAAGAGATTCTATAAATTGGAAAGAAAGAGAAAAAAATCTTTTAAAAATTTTAAAATACCATAAAAAAAATGCTAAAAATAAAAATGACTGTATAGTCCCAGTTAGTGGTGGAAAGGATAGTCATTACCAAGTATTAAAAATGTTAGAACTAGGAATGAAGCCTTTATGTGTTAATGCATCAACAGATAATTTGTCAGAAATAGGAAGATATAATCTTGATAATATAAAAAAGCTTGGTGTAGATATGATTGAAATAAATTTAAATAGAGAAATAAGAAAAAAAATTAATAAATTTACACTAGAGTCTGTTGGTGATATTTCCTGGGCTGAACATTTAACTATTTTTACTTTACCAGTAAAAGTTGCAGTTTGGATGCAAATACCTTTAATAGTTTGGGGAGAAAATTCACAAAATGAAAATGGTGGACCCAATGATAGACAAGAGTCAATTAATTTAGATAGAAGATGGTTGGAAGAATTTGGAGGATTATTAGGTTTAAGAGTTTCAGACGTACAAGAATTTCTAAATATTTCAGAAAAGGATATGTATCTTTATAAATATCCATCAGAGGCAGAATTAACAAAAAATAAAATTAATGGAATATTTTTAGGTCAATTTTATAAATGGGATGGTGTTAAAAATTATGAACTTGCGAAAAAAAATGGTTTTAAAGAATATCACAAGGATCTAGAGGGAAGTATAGTTAAATATGAAAACCTTGATAATTTGCAAATGCGAGTTCATGATTATTTTAAATATTTAAAGTATGGTTACGATAGAGTTACTGATTGGTGTTGTTGGCATATAAGAAGAAATAGATTAACAAGAGAAGAGGCATTAAAAATAAATTTTGAAAAAAGCGGGCAGTTTCCAAATATTTACATGGGTGTTAAATTGGAAGAAATTCTGAATGAAATAAGTTGTACCAAAGAAGAATTTGGTAAAATTTGTGATAAATTTACAAATAAAAAAATATTTAAATGTGACAATGATGGAAATATTATTAAAAAATTTGATGGAAGCTTATATATTAATTATTATGATAATTGATGAATGAAAGAAATTGTCATAATTGATTATAACATAGGTAATGTTGACTCTGTCGTTAGTGCAGTTAGGTATTTAGGGCACAAACCCCTACTTTCAAATAAGAAAAATATAATAGAAAATGCTAAAAAATTGATATTACCTGGGCAGGGCTCTTTTGACTTTGGAATGAAAAGAATTGAAGAATTAGAAATATTGGATTTAATTAAAAAAAAAATTTTAAAAGACAAAGTTTCAACATTAGGAATATGTTTAGGTATGCATCTTTTTGCAGAATTTGGATATGAGAATAATAAAAAAACGGAAGGTTTATCCTGTATTAAAGGTGAAGTTAAAAAAATTGAAAGTAATCTCAGATTGCCAAATATTGGATGGAACGAAAATTTTATAATAAAAAAAGATAAAATCTTAGAAGGTATAAAAGACGAAAGTGATTTTTATTATGCTCACAGTTTTTACTTTAATTGTGAAGAAGAAAATGTAATTAGTGAATCAATTTATGGAAATAAATTTCCGTCAATAATCAAAAAAGATAATATCTATGGATTTCAATTTCATCCCGAAAAAAGTCTTCAGAACGGCCTTAAAATACTCAATAATTTTATAAATATATAAATGCAAAAAGTAAGAATTATTCCAACTATACTTTTTAATAATGATAATATTGTTAAAGGAAAAAATTTTGATAGTTGGAGAAAAATTGGAAGTCTATATCAAACAATAAAAATTTATAATATGAGAGAAGTAGATGAGCTAATTTTTTTAGATACACAATCTACTAGAAAAAGCTTAATAGAATATAATTTGATTGATGATTTTGCAGATGATTGTTTTATGCCTCTTACTATAGGAGGTGGAATCAAAACAATAGAAGACATAGAGTTATTATTAAGATGTGGCGCAGATAAAGTTTGTATAAATACCTCAGCTTTTAATAATAGAATTTTTATAAAAAATGCAATAAAAGTTTTTGGCTCTCAATGCATTATAATTTCTGTAGACTATAAAAAAATAAATAATGAATTAAAGGTTTTTGTAAATTCTGGGAAAGTAAATACTGAAAAAAACCTATTTCAATATATAGATGAAATTATTGAAATTGGTCCAGGTGAAATTATTTTAACATCAATTGATCATGATGGGTTAATGAATGGGTATGATATTGAAAATTTAAAAATTATTAATAAAAAATCTACAATTCCTCTAATTGCTTCTGGAGGGGCTGGAAAATGTGAGGACTTTTATGATTTAGTAAATGAAACTGGAATAAATGCAGCAGCAGCAGCCAGTATATTTCACTTTACACAATTTACTCCAAAAGATATTAAAAAATATTTATTACAAAAAAAAATTAAAGTAAGAATTTAAATTATATTTTCTAAAGAAATTATTTGAATTTTATGATTATTTTTATCGGCGATATATAAGTTTTCTTCAACGATTGTTATTGCGTAAGGATTATTTATATCAATTTTATTTTTATTATCTTTTGACCAATAAAATAAATTATTTATTTTATCAAATGATAAAACTCCATAAGTTTCCCCTTTTAAACTAATTTTTACAATTCTATTATTAAAACAATCAGCTACATAAATAAAATTCTTGTATACTTCTAAACCGACAGGAGTATTGAATGCTCCTAATTCCTCTCCTTTCAAACTTTTTTCATCCTCCTTTCTCCATGTAGAAGTGGTCTTTTTATCTGAATACTTTCCAATAAATCCCAGATACTCAAAATCTTCTGACAATTTTATTATTCTGTGATTGTTTGAGTCTACTATATAAATATTTTTGAATTCATCAAATCTTACAGCATGTGGTTTATTTAAATTCAAATTTAAAATTTGTTTCTCTTTTATCCAATAATCACTTTTGATTTCGTCTATAATTTTGTCAAAAGATCCAATCCAACCAAGAAATTTAAATTTATTATTAAATAATAATATTTTAGATGCGCCCCATTCGGTTACAAAAATTTGATCCTTATTATTTGATGACATTACTGGAGAAATCATACCTTTATTATAGTGAAAATCTAAACCAATCTTTTTTATTAAATCTAATTTTTGATCAAAAATATATAATAAACCTTGGCCCATATTTTGCCCAAGACCCATGTCAACAACATACATATTATCATTTTCATCAAAATAAATATCATGAATTTTATTAAAATTACCTTTTATTTTTAAAATTCTGTTAAAAATAAATTTATTAAAAAAATTTACTTTTGTAAGTTTATCATTTTTAAAGTTTAATGCGTAAATCTCTTTAAAATTTTTTTTTACAAAAAATATATAACCTAGTTTAAAGTCTGGTATATAAATATCTCCACGTTTATTTACTGCAACTCCATAAGAAGTGCTAAATCCAGATATAGAATAATAAGGTGAATTATTTTTATAATTATGTTTTTTTACTTCTAAAATATTATTCATTTTAAATAATGTTATTAAAATAATAAAAATTATTATAATAAAATAATAATAGTATTTTCTAGTCACCTGAAAGCTTTGAAATAAGAGATGAAATTTTTTTATCATTAATATTAATTTTTTTCATAACTTTTCGTGACTCATGTGGAGCATACTCAAAAGCAATCTCTAATAGCTTCATCCAATATTTATTATTTTTCTTTCTAACATTTTCAATTTGCTTTATAATTATTTTGTTTTTTTTCATAAAATCATTTATACTTAATAATTAACAACTTGGATGAAAATTAAAATAAAAAATAATCTATTTTTCGACACTAAAAAAAAGCCCTTATTAATAGCTGAAATATCTGGAAATCATTCACAAAGTAAAAAAAAATTTTTAGATTTAATACTTAAATCTCATAAAAGTGGAGCTGATTTAATAAAAATACAAACCTATGAACCTCAAGATCTTACACTTAAATCTTTTACAAATGGATTTAGAGTGAAAAAAGGAACTTGGAAAAAGCAATATTTATGGGATCTATATAAAAAAGCTCATACTCCCTTTAAATGGCACAAAGATGCTTTTAATCTTGCTAAAAAAAAAAATATTAATTTATTTAGTACTCCATTTAGCAAAAGAGGAGTTGAATTATTAGAAACTTTTAATGTTCCCTTATATAAAGTTTCGTCTTTTGAGATAATTGATCATAAATTGATAGATTCAATAGCAAAAACTAAAAAACCAATAATTTTATCAACTGGTCTCTCAAATATAAAAGAAATAAAGGAAGCAGTTAATATAATTAAAAAATATCATAGTAAAATTATTATTTTACATTGCATATCTGAATATCCGACTAAACATGAAAACATTAATTTTCAAAGAATAAATGAATTAAAAAAAAAATTTAGGAACTATCCAGTAGGTTTATCAGATCATACTAATGATATTTACTCCTCTATACTCTCGTTGCCCTATAAAGTGGTTGCTATTGAGAAACATGTAAAAATGAATTCTAATTTTAAAGGTGTGGACTCTTCATTTTCTATTGATTTAAATCAGTTAAAAATATTAAGTAATCTTATTAAAAGTTTACATAAAGGCATATCTTCAAATGGATTTTTTAAATTGTCTAAATCAAACAGAGAATCTCTAATTTTTAGAAAATCTTTATTTTCTAAAAAAAAAATAAAAAAAGGAGAAAGGTTTAGTGAAGACAATATAGAAACTTATAGAGGTCTCTACGGAGTTAAAGCAAATAATTACTTTAAAATTCTAGGGAAAAAGTCAAAAAAAAATATAAGTAAAGATTCCCCAATATATTTATAAAAACAAAAAATTTTTCAGTGCATAAATCAAGCCAATTGAGCTATTAGTACTGGTCAGCTACATGCGTTGCCGCACTTCCACACCCAGCCTATCAACGTG
>MDSW01095082.1_pt1 | contig 11329 bp, 8 predicted proteins | sample 811171 | NCBI WGS metagenome assembly MDSW01 (sample SAMN05326641, study PRJNA326480) | marine metagenome | isolation source: seawater | place: Atlantic Ocean: North West | collected 2012
CCCAGGGCCCGTCCGCCGCGTCTCGGGACGCGCGGCGTCGCGCGAGCGCGCGCGAGGCGGCGCGTCGCGCGAGCCTCGACGCTGTCGCCGAGCGCGCGCCGCGCCTCGAGGCGCAGTCCTCCCCCTCGCCCGCGCCCGACCCCGAGGCGCCGCTGGACACCCCGCGAGGCGCGCGCCCCGATCGCGCTTTACCGACGGTCGCGACGACCGTTGGCGCGACGACGCCCGACGGGATCGAGGGCCCTCCCGAACCCGCGCCCCGCGCGGACCCTCCCGCGGACCCTCCCGCGGACCCTCCCGAACCCTCCCCCGCGTCCCCGCCCTCGACCCCGGCGAGCCTCGTCGCGACGCTCGCGAACGCCCTCGCGGACCTCGAGCGAGAGCTCATCGCGCTCGCCGCCCCGGAGCCGAAGAGACGATCGTCGTCGCCGGGCGGGATCGAGGACGGAGCGGGACCGACGCTGGAATCTTCCAGCGCCCGGGACGCGCGCGCGTCGTCCGTGCGCGACGCCGCGCGCCGCGCCTCGGATCTCTGCGCGGACCTCGGCCTCGCCGACGCCGCGAAGAGGCTCGAGCAGCCCCCGAGCCCGGACTCCGTGCACCAACTCGACGCGAGTTTCGACTCGGAGGACGGCGAGGGGTGGGTTCTCGAGAAGACGAACGACGCGCTCCCCGGGGAGGAGGAGGAGGAGGAGGCTTCGGCGGATGCGCGCGTTTTCAAACAAGACGCTCCCGCGGGTTTTCCCGCCGCCTCGAAGGCGTCGTTGGCGCTCGATTTCGACGCCGCCGCGGACGACGCCCCCGCGGTGGCGACGTACCTCTCGAGCGACGACGCGGGGAGCGAGGATCGATTCGAGGATCGACGCTCGGACGGCTTCGCGCGTCGGACGGCTCGGGTCCGATTTTCTGACTGCTCGCTGTGGGCGGTGCACGACATCGGCTCCGTGCGGGACCTTCGGCGGGAGAAGCGCGGCGGGCTCGTCGGCGCGGTCGCCGGGTGGGTCAAGGCGGAGACCAGGGCGCTGGTCTCCTCGCTCAAGGGGTCCGGGGGCGCGGGGGAGGAGGAGGAGGCGTTCAAGGCGTCGATCAGGAGGGCGCTCAGGCTCGGCAGGAGAAACATGCTCGAAAACGTCGACTACAACGCCGCGTTCAGCGAAACCGCGGACCGAGCGACGTTCACGGGTGGGGGGGGGGACGGGGGGACGTATTACTCATAGGGAGGGTCCCATCGTGGTCTATAGTACAACACCGGGAGGGAAGTGACGTCTTTTGCAGCAACAGCAGCCATCGCGACGATGACGCTTCGTTCGCGGCCCCCTCCCCTCGAACGCGCCTCCGTACAAAAAAAGATCAAAACTCTCGGTCGGGCACGAGCGCGGGCGCGGCTAAGCTCCACGCGTAGAGCCCCGCCGTGACCCACACGCTCGCCATCTTGACCCACACCGAGGCCCACCCCTCGTCCACGACGTGGCGCGCGCCGCCCTCCGCCGCCTCCCCGCCGGCGCGGCCCCACTCGGTGAGCACCATGGCGAGGTACCCGCTCGCCATGGCGAACGCCGCGTGGAAAAACGAGTACGAGTACGACACGGGGCCCGAGGGGAACTCCCTCGCCGCCAATCCGTCCTCCACGGAAGACTCCGGCGGCTGCTCCGACGCGCCGCCTTCGCCCGCGCCGCGACCCCCCCGAGGCTCGAGCAGCTCGGCGTACGCGCCGCCCAAATCCTCGCCCGCGCGGTCGTCGGGGAAGAATTCCGAACTCCCCGCGCGCGCCGCGGAGTAGCACAGGCCCAGCGTCGTCAGCGCGACGTTTCCCCACTCGGCGACGCGCGACTCCGCGGTGGAGGAGGGGCCGGCGGAGGAGGAGGGTTCGGCGTGGGTGGTACCTCCGGCGCACGGGTACCCCCTGGGTTCGCTCGCGAGGGCGGTGTACGTGAGGTACGCGCAGTACGCGGTGACGACGGCGGACGGGAGGACGGAGCCCTCCTTACACGCCGGGTGGAGGGAGAATGCGGAGAACGCGACGCACGGGACGAGGCTGGCGGTCACCAGCCACGCGTTTCGAGCGCACCCGCCGGGGACGCCCCTCGGCGCGTAGCGTTCGTAGAGCAGCGCGAACCCGGCGATGGCGGAGGCGTAGAGCGCGAGGGTCGAGGCGAGGAGGCCGTAGAGCCACCCGTCGTGCGGCTTGTTGGCCCAGGATTCGCTCCAGAAGTAGGCGAAGTCCAGGAGGATCACCATCTGCACGACGAGCCACGCGGCGCCGACGAGCCTCGCGAGCCAGACGTACGCGTGGACGACGGCGGCGGGGAGGAGGAAGGGGAGGAACATGCACAGCGCCCACGCGGCGAACTTGAGGGTCCAGCTCCCGTGGTGCACGACGCGGTCGCGGACGTCCGAGCGGTCGGCGACGCCCGCGGTGAGCGCAGAGAGACTCGCGAAGAAGAAGAACGCGCCCAGGGAGACGCGGTGCACGGCCTGCGCGCCGAACCACGCGGGGGAGGGGTCGAACCCGACGCGCACGGCCCAGGGGACGGAACGCAGCAGGGGCTCCGCGTCGTCGCGCAGGAGCACCGCGAGGAGCGTCGTCAGGGCGAAGAGCGTGACGTACAGCGCTCGCGCGGAGATCTTGGAGATGGCCTGGCCGACCGCGCCGCACCCGGCGCACGTCGCGGTCATGCACGCGCTCCCGGCGCACGCGGCGAACATCCCGCCGCACGCGAACATCCGAGGAGACGAGAGAACGAAGCGGCGACGCGAGGCGCGAGGGGACGTCCGCGCGGTGTGAGGCGCGGGGCTGGCCCCCGGCGCCCCACTAGGGTTGAGAAGAAACGTCGTGTCAGCAGTTGAAGTCGTCGGTTCGAAAAACGGCTCTCCCGAGCAACACGTCCTCGGACTCGGCACCGCGCGCCCCCGGGTTCCGGGGGCTCGCCGGTCGCCGTCGCGCGCGATGTCCCTCGACCTCGTCCGCGCGGTTTTCGGCGAGAGCGACGAGGACGACGAGGGCGACGACGCGCCCCCCGGCGCGTTCCTCCACCCCGCCCGCCGCCGACTCGAACCCGGCGGCGTCCCGGGGTTGGTCCTGGTGCGCGACGCGCTCACGCCCGAGGCGCAATCCTGGCTCCTCCGCGCCATCCGCGCCGAGCGCCTCCTGGACCTCGACGCGGAGGACGACGCGGGGACGCTCGAGGCGGGGGCCGCGGACTCCGGGGCCTCCTCGAGCGGACGACCCCCTCGTCGCAACCAGAGCATGCGCTTCGCCCCGCTCCCGGCGTGGGCGTCCGAGCTCGCGCGCCGCGTCCGCGACCTCGCCGAGCGTCCCGAGGAACCCGCGCCGCCGCGAGCGCGTCCCCCCTCGGGACCGGGACCCCCGTCTCCCCCCTCCTCCGCCCTCGGGACCCCCGCCGCCTCCTCCGCGCGCGCGGCGTGCTTCCCGGCGCGGGTCCTCGCGCGCGCGGCTTGCTTCCCTGCGCGGGTCCTCGCGCGCGCGCGCCTGTTCGACCAGGTCATCGTCAACGCGTACCGCCCCGGGGAGGGCCTGCGCCCGCACGTCGACCTCGACGCATTCGCCGACGGCGTCGCGATCGTCTCCCTCGAATCCGCCGTCGACATGGACATGTACCCCCCGCGCGACGACGAACCCTCCGAGCGCGACGACGAACGGATGTCCGAACAACCGTCGAACGAACCCGTGCCGGTCCGCCTTCACCCCGGGGACGTCCTGTTTCTCGCGGGCGAGGCGCGGTGGCGGTGGCGCCACGGCATCGCCGCGCGGACCTTCGACCGAGTCGAGGAGGCGGGGGGGAAATGGAACGCGGTCGCGAGGGGGCGCAGGACGAGCGTCACGATGCGCGCGATGCGGGAGGCGTTCGAGCTCACGGTCCCCGCGCGAGCGACGAGCGGTGACCCCGTATGAGCCCGAGCGATTCGCGTCGTGTGCCTCCGAAGAGTGGTGTATTTATCTACAACATCATCCTAAAGTATAAAACGTATCTTCGTCCTTCTCCGCTCCGGCGACGCTATGAGTCGTCCGTCGCTCGTCCTTTTATAGAGGTGGCACAAAAAGCTCCTCAATGGATTCACCTGCTCCTCCCCGCATTTTCCGGGTCGTACTGGTCCGGGTCGACCATCGTCCACCCCCTGCTCGCCGCGTGCTTCGGCGTCGTCGAGGGCGGGAGACCTCGGGGCGGGAGACCTCCGCGCTTATCCTCCTCGCCCCGCCGCCTTCCCTCGCCCGCCGCCGCCTTCGCCTTCCGCTCCGCCCAGTCCAGCACGCCCCACCCCTCAAGCGCCGCGACGCGCCGCAGGTCCTCGTCCGGGCTCACGGCGTACGCCTTCCCGACGCACCGCATGAGCGCCTCGCACTGGCCGCCCGCTCTCCCGTACGCGACGCTGTCCGCCAACGACACGCCCACCTCCTCCGCGAACGCGCGGACCCGCCGCGCCTTCTCCTCTCCCGAAAAGGTGAGGAGGGCGGCGGTGTCGTCCGCGCACCCCGTTCGATCCGCACGAAGCGCGCTGGTGGCTTGAACGTCTCCGGTGAACGCGAGGCCGTCCGGGGTCGTCGCCAGGTCCGACCCCGCCTCGGCGCCGATGACTCGGCTGGCGCCCATCGCCCTCCCGAGCGGTTTCAGCGCCTCCGCCGGCGCGGCGGTGACGAGGACGATCTTGTACCCGTCGTACCGAAGCTGCTTCGCGTACCGAAGCGCCTCGGGGAACACCGCGTCGCGCACGAAGGCCTCGTGCGCGTCGAGGGCCGCGGCGGCGAGCGCGTCCGGGTCGGTGGAGGCGCCCGCGAACGAGGGGTACGCCGCGCGTTCGCGCGCGGGTCGGATCCCGCGAACCGCGGGACCCGGGTTCGAATCCTTCAGGGCCGCCGAAACGGAAGCCGGGCCCGCCGCGTCTTCGGTCCGCGCGAACGCGCCGCGGATGTACGCGAGCGCGGCGAGGAGCGCGGCGCGGAGCGCGGCGAGGAAGAGGCGCACGCCGTCGAGGAGGCCGGAGCCGTTTCGTCGTGTTTCGTTTTCGTCGGGACGGGCTCGCGACGTCTCCGACTTCGGCTCGTCCTCGAACGACTTCTTCGAAGGAGAAGAAAAGAGCCCTTCCTCGGTGAGCAGGCGGTCCAGGGCCTCGGCCTCGAGGACCGCGTCGGCGTCGAAGAAGGCGACCTTGTACTGCGCGTCCTCCTTGTCCTGGTCGACGCCGTAGAGTTGGCACAGGATGTCGTCGGAGGTCATCGCCGCCAGATGGCTCTCCTCCGTCTGGCCCTCGGCGGGCTTATTAGCGGCCGGGGGGCGCGCGGGCGCGGCCGCCGCGCGCGCGGGGTCGAACGCGAGCCCGCCGTCCGGGGTGGCGCCCGTCCGGGAGTCGCGCTCGACCGCGGGCGGGGGGAGGACGTCCAGCGGCGCGGTCGAGGCGGCGGGGTCCGGGGCCGGGTCCGCGACGACGACGGCGGATTCCGCGCCGGCGCCGGCGCGTTCCGGATCGACCGCGGACACGGCGCTTTCGCGTCCGGGGACGAGGCGGCGCGTCCGCGCGAACGCCGCGGCGAGTAGTCCGCGGCGAGGTCCGAGAACCGGCGCGCGCGCGCGGGGGGGAGCCGCGGCGCGTCGGCGCGTCGCGGGCGAAGGCGCCGCGACGGACGACGCGTCGACGAATCGGAATTGGCGTCCGCCTCGGGACGCGAACGCCGAGGCACGGTGGGTCCGGGGGCGGACGCCGGCGCGCGCGGCGGCGGGGGCGAGCGCGCTCGTCCCGACGGACATGGCGCGGGTGCGTGAACGCGCGGGGGGGGGGGGGGGGGGGGGGGGGCGGGTGGTCGCGCGTGGCAAAGTGGCTCTGGTGCCGTCGGAATCTCCGAAACAACGCGGAGAGCACTGCCAACTGGACACGGATGGCGGAGATTCGCCCTCAGCCGCGCGCCCGTGCCAGATATTTGACGCCTCTCATCGTATGGCGAGCGAGTCTGAAGTTTTTACAGGCGTGCGCCTTTTTGTCGACGAGAAGGGTCCGAAACCTGGACGGCGCGGGGGGAAATTCGGAAGAGAAAAAGGGTCGTCGGCGGGCGCTCCTCATCACGCCTCGTCGCTATCCAGATTTCCCCGCGCGGTCGGCCATGGCGACGGCGTTCGCCCCCCGCGTGGCCGCGCCCCCCCGCCGCTTCTCGCGGTCGCGCCCCGTCCGCCTCCCCGCGCCGCCTTCCTCCCCGCGCGGGTGGCGCGAGGACAGCCCCCTCGCCCCCGAGGACGGCGGCGCGGGGTCGAAGAAGGGGAGGAGGACGGCGAAGAAAAAACAACCGTCGGCGGCGAAGAAGGGCAAAGGCGACGCGTCCACCGCGCAGCTCGAGACGGTGGACCTGGGCCAGGGCAAATCCGTGTCCGTGTACGTCCCCACGAACGTCGCGGACGTGGAGGGCGACGAGATCACCTACGAGGCGCTCGAGTCGTACCGCGATTCCCTCTTCGGCGCGGGCGACGTCATCTGGCCCGCCTCCGTCGCCCTCGCCCGGCTCCTCGCGCACTGCCCCTCGCTCGTCGCCAACAAGCGCGTCCTCGAGATCGGCGCCGGCCTCGGCCTCGCGGGGAACGCCGCCGCCAAGGCCGGCGCGGCCTCGGTCCTCATGGTCGACAGGGACGCCGACATGCTCGCCCTGGCGAAGCGGAGCGCCGTCGAGAACGCACCGCACGATCCGGGGATGTGCCGAGTCGAAACACTCGACTGGTCCGCCGTCCCCAACGAGTGGTGCGCGGATGGAGACGCCAAGTTCGACGTCATCGTCGCCGCGGACGTTCTGTACGACGAGGAGAGCGCGAGGCGCGTCGCGGAGGTGGTGGCGCGGGCCATGCGGGTCGGGAAGAACCGGAGACGAACGAAAGAGGGAGAGGGAGACGAGGACGAGGATGAGGATGAGGATCGGATCGGCGGCGGAGCGGATGACGATGCGCGCGCGCCGGCGATGGCGCTCGTCGCGGATCCGGAGCGGAGGGAGGCGCGGGAAATCTTCGCCGACGCCGCGAAGGCGCTCGGCCTCGAAACGGTCGAGGCGGAGTTCCCGGGGCACGCGAACATGCGCCTGTTGCAGTGCACGAGGGTGGAGCTCGGCGTCACGGAGTGACGAGACGAGCGGGACACGCGCTTTTTCCCACTTTTACGTTCTGAAAAACATCCCGGCTGGACACCCTTTTCGTCCGTGGACGCTCATCCCGATATTTGTCGTCGGCGCCGTCGCCGCTTGTCGTCGCGCTTTCGTCGAGGCTTCCGCTCTCACTCCTCCTCGTCTTCCAGCCCGACCCATCCCTCGACGGCGTAGAGGAACTCCTGGAAGGTGACGACGTCGTGGCGCCCCCAGTTGATTTCCTCGAACCTCGCGGCGAGGAGGTTGGAGTCCACGCCGACGTGCGCCTTCTTCTTCTTCCCGCCCGTCGCCTGGTCGCGCGCCTCCCCCTTGTACACCCTGAGCCCGTCCTTCACCTCCGCGCGCGAGATGAACCCTCGGCGGTCCCTGTCGAAGTACAGCCACGCCTCGAGGACGCGGTCCAGCGCGACGTGAACGAGCCGCCTGGCTTCCGTCTCGGACTCGGGGGGCGCGCCGGGATCGCGATCGCTCATGAGGTAGAGCACCGCGGCGAGGGCGACGAATTCGCGGTAGTCGATGCTCCCGTCCCCGTTCGCGTCCGCCTGCGCGAAGATGTCCGCGATCGTCGCGTCGTCCAGGTCCGCCGTGTCCAGCTCCGCGAGCAGGAGCTTGAGCTCGCTCTCGTCGATCGCGCCGTTCTTGTCCGCGTCCACGCGGTCGAACACGACGCGGATGTCCTCGAACGCCCGAAGCATCTTGGGGAAGCTCAGCGCGAACGTGTGCAGGCTCTTGCTCGCGTGCACGTCGGGGTGCGACGCGACGTACGACTTGAGCCTCAGCGCGAGCGTCGCGTCCAGCGCGCTCGTCGGCACGGTCGCCGAGGAGGAGGAGAGGCACCCGCCCATGACGCGAGCGCGCGGTGATGAGTGGCACCGCGACCGCGGGAGCCCGCCCGCGCAATTCGCTCGACGTCCGAAGCGAGGGGGAGACGAAGCGGGGCGCCGATCGGCGCGCGGCGCGCCTCCGCGATTTTTCGAGCGCGATCGCGCGCGCCGCGAATCTCCGTCGCGTCGTCGGGTCGGTGGTCTATCCACAGTCGCGCGTGCCGTCCTCCGATCGCGCGCGCCGCGCCACCGCCGTCATGCACGCCGCCCACGCCTCGTCCGGCCTCGGCCTCGGCCTCGGCGCGCGCGCGTCCGCGTTCGCGGGCGCGTCGTCGCGCCCCGACCCCTCGGCGCGCCCTTCGTCCACCCGCCGCGCCGCGACCGTCGTCGTCACCCCCCGCGCGGCGAAGGGCCGCAACGCGCGCCTCGCCGGGAGGGACAAGAAGGCGCAGAGGCGCGAGGACGACAAGATGCTCGACGGCGTGGAGGCGAAGGCGGCGGCGCTCAAGGAGGCGAAGGCGGCGAAGCGAGCGGCGAAGGAGGCGAAGGCGGACGCGCCCAAGCGCGACCCCACGCTCAAGTACAGCAAGCGCGGCAAGGTGTCGTCGCAGCCCGGGCAGGTGAGCAAGGCGGCGCTCCGGCGCGTGCGCGAGGCGACGGCCGCGAAGCAGGCGGAGGGCGCGATCAGCGCCGAGCGCGCCGCGGAGAAGCGCGAGGAGTACCGCAAGGCCCAGGGTCAGGGCATCCCGCAGGTCGTCACCGACCGCATGCTCAAGCGCATCACGATCTTCAGCGGCGTCCCGCTGCTGATGGGCTTCGCCACCGGCCCGGCGTTTTACGGCCTCAAGGTCATCGCCAAGGTGGACGTCGCGCCGTGGCAGTTCTTCTTCGCGTCCACGGCGACGTTCGGGGGCGCGCTCCTGGGAATCACGTACGGCGTGCTGAGCGCGAGCTGGGAGCCGGGGAGGGAGGGGACGTTCTGGGGGCTCGAGGAGTTCAAGGCGAACATCCCGATCCTGATTCAAACCGTCACCGGAAAAGCCGCGGGCCAGGATGGAAGCGAATTCCCGGACGAGTGGGACGACGGCGAGCCGTGAGTGCTATCCGTAGAGCGCGAGAGCAGACGAGCTCCAGCGTATGGTCTGCCAAATATGATATGATATCGTCGCGCGCTGGTAAAAGAAGCAGTGACGAGCGCCGTCGACAACACGCGTCTCTCGGCTCGCGTCGCGATTCCCTCGGGGCTACTTACTCGTCGCTCGGCGCCTCCTCTCGCGAGAGGGCGGTCTTCCAGTCGGTCTCGTCCCGCCAGGGTCCGAACTCGATGGCGTCGTTGGCGTTGTTCATCTCGGGCATGTGCCCGTATCCCTGCACGTCCCCCGGGGCGTTGTTGTTTGCCCTGAACGTTCCGTTCGGCAGCCGCCTTCCGAGCTTTTTCGTCCAGCGTCTGTTGTACAGGTTGAACCCCCCCCGCAACAGGACGAGGCGCTCGTACCCCATCGCCTCGAGCGCCTCCAGCGCGGCCACCGCGCGCTGCCGCCCGTGCTGCAGCTGACGATGATCTTCGCCTCGGCTTTGTTCGGGAACGCGGCCGAGACGGCCGCCTCGAATCCCGGGTTGCGGGTCTTGTTCGCGAACACCTTGGATCCCGCGTCGGGGTCGAACCGGTACGCCGCGCTCGTCACGATGGGCACCGCGCGCACCTTGTGCGGCCCGGACACCACGATCGTCTCGAACACGCCCCCGATCGTCCCGACCGGCGGGTTGGGGAAGTCCCCGTGGAACTCGATCTCGTGCGCGTCCCTGACGTCCAGCACGTCCCACCCGTGGTCCCACAGCGTCCTCGCCTGCTCCGCGTCGGCGACGCACTCGCGGCCCGAGTCGAACGCCTCGCGGACCGCCGCGTCGAACGTGGGATCGCCGTACTCGGGAACCACGCCGACGCGGTCCGTCTCGGGAAGGGCGTGCGCGGGCGCGAGGCGGCGACGGGGGGCGACGCGGAAGCGCCGCGCGGAGACGCGGGAGCAAGGGGACGCGAGGAGGGCGCGCATCGCGGAGTCCCGGGCGGCGCCGACGAACTATGACACACGACGTCGCGACGACACGTCGGATAACGCTCTGACGCGGATCGTTACGATATTTTATGCAATGACGTCTCTCCGACGTGATCTCAAAATACTTTCGAAAGAACGCACCTAACCGTCGCCCTCGCCCTCGTTCCGCTCACTCCTGGGGGCTCACGACCGGGGGCGGGAGGGCGTACTTCATCGGCACGGCCGCCGCCCCCGCCTTGGCCTCGCGCGTGAACGCCTCGTACCCCACGGTCTCGCTCGGGAACCCGAAGGCGTCCGCCCCGCGCTCCGTCGCGTCGCCGATTCGTTCTCCCCTCTTCCCCCCCACGACGAACACCGCGCCGGCGAACACCTCCCCCACGTCCAACGCCTCCCCCGCGTCCGCCGCGGCCTGTAACGGCTGCAACAAAATCCCCGCGGTCTGCTTGGCCTCGCCGCCGCAGGTCAGCAGCCTGGACCCAGGGGGGCTCTTGGGCGCGAACCCGTTGGCGTCCGGGGGAATTCCGCCGACCATCCCGAATCGATCGACGTACCACGCCTCCGCCTCGGCGACGTTCGGGACGTTCAGCGCGACGTACTCGACCGGGTCCCGGCGCGCGGCGACCGAGGCCCTGACCGCGTACCCGCTCGGCGATCGGACGTCGAAGTACCCGAACCCGTACACCAGCTCGCCGCCGGACTCGTAAATGCGCGAGACCCGAACGCCGTACGGAACGTTCAGCGAGACGTAACTCAGACCGTTGCCCACGCGCGCCCTCGGGGCGCCCTCGGGGCGCCGGCGAAGCTCCACCGCGGCTTTCCCGCCGTCGTCCGCGTCAAGGAACTCCTGCCCGAACGCAAGGACGACCGAGGTGGGCCGCTTTTGCTGCTGCTGTTTACTTCTGTTTACTTCGCGTTCGCTCGAGGGTGATGATGATGCCGGGTCGAACACCTCGCGCGTCACTCGCATGCCCATGGCGTTTTTCCAAAAGTAGAGCTCGTCGTCCCAGAGCGCGTCGTCGACGGTGAACACCAGGCGCTGGAGGTAACAGACGTCGCCGTTCGCGACCCTGGGCCTGAGGCGGTCTTGCACGAACGAGGCGTTGAGCTGGGTGCGCTCGAGCTGGTTCTCGAAGAAGGTTCTCTGGCCGACCAGGGCCTCGTTCTCGGGGTCGAGCTCGATCGCGGCTTCCGCGTCGGCGAGGAGGTTCTGGAGCTGGTCGATCACCTCGCCCGCGAACGACGGCTTCGACGAACGATCGGACGCGCCCAGGGCTGAGGGGAGGCGCGAGGGAAGGGGGGGAGGGGGAGGAGGGCGGGGG
>MDSW01105714.1_pt1 | contig 11329 bp, 7 predicted proteins | sample 811171 | NCBI WGS metagenome assembly MDSW01 (sample SAMN05326641, study PRJNA326480) | marine metagenome | isolation source: seawater | place: Atlantic Ocean: North West | collected 2012
AATCTTCACTTAGAAGTAAAACAGCTGTGCCTTTTTGGGCAGATTCTCTCAAAGCTTCATGGACTGCATTACAGGCTCTGACATCAAGTCCTCTTGTAGGGGAATGAGCAAGAAGGAATTTGGCATTACCTGACAATTCACGTGCTAAAACAAGTTTTTGTGCATTGCCGCCGGACAGTAATCGAGCTCGGGTTCGTGGTTCAGCCCCATGAATTTCATTTTTGCTTATTGCTTGTCTTGTTGCTTTATAAATGGCTCGTTTATTAATCCATGAAAAGTTTCCAAACTGACCAGACTTTAAGTGGGTAATTACACAATTTTCCATTACTGATAAATCTCCAGCAAGCCCGTAAACATATCTTTCAGCCGGTACGCAGGTTATACCTAACCCCCTGAGTTGCTTGGTAGAAGGTTTTGCTAGTTTTTTTCCATTTAAATGAAACTCACCTGAATTCATTGAACGGACACCCATAAGTATTTCAGCTAGTTCGGTCTGGCCATTACCTCCTACACCAGCTAAACCAAATACCTGTCCAGCACATAATTTAAGGTCGAAGTTATCTAAAGCGGGAAGTCCATTATCACGGTTTGCTGCAACTTTACTCAGCTCTAAAACTATTTCTCCTGGAGGCGAGTGTGTAATATGTGTAATTTCTGGTGCCTCACCAACCATTAGTTGAGACAGTTGTTTTGGTGAGAGGTCTATAGGTGCTTTTCCCGTGTCGACAGTTTTTCCTCCTCGCATAACTGTGACACGTGTAGCATGACTGAATACTTCGCGTAATTTATGGGTAATGAGGATTATACATTTACCTTGTTTAGCGAAGCGTTGTAGTTGATTCAAAAGACCTGATGATTCTTCATCGGTTAAAACTGCAGTGGGTTCATCTAAAATTAAAATTTTTGCCCCACCTATTAGAACTTTTATTATTTCGGTGCGCTGTTGTTCTGATACAGAAAGTGTGTTTACTAGTGCGTCAGGGTCAATATTAAAACCTATTTCATCACTGATATTGAGGATTTGCTCTCGGACAGTTTGAAGACTTTTTCTCCAACTACCTGTGCCATGGGCCAATACTATATTCTCGAGAACTGTCATGTTCTCAACCAGCTTAAAATGTTGATGGATCATCCCAACTCCAAGCCCACTAGCTGATTGCGGCCCATCAATAATTACAGTTTCCCCGTCTATTTTTACTGTACCTTTATCTGGGGCATAAAGACCGCAGGCTATATTCATTAAGGTAGACTTGCCTGCTCCATTTTCACCTAAGAGTGCGTGAACTTCTCCCCACTTAGCTGAAAAAAAAGCGTCCACAAGAGCCGCATTTTGACCGAAGCTCTTGTGAACGCCTTCAAATTCAATTGCCGTGCTCATACTCAAAACTAGAACCGTCCCCGGTTTCTATTTGACTTAGAGTAGGGCAAAGTCATTTAATTTAACTGCCCAATCACACCCTGTACAAGATAGTCCATACCCCATAAGTCTCCGTCACCGGGTGTTTCTCCTGCTTTAACACGAATATTGCCTTCTTGGTCATATATTGGACCTGCAAAGACATGTTTTCCATCCAATATAGCTTGACGCTCAGATTTGATTTTAGCAACGACATCAGCAGGTACTTTGTCACCACAACAAGCTATATCTGTTCCACCACTGCTAATATGAACAAAATCCCCATAAGGTCTTTCACTTGGGTTCCATGTTCCTGCAGCAATAGATTTTATTGTAGGAGCTAGATATTGGTCCCAAACCCAAATAGATGAGCATTGTGTACCCTGGGGTGCATATTCACGCATATCTCTATGGTGACCAGTTCCGTATATACCATTTTCCTGTGCAACTACTTGGGGAGTTGGTGTGTCAACATGTTGACCAATTACATCAACACCTTGTTCTACGAGCGCTTGTGCAGCTGATCTCTCTTTTACAGGGTCATTCCAAGCTCCTGTATACACAACGTTAAGAGTAACATCTGGGTTTACCTGTCGAGCGCCTAAGAGGTACGCATTTACAGTCCAGTTTACGAGCCCAAATGGATTTGCTGCGACAAAACCAATCTTATTTGTTTTTGTTAGACCTCCAGCAGCTATTCCGCACAAATACTGACTTTCATATGTACGTCCATAAAAACCATTTAAATTAGGTCCGTTAGTTGTTCCTGCAGGATTAAGAAAGGCTACATTTGGATGTTTTTCAGACATTGTCTTGATAGCATCACTATGACCAAAAGCACCACCAATAATAACGTTATGACCCCGTCTAATTAGTCGTTCAGCAGCATTGATAAATTGAGATGCAACTTCTGGTACCTTCTCTACCCATGTAATCTCCATTCCTAATTCAGTTTCCATGCGTTCTCTTGCTTCATATAAGGCCTCTGTCCAGCCCCCATCATTTACTTCACTAAAGTAAATCATTGCAACTTTTGGTTCCCCATCAAGCTGAAATTGATCAGCTGAAGCTTTACCTGTTTGTCCTGAAATTGTAATACCCAAAGCAATAATTGCTGCTATAGCAATAGTACTAAGTTTTCTAATCATAAAATACCTCCCTTTTGATACACTATAACACTTTTAAATAACGCATTAAAAAAGCATTATTAATAATAATTTTAGTTATACCTATTTCTTATGAGATTAGGTAGCCATCTTCTAGTCAAAAAGACCAAAGCCTCTACGTCAAGCATGATTTTAAATAAATAATCATATGTTGTTTATATTTCACACCAACGTCGAGCAAGTTGTTGGTATATTTCTGAGGCCTGTTCTATATGGGCTATAGGACAATACTCATCTGTTTGGTGAGCCATTTCCATTTCTCCTGGCCCAAGAATTATAGTAGGTGGATTACCATAAGCTGGGGTTAGTGCAGATGCATCAGTAAAATAAGGAGCCCCTCGTGGTAAAATTTCTTCTTTCAAAATATTTCCCATAACTCCAAATACATCTTTAACCCAGGGGTGGGATTGAGAAGTGTGTACTCCACTTACATTGACTAAACTTTGGACATCATTTTCTTTGCCCAGATAACTTTTTATTCCTTCTAGAAGTCCATCACGGTCTTGGTCTGGTAATGTTCTAATGTCGATTGTAAAATCACTGTGGTCTGGGACTGAATTAAGGTTTTGGCCTCCTGTTATCATCCCTACATTTAAAGTAGCACTTCCTAGTAACTCATGGGGTGCAATATTGAAATCGAAATCTTCAAGTTTGGAAACAGACCTAGCTGCTTTGTAGATAGCGTTTTCTCCTTCTTGAGGCATTGATCCATGAGCTGTTATTCCTTTAGTTTCAACTCGCAGCCAGAGAGCACCCTTATGACCTAACATTGGATAATTTGAGGTTGGCTCACAGATTATAACTGCTCCTGCTTCGCCTAAAGCTCCAACCTCACTCAGATAAAATGATCCTTCACATCCTGTTTCTTCACCTGCACATATTGCAAGTACTATATCAGATTCACCCTTAGCAACTTCTGGAGCCAAAGTTAATGCTGCGTGAACAGATGCTGCTATTCCGGCCTTCATATCTGTAGTGCCACGACCATAGACTTTGCCATCTATAATTTCTGCTCCAAAAGGATCTACAGACCATTCTTTAGTTCCTAAGGGTACTACATCAATATGTCCTCCAAAACATATAGGAGGTTTAGTGCCTTTACTTTTAAGCCTGGCAACTAGGCTTGTTCTATCCTTTGAAAATTCATATGCATCAACTTTAATCCCAACATCTGACAAAAGGGTTCCTAAGTATTCCGCACATTCTAATTCTCGACCGGGGGGATTTCTTGTATCGATACGGACAATATCTTGTGTGATTTCTAGTGCTGATGGTATGTGCTGCATCTTAGTTCCTTTTGAGAAATATTATTCTTATTTATAGAGGATAGATAAATCTACAAAAAATCAATAGGCAGGAAAAGTTAAATATCATAAGGTTTTCTGAATTATTTAGTGTTTTAAAGAGCATAATGCCTTTTTAGAAATTATTGGAATGAATATGGCTCGTACTGTGCGTTTCTATAAAACTGGTGGTCCTGAGGTTTTAACTATTGATGATATCCCAGAGGTATACCCTGAATCTAATGAAGTGCGTATAAGGGTAAAAGCAATAGGTCTTAATCGAGCCGAGATCATGCTTAGAGAAGGAATATATCATGAGAATCCTGTATTTCCTTCTCGTTTGGGATATGAGGCATCCGGTGTCATTGATGCTGTGGGTGCAGATGTAAAATTATATAAAAAGGGTGATATTGTCTCTACTATACCATCATTTTCAATTTCTCAAACAAAGCAAGGTGTTTATGGTGAGAGTGCTGTAGTGCCCTCAGAAGTAGTGACAAAGTATCCAACTTGTTTAAGCCCAATTCAGGGTGCATCTATTTGGATGCAGTATTTAACCGCCTATGGAGCGTTAATATCCTATGGTAGTTTAAAACCTGGTCAGTTTATTATTATTACTGCAGCTAGTAGTAGTGTTGGCATTGCGGCAATACAAATTGCTAAACTTATAGGTGCAGAGGTTATTGCAGTAACTAGAAATAGAAGTAAGAGAACTTCTTTATATGAATTAGGTGCTAATTTCGTAATAGTCACTGATGATCAAAACCTTGAAGATGAAGTCACAAAGATAACAAATGAAAGGGGTGCTGATTTAGCTTTTGATCCCATAGCAGGTCCAATATTGACTTCCATTTGCAATGTTATGAAGAATCATGGAAAAATTTATGAATATGGTGCCTTATATTATGGCGCTACTAATTATCCTCTAATGCCGATGCTTGCTAGATCGCTCTCTATTATTGGTTATCAAGTTCTTGACTTTGTCCTTGATCAAGAACGCCTGATCGGAGCAAAAAAATTTATAAATCATTCTATTGAATCAGGTAAACTGACTCCTGTAATTGATAATGTTTTTTCCCTGGATGAAATTAAGGAAGCTCATTATTACATGGAGTCAAATAAGCAACTAGGAAAAATAGTTGTTACTGTGTAAGGGATAGAAATAGCAGAGAGAAAAAGTTAAATTTTAATTTATTAAAAAATAAGAATTTTAAAAGGGGAGTTTGGCGAATGGTTACAGTAAAAGAAACCGCCGCCGATGATATTCAAAAGACAGACGTAGTTACACACGAAATTATACGTGGAAAATTAACTGCTATTGCTGATGAAATGGGGCTGGTATTGATGCGAAGTAGTATGAGCCCAGTAATATATGAGGTTCTAGATTTTGCTTGTGGTTTTTGTAACCCTAATGGCGAATTGGTAGCCCAGACAAACGGTATTACCGTATTTACTGGGATGTTTTCGATACAAATTAATGCCATTAAAAGAAAGTTTGGAGATAGCATTCAAGCCGGTGATATCTTTATTCTTAACAATCCTTATGTTGGCGGAACCCATTACAATGATGTTGGGGTGATTAAACCAGTATTTGTTAATGAAAAGTTATTTGCATTTGCTATATCTATTTCTCACTGGACCGACGTTGGTGGTAAGGCTCCAGGATCCTTACCAGCTGATGCCACTGAAGTTTTTCAAGAAGGTATATGTTTTCCAGGGCTTCATATATATAAAGCTGGAGAGCGCCAGGATGCAGTGTTTGAGATGATTGAACATAATGTACGACTACCAACTATGGCTCTTGGGGATTTGAATGCTTCTTTAGCTTCTGTTCGGATAGCTGAAAAACGTTGCATCGAGCTCTGTGATAAATATGGGGGCAATGCAGTTGGTGAGACTTTTAGACATATTCTTGAGACAAGTGAAAGAGTTAGTAGAGATGCTGTTCGTGCGCTCCCAGATGGAGTCTACCAAGCCCAGGATTGGGTTGATGGTGATGGCATATGTGATGAAAGGTTTCCCACTGAAGTTGAAGTAACAATTGATGGAGATGAGATTGTTTTTGACTATTCAGGTTCAAGTAAGCAACTCCAAGGTCCAGTAAATTGTTCCCGGGCTGCATTAATATCTGCTGTTAAGACAGTATTTAAGGCCATAGTTGATCCTCAGGCACCCTCTAATGAAGGCTGGTTTAGACCCTTAAAAGTAGTTGCCCCTGAAGGCACTATTTTTACTGCTACAAAACCAGCACCTGTTGGATGGTATTATGAGGGGACGGGTCAAGCTTCTGAGTTAGCTTGGAAAGCCCTTGCACCTTTAGCCCCAGAAAGAGTCAGTATGGGTAGTGCCAATAGTCTATGTGTAACAGTTTTGGGTGGTTATGATAATGATAGAAGCGAGCCGTGGGTAATGATTGAACCTAGTATGGTAGGTTGGGGGGCGACTGACGAAAGAAATGGTAATTGTGTAACAAGTGCAATAACTAATGGAGATACTTTTAATTATTCTATAGAGCTTCTAGAGGCAAAATTTCCAGTTAAAGTAAATCAATATGCTCTGAATATTGAAGGTGGCGTTGGAGCGGGAAAATATCGTGGTGGTTATGGTTCAGTTCGAGAATATGAAATACTTGCAGATGAAACAGTTCTATCTGCTAGCTATGGTAGATCTATAGAAAAACCTTGGGCTCAAGATGGCGGTACAGATGGATCTTGCAATTATTTCGAATTACGATCAGGAAATGACACCAGACGTGAGTCTCGTGCTCCCACTACAAAAATGCAAAGAGGTGATGTTATCAAGATGGTTACAGGTGGGGGAGGTGGGTATGGTAACCCCATAGAGCGACCAGTAGAAGAGGTTTTAAGTGAGGTAATTGCCGATTACATAACACCTGATCAGGCTCGTGATGCTTATGGCGTGGTTGTAAAGGGTAAGGAAATTGATCAGGAGGCGACTGATAGACTAAGAAGTCAAATGGGGGTGTAGGATGAGTCGTGTAGCTTCTGACATTGGCGGTACATTTACAGACTTAGTTTATTTTGATGAGCAAACAGGAAGTTTAGGTACAGCTAAATCTCTTACAACCCCAGATGATCTAACAAGAGGTGTAATAAATACTGTAAATCTATCTAGTCTTGATCCATCAAATGTAGAATTTTTTGTTCATGGGGGCACGACTGTTATTAATGCAATAACTGAGCGTAAGGGTTCTAAGACTGCTCTAATTACAACAGCCGGTTTTCGAGATATTTTAGAGATTCAAAGAGGTAACCGACCTGATCTCTATAATTTACGCTTTGAAAAAGAGCAACCAATAGTGCCCAGGTCCTTGAGGTTTGAAGTTTCTGAGAGAGTATCAGCGTCTGGTGAGGAACTAATTGATCTTCGCATAGCAGACTTGGACCATATTATTTCCATATGTCGTGAAGAAGGCGTAGAGGCTATAGCTATTCAATATCTCCATAGTTACGCTTCCCCGGGTCATGAAGCAAAAACTGCTGCTTATTTACGTGAGCAGATGCCAAATGTTGCTATTACTGCTAGCTATGAGATTACTCGAGAATGGCGAGAATATGAACGTGCAAATACGGCAGTTCTTAATGCTTATGTTCAACCTATTGTACAAAGATATTTTAGTCGATTAGAAGAGGCGTTAAAAAAAACAAATGTGAAACCTCCATATGCTGCTATGCAGTCAAACGGTGGAACTACTAGTTTTGATTGGGCAAAGGAACATCCTATAACGCTCATGGAATCTGGACCTGCAGCTGGATGTAATGGTGCAGCAATCGTTGGTAATTTATGCGGTGAACCTCAAATAATTTATTTAGACATTGGCGGGACCACAGCTAAATGCACCACAATAGAGCATGGTAAACCAAAAGTAACAACTGATTATCGACTCGAATATAGTCGTACAAAGTTCGGATACCCAGTTCGTGTGCCAATTGTTGATATAGTTGAAATAGGAGCAGGTGGAGGCTCGATAGCCTGGTTTGACAAAGCTGGTCTATTAAAGGTAGGCCCTGTTTCTTCTGGTGCGGATCCTGGGCCAGCTTGCTACGGATTGGGGGGGATGGAGCCAACAGTAACTGATGCGAAGCTTATTACTGGTGTGATAAATCCTAAAAACTTTGCTGGTGGTCAATTTGAATTAGACACAGACAAAGCAAGAAAAGCTATGAAAAAAATTGCATCTGGTCTAGGTAATTCAGTTGAAGAAGCAGCGGTCTCAGTAATTCGAACTGCAGAGGCTAACATGATAAATGCCCTGAAGTTAGTTTCTATTCAGCGAGGACATGACCCTAGAGAATTTTCATTGGTTGTAGGTGGAGGAGGTGGGGCAATGCACGGTGCTCCGCTTGGTCGTGAATTAGGTGTAAAAAATATCATAGTTCCTCTATATCCAGGATTATTTTCTGCTTGGGGGATGTTAGCAACAGAACCAAGGCGCGATTTTATGCAAACTGTTTTATGCCGTGCTGATGATGTAAATAATGAAACTATAAATTCAATATTAAGCGGTTTAAAGACTAAAGCTCTCGAACATTTTAATGCAGATATTACGCTAGAAGATAACAGTGTTTCTTTTGAGTTTGGTATTGATTTGCGATACCTTGGTCAAGAACATGCAGTAACAGTACCAGTCGAAATTGATAATATATTGATTGATAACGTTTTAGACTCTTTTCATCAGGTTCATGAAAAAACATATACCTTTAGGCTTGAAGATACCCCAGTTGAGTTTGTCACATACCGTTTAGCAGCAACAGCAAGAGTACCTAAACCTGAGGTTAAAAAGCTTTCAAATCAGGGTAGGTCAGTGGAGCAAGCTTATACTGGCAAACGGTTGGTAGACTTCTCCGAAGATGGCAAACATGAGGCATCCATTTATTTAAGGGATAAATTGCCCCAAGGATGTAAACTTCATGGCCCCATGATTATCGAAGAGGCTACTTCTACAACAATTGTTCACCCAGGTCAGGTTATGGAAGTTGATGAATTTGGCTTTCTGAGAATTACTGACGGATAGATACTGGAATAGATAAAAACTTATTAGTTTTTAATGTCAAAACCTTAAACTTTGTTCTATCGTCTATTTAAAATTTGGTGGACGTTTTTCAGAAAATGCTTGAAGCCCTTCTTGCATATCATTAGATTGACTGTGTCTTCTTGCAGCTTCAAGTTCAACTTTAAGAGCAGATTCTATGGGTAGATATAATGAAAGATCTACTGTTTCTTTCATTCGCGCCAGGCCTAAAGAACTTTTATTTGCTAGTTGGGTGGCAAATTCACTTAAACGTAGTTCTAAGTGATCATCTGGTATTACCTCTTGCACTAAACCCATTTCATAAAGTCTTTGAGCTGAAAAGGCATTTCCAGAAAAAAGCATATATTTAGCATTATGAATTCCCACTCGTTGTGGAAGTAAAGCAGCGCCACCGGCACCTGGTAAGATGCCATAATTAGAATGAGCATCCCCAATTTTTGCTGACTCAGCGGCAAAAATAACATCGCAACAAATCGCAAGTTCTAGACCACCTGCCATAGTTATACCATTTAGACCGCAAAGAGTGGGCTTTGGAAAGTTTCTTATTTTATTAAAGACTTCCCCCAGTCTATCAAGAAATTGATTCCCGTCCTCGTCTTGGTTGCCGCCTGATTCTTGATATTCTTTTAAGTCTGCCCCAGCACAAAAAGACCGTCCATTTCCAGTAATGATCAGGCATTTATTTGAGTTGTCATTTTTAAGTTTGTTTAAAATTGAAGAAAAGCTATTCAGTAAACTAAGGTTTATAGAATTTAATTGCGCGGGTCGATTTAACCTTAGCCAAGCAACCGGTCCCTGGTTCTTAAATATTAGATCTTCACAAATCATTTTTTTCATAGCTCAATTTATTATGTTTGAGTGGGGTCTATCAAGTAATAGATTTATCAAGAGTGATTTAAATATTTAACTGATTCAAAATAATAATAAATTATCTGTTTTTAACAAAACTTAAACTTGGAAATTTACGGGTTTCTAAGCATAAACTTTCCATAAGCTGTAGTCCAAATCTTGGGCAAACAAATATATAAAGAGTATAGAATTAATCAGCTTTTAAAACACTATCAGTGATGTCAATTCGTGTATTTAAATTTAAGGGGAAATTCCGCAAACCTGTATTATTTGTGGTGTTGTAGGTTACTTTTTTTGAATAATAAGTGGTTGCTTGTTTATTTATAGCTTTAGCCTCTAAAAAAAGTTGACCTACAGAAGATTTAGCTGATTTTCCCGAAAACGAGAATCCATCAAAAATAGATTTGACCTTAATAAGGTCTACCCCTCCACTTTTTAAGCAAAAATATCCTAAAATTGCTTCTTTTGGGCGATCAAAATGGTCACGTCTAGATATGTCATAAGGCATGTTGAAAAAAATACAAACAGATTCTTTAGATCCAACTTTTGCAGCCCTGTAATATACAGGAGAGAATTTACTGCTGTAATAACGTTTTTTCCCCCAATTAATTGTTTTTCCCGAGAGCTTTATCCAGCTCAAGGCATGCGTTTTCATATTAGGTAGTTCTAAAATATCAGATGGGCGGGTTGCTTTAACCCTAACTGTTTCAGCTAAAATACCTTCGCCAAGAAAGGCTTGATAGACTTGAGCAGAACGCTTGCCCTCATAAGTAAGATATAAAACCCTAGTTGGGGTAAATGGTTCAGCTAAAATCATTAGATTTGGGACTTGGGATAAATTATTTTTACTAGATTGACTATTTGTTTCCAGAGCCCAGGATGATTCTTTTACATCACCTAGAATATTATCTTCTGTCTCAGAAAATACATCGAGGACATTACACCCCCCTAGTATTAATACTATAGTTCCAATTATTGATATGAGAGAAATTCTTACCATAAGCTCACCCAAAAAAATCCCGCCTCACGTTATGTGAGGCGGGAGCATAGTAACATATTCTAGGAAGGTAAAGTTAGTAGTTAAAATTCTATGGCTGTGTAAAGAATAGCGACCCAACCATCATCTTCTGCAGTAGCCCCATTGTTTGAAGCATCCCTGTCAAAGAATGTTAGATCTGCTGCAATGACGGCCTCAAGTGGAGTAGCGCCGTTGATTTCTGGGGCAAAAGTATATGCTGTACCCACGCTCCAGGCATCTTGGTTCCGGGAAGCAGCCGCATCAAGCTCAGCAGTATTGTAACTTGTGCCGAATCCCCAGGCTCCTTGCTCGTAAGTTGCACCAAGAGTCGTTCCAGATACATCTTCTCCTTCGCCTCGACCACTGTCGCCATTATCAGCATGTCCGATACCGACAGTTATAGAGTCTATTTCCACTGTAGCGCCTATACTCCAGGTTTGATGATCTTCGTCACCAGCGTCGTTATCTGTAGCTTGAAACCAGGCACCATTGAACTCAATACTACCACCAGCAAAGTCTTGGCTATAACTTGCACCAACTTCGATTTGGTCTGTTTCTTCGCCA
>MDSW01054966.1_pt1 | contig 11328 bp, 8 predicted proteins | sample 811171 | NCBI WGS metagenome assembly MDSW01 (sample SAMN05326641, study PRJNA326480) | marine metagenome | isolation source: seawater | place: Atlantic Ocean: North West | collected 2012
CTATATTTGAAAATTCCAAAAAATTACTAATAAGTTTTTCCGAATCTACCCAACCTAAATATTCGCGAGAAGATATATTAAAAACAGAATCAAAATAATCATAATTTTTATTTAACATCTTGGAAATTACTGAATTAACTTCAGATAATTTCTGTGTTAAATTAGAAGAATCAGAAGCCAATAAATCCTCAGGGAAAATAATTTAAACGAAATTTAAAGTTGATCTCTTACTAGAAATATTTTGAATCAAATCATCAAATGAATTTTGAAATGCTTTTAATCCATCCTGTAGTAATTCATCTGTAATAAAATCTAACGAAACACCTAAATGGTTTAGCTGATCCAAATGTTTTTTTGCATCAATTAAATCATCTGTAATTGCCTCAGCAAATTCTCCGTGATCCAAAAAGGAATTCAAAGTTGAGTCAGGCATAGTATTCACAGTGTTTTTACCTATAAGCTTCTCCACATACAAAACATCTGAAAAATTTGGGTTTTTAGTACTAGTGCTAGCCCATAATGGTCGTTGAGGTTTAGCTCCATTCTTAGACATTTGATTAAATTCAGAACTGCCAAATTTTTCTACAAATAATGCATACGCCATCTTAGCATTAGAAATTGCAGTTTTACCTTGTAAGTTTTGAGGCACTAATTGATTAGAATCTACAGCACTATCAACTCTACTGACAAAAAAAGAAGCTACTGAAGAAACGCAAGAAGGGGATTTCCCTTTAGAAATGAGTTTACGCAAACCTTCCAAATACGAATCAATTACTTTGTTATAAAAATTTAAAGAAAAGATCAAAGTCACATTAACATTAATACCCTCTGAAATCAGTTCAGTAATTGCAATCAAACCTTCTTTAGTTCCCGGAACTTTTATCATCAGATTATCTCTATTAATTTGACTTACTAATCTTTTAGCTTCTTCAACAGTTCCAATTGCATCATTAGCTAAATGGGGATTAACTTCCAATGAAACAAAACCATCAGTTTTATTTGAGGTTTCAAAAGTTGGTTTCAATAAATCTGCAGCAGATTTGATATCTTGAACAGCTAAACACTCATAAATTTCTAAATCAGACAAATCTTGTGAAATCAAATTTCTTATAGATTCATCATAAATTTCACTAGATGAAATTGCTTTTTCAAAAATACTGGGATTTGATGTAAGTCCTGTTACACCCAAATCAATAACTTGTTTCAACTCACCGTTGGTAATCATTTCCCTAGACAAATTGTCATACCAAACAGATTGGCCTAATTTATTTAATTTTACTAAACGAGTATTAAGCAAAAATATCTCCAATTAAATACAATTACATTGTCAACCGACGATATAGAACTAAAAGACGTTCAGGTAAGTCGTTGATATCATCCAAAATTTCATATCCCATATCTGAGGTCATAGTTTTTAAATAATCATGACCAGACTTATCAACAGTTAAACAAAATGAATTAATCCCTATTTTTTTAGCTTCATCTAAAGCCATCTTTGTATCATGTACTGCATATTCTTTTTCTACACCTTCTCTACTATACCCTCTATCTTGTGGCCTACCGTCACTTATCAAAAAAAGTATTTTTGTTCTAGCATCAATCTGATTTAATTTGTGAGCAGTATGCCGAATAGCGGGCCCCATTCTTGTAGCATGTAATGGCGCAATTCTATCAATTCTTCTTTTCACCTTGTCAGAAAAGTTTTCTTGAAGATCTTTTACAGTGTAATATTCCACATTCTCTCTACCGTATCCGGAAAATCCATATATTCCATATACGTCACCTATTGCTTCCAAAGCATTAATCAATAAAACCATTGATTCTTTCTCAACATCAATAATTCTTTTGTAAGATCTACGCATTTGTTGGCCTCTTCTAGTTCTAAGCCAAACCATATACTCAACAGGGTCATCTGGAGCATCCCATTCATCTTGACGCCCTTTTCCTTCGTCAATTGCTTCAGCAGTAGATGCACTAGTATCTAAAAGAAAAGCAACCGCAACATCTCGTTGAACTTTATTTCGTCTCCAGTAAAATTTTTCATCAGGACTAGAACCAGCTTTGATATCAACCATATTTTCTATTACATCATCAATATCGATATCTTCCCCATCACTCAACTTTCGTTCTTTTCTCAACATTTCAGGCACCATCATTTCAAATTGACGCCGGATTCTAGTAACTAAAGTGCTATATTCATTAAGTGTTGAAGAAAAATAAGCCGGATCTCCTTCTTGCATAAGTTTTTCTTTGACTATACACCACCTTGGTTTGTAGTCTTCAGCCCTGAAATCCCATTCATCATAAACAAATGTTTCAGGTTCACCTGATTGTAATTCTCCTCCATCTTCATCAACATGGACATATTTTCCCTGATTATCATCAGGAGATTGAGGTAAATTTGTACCAGCCTCTTTGATCAAATTGTCAGCAAACACGCCACTAGATTCTTGAATTTCACCTTGAACAGTTTGCATATCTAGTTCAGCACTGTTTTCCAGCAATTCTTTCAATTGATCTTGAGTCAAAGGATCACCTTGAGCACCACCAGATTGATCTTGCTGTTGCATTCGCATCTCATTCATCAACTGGGACAATTCAGGTTTAAAATCTCCTCTGTATTCAACTTCTTGCATAGTTTCATAATCTTCTTCATTTTCAGGCCTGAGCTCCATTTCCATACCCATCCCCATATCCATCAACATTTGTTCCATTTCATCTGGATCTTCATAATCTTCTTCATCGTCAAATGATTGATCTTCCCAATCTTCTTCGGGGATATCTTCATTAGGAATAGTAGCTATAATTGCATAAATTCTTATACTAGCCTCTGCTGAGTCTTCAACTAAAGACTCATGTCTAGTTACCATCTTCATGATCTGAATAATTTGCTGAATCTGAGATTTATATTTGAGTGGTATGGCAACGCCTTCATATTGTTGAAGGCTAACTCTCAGCATAAATTCAACTATTGCTTCTCTAGCAGGTAATTCTTTAATATCAGGACGATCATCTAAAGAATCATTTTGAACTTGTAAATAAAAATTTTTGATTCCAGGATATTCAACCAGTACTTTTGCATCTAATCTTGCACTCTCTACAACAGTAAAAATGTCTAAAGATAATTGTCTATCTTCAAATAAATTAAAGAATCTTTGCATGTCACTAACCCATTTCTTCTCAAGATTTTGGGATGAGTTTTCATCTGATATTTCATTAGAATTTTTAATTGCATCTAGTTGTTTTCTTTCTAAAGTTGCTCTCAGATCCTCAAAAAGTGCTGATTCTTTATTAAAATCAAAAATAAAACTACCAAACTCCAAATGGGCAACTTGATGAGTAGACACAACTTTGAACCAAGCAAAATTCTCTTCTTTAGTCGTATACCTATCAACAATTGTTGGGACAAAAACTGTGGAACCCTCAGTGGTAGGAGAATTTTTAGACACCCATCCTATATTTTTTTCAACTAATGCATCGGTAGAAGAAAGTTTTATTTCTGCACCAGCTAAACCTCTACAATACATTTCCATCACAGTCTTAATTCGATCAAATTCTATCCCAGAAGACAACATCTCTATTGTGTTTTCTGAGTGAGCAGATTCAACCTTAAAATATGCGATACCTGCGTCTGGATTATTTTGAATCACATTAACACCCTCTTCATACCATTTACCAAATTGAGAAGTAGTTAATTTTTCAAAAATCATTGGTGAAGAATTTATAAAATCTGGCATAGCTAAAGGTTCAAACTCCAAAAGCGACTCACTCAAAGCTAAAACAACGCTATGTTTTTCTTGATCTAACTCTGCTAATGACTGTGAAATTTCCAACATTGTTCCAGGTATATTTGTTCCCCCATTCTTAACTAAATTTTCTGCAAGTTGTAAAAATCTAATTCTTTCTTCAGGATCAATTCTTGGTAAGGCTTTTGCTCCTGAATCAAAAAAGCTTTTCACTTCTCGCCATCCTGTTTCTACTAAAGCAGTAGCTAAAGACAAAAATGCATCTTTATCTTCTCCAACCAAAGGAAAAATTTGTTCTCCTAGATTGAGGCATTCTAAAGCAAGATCATAAGATCTGTGAGCTAATTTATCTAAAAAATGAGAAAAGGTTTCAAGTTGTTTGAAAGATAATTGCGACAATAAAACTGGACTTAAAACAAAAAAACGACAGGCTAATGTACTAGACTTCCATGTACCTTTATAAAGTTGATCCCCCAAAGAAGCCCACTCTTCAATATGTCTAGACCTCAACTGACTCATAGTGCCAGGACTAGACTCAAAGTAGGCAGAAGCAAGAGTAGGCGATTCATGGCATAACTTCTCACCACACTCCATCCATTTTTCAAAATAACTATATGGCATAGACTTCAGCACTAAGGGGCTAACAGCAAAAAAATGTGCTGCAGATTCCCAGGATCTTACTGTTTGAGAAGCTAGAGTAATTCCTTGTTGGTACCAATCTCTAATCTGTGATTCAGATAATGCGTCAGGCATCTCATCAAGAGAACTAATGAAATTTTTTTCAACAGATTCAGGAAATTTTTTTAACTCAGGCCATTTAACATTTGTAGAGTCTTCGGGCATTTGAATTCCTTATCAAATTTTCTGTAGCAATCTATTCAAAAATGGAAGCAATGATTTCAGTAATACTTTGCTGAACAGAGTGGTCATCAGTTACAGCCCAATTGACAGATACTTGACAAGCTCTACGAGCTGGAATACCTGAAGCTATCAATTTACCTGCATATATTAATAATCTAGTACTTGCTCCTTCACCTAATCCATGTTCTTTAAGGTTTCGGATTTTCTCTCCTAGCTTTGCAAGTTGACTGGCTATTTTTTCGTCTACTCCTGCCTCATGCTGAACTATTTGAGCTTCTATTTCCAAGGGAGGGTAATCAAATTCAATAGAAACAAATCTTTGCCTAGTGCTGTGCTTCAAATCTTTCAGAGCACTTTGATAACCTGGATTGTATGATAAGACTAACAAAAAACCCTCAGCGGCTTCTAGTAATTCGCCTCTTTTTTCTACGGGAAGCATTCTTCTGTGGTCAGTAAGAGGGTGGATTAAAACTGTAGTATCTTTTCGGGCCTCGACCACTTCATCCAAATAACAAATCCCACCAGCTTTTACTGCTCTAGTTAATGGACCATCAATCCACACTGTTTGGTCTCCTTCTAACAAATATCTCCCAACAAGATCACTGGACGTTAGATCCTCATGGCATGCTATTGTTACTAAAGGAAGATTTACAGCATCGCTATCGTCTGTTCGTTTTGAGTTTTTTCTTAATTCAACTCCCAATTTGTAAGACATGTATTCTACGAATCTAGTCTTTCCACATCCAGTAGGGCCTTTAAAAATTAGGGGTAATTTTTCTCTATATGCAGCTTCAAATAGCTCCACCTCATCACCTACAGGAACATAATAAGGCTCTTCAGCTAGTTGGTATTCTTCAATAATATAACTTTTGTATAAAGTCTTAGTTGTCATATTTATTTAGCTCCTAATCAATTAAAGTTTATTATTCCAAATATCTTTAACAGTTTGCTCTAAGTCTGACTTAGTACCACTGTTGTCTATTTCAACATGTGCATGTGTAATTCTTTCATCTTGAGACATCTGAGATTTAATTCTTGAAATAGCATCTTCTCTACTAAGATTATTTCTCTCCGCCAGCCTAGAAATCACTATCTCTTCATCAGAAGTAACAACCCAAATCTCATCAAACAAATCTTGCCAATTTGCCTCAATCAATACAGCTGCTTCCACAACAACAATTGAGACATCAGAAATATTTGCGATACGTTCTTTAATCATTTCATAAATTAAAGGATGCATTATTGAATTTAACATCTCTAAATTTGAGGGGTCAGAAAAAACTATAGGACCAAGTTTTTTTCTATCAACAAAACCATCCTCACCTACAATTTCATTTCCAAAGGCACTAACAACTTGGTCAAAACCTTTTGTACCAGGCAAATAAGCTTCATGGCCCAATGCATCTCCACTAATGACATGGGCACCCAATTTTTGCAAAATCTCTGACACAAGGGATTTCCCAGTGCCAATACCTCCAGTCAAACCAACTTTAATCATTTTTACATCCTGAGGAATAAGTCATCAAGACATTGTACAAGAAGCGATTTTAGAGGGTCAATAAGTGATTTTATATCGAGATTTGTTGTGAATTAGCATTAAGATATAATTTAGACAATAAAAATAGTGGAAAGCAAACATGAATCCAATAGTAAGAAATATACCTAGTGTATCTTCTATAATATCTGACAAAAGAATAGAAGAACTTTCTCAAGAAATTTCAACAGAAAATGTCATTTACTTAGTAAGAAAACATTTAAATTCCCTAAGGAACAAAGAAAACTTATCTTTAAATGAAGCTCAAAGTGAATCAATTGTTCAAGAAGTATTAAATTTAGCAAAATCTGAATGGCCTGATTGGCCTATCCCTGTAATTAACGGCACGGGCGTGATATTGCATACGAATCTAGGAAGATCTCCATTAAGTAAATCTGCTATAGCTGCCTCAATAAAAGCCGCTCAAGGTTATTCTGATTTAGAATTAGATCTTGAAACAGGAAAAAGAGGATCTAGACAAAAATCAATCATCAATATCCTTAACCAACTTACCGGATCCGATGATGCTTTAGTAGTCAACAACACAGCATCTGCACTTTTATTGAGTCTAACATCTCTAGCAAAAGGTGGTGAAGTAATTATTTCAAGATCTCAGGCTATAGAAATTGGTGGTGGATTTCGTATTCCTGACGTCCTAGTTCAAAGCGGCGCTAAACTAATAGAAGTTGGCACAACTAATAGGACTTACGTACAAGATTATGTAAATGCAATCACAGAAAACACCAAAGCAATACTTGTAATGCATGCCAGCAATTATAAAGTGATGGGCTTTACTCACGAACCTAAAATAAATGAATTATCAGAAATTGCTCAAAATCACCAAATTCCATTAATTCACGATGTTGGAAGCGGATGCATCAAAGACTCTACAAAATTTGGATTATCTCCAGAACCTAGGCCTCAAGACAGTATCAATTCTGGAGCAGATATCTGTATGTTTTCCGGTGACAAACTTTTAGGAGGTCCTCAAGCAGGAATTATAGTTGGGAAAAAATCATATATTTCCAAAATTTCAAAACATCCCTTATCAAGGGCTATACGAATAGATAAAATCAACTTAGCCGCTCTTTACGCAACTTTAATTCATTACATAAAAGACGAAGTGGAAGAAAATATTCCAATTTGGCAAATGATCTCAACTACTCAAACGTCATTACTTGAAAGAGCTCAAACAATATGTGATCAAATCAACCCTGAAGTAAGCATTACTAAAACTTCTGCCACCATCGGAGGCGGCAGTTTACCAGGTGAAACCTTAGACTCATACGCTTTAAAAATTGAAAGCAATACAATCAATGACCTAAGTTATAAATTAAGAACTACTAAAAACCCAATTATGTCTAGAATAGAAGATTCTTGTCTATTGATAGATTTAATGACAATTCCTCCAGAATTTGATGAAATTCTAATTAAAGAATTAAACAGGATTTTAATTTAATTAAAGTACGTGCGATGGATTTATTTCAACATAATGCTGAATCAGAACTAAGGCATACAGCCCCTTTAGCGGAAAGGATGAGGCCTACAAATTTTAACGATTTCATTGGGCAAAATCACATTTTAGGATTGGAATCCCCCCTCAGATCAAGTATAGAAAATCATAACTTACCCTCAATAATTTTATGGGGGCCTCCCGGGACTGGAAAAACTACGTTAGCAAGCATATTATCATCTCAAATTAATGCTCATACAGATCATTTGAGCGCAGTCTCTTCAGGAGTATCAGAAATTAGGCAATCAATCAATGATGCCCAAGAAAGATTGGGACATAATTTACAACGAACAATTCTTTTCATAGATGAAATACACAGGTTCTCCAAATCTCAACAAGATGTAATTCTCCCTTTTGTAGAAAACGGCACAATCATATTGATAGGAGCCACCACGGAAAACCCTTCATTCGAAGTCATATCTCCTTTACTTTCCCGGTGCAAAGTTTTCACATTAAAACCTTTGAACTCAAACAATATCTCTACCATTTTGATTAACGCTCTGAACAATGACGTAAAAGGATTAGGCATTAAAAACCTAACTCTTTCAAAAGATGCCTTAGAAATGATTTCTACTAATTCTAATGGAGATGCTAGATGGGCCTTAAACACATTAGAACTTATTAGTTCATATCATAAAAAATCATCAGAAATTACATTAAAATCTGCCATGAAAGTAATTTCAGACAAACCCATGAAATATGATAAAAAAGGAGACTCACATTACGATACTATTTCTGCTTTCATTAAATCTGTTAGAGGTTCAGATCCAGACGCAGCTTTATATTGGTTAGCAAGAATGATAGAGGGAGGCGAAGATTTAAATTTCATTTGCCGTCGACTGATCATCTTAGCATCAGAAGATATTGGTTTGGCAGACCCAAATGCCCTTTCATTAGCAGTGGCTGCACAACAAGCCACTAATTTTATAGGCATGCCAGAATCAAGAATTATTTTGTCTCAAATCACTATTTATTTAGCATCAGCTCCGAAAAGTAACTCTGCTTATACAGCTATAAATTTGGCACAAAATGAAGTTAAAAAATCAGGCCCAATCCCTGTTCCTTTACATTTAAGAAATCCTGAAACAAAATTTCTTCGAGAAGAAGGGTATGGTTTAAATTATCAATACCCTCATAATTTTGAATCTGGATTTGTCAAAGAGAATTATTTACCAGAGGAAATTCAATCAAAAACATTTTATTCCCCTACCCAAATTGGATTTGAATCAAAAATAATGGAAAGAATGAAGAAATTATGGGGCCAAATTAATCAGTAGAACTAACTCCAATATTAAACATCTTACGTGCAGTCCTAATACCCTGAATAGCTATAACTGTACCTCCAGCAGCTACAGCAATTGGAGCGCCTAAAAACATCGCTATAGTCCCAGTCATAAAACCAGCCATTCCACTAAAACCCCATCCAAAAGTTTGAAAGCTTAAAGCTCGTCCTCTCATGCTAGGAGAAACAGTAGTTTGCAACATGGTATTTATGGAAGTCTCGTAACAAAGACCAAAAGCATAAGTGAAACCAAGTAAAATTGTAGAAATCCAAAAAATGTCGGAAGTGGAAAATAAAATCAAACACAAACCAAAACCAGTTAATCCCACAGTTACCATTAGTCCTTTATTTTTAACTTCAGGTAGTAAAGATATTAGTAAAGAAGTGATTGAAGCTCCAACAGCTCCTGCTGACATCAAATAGCCTAAACCTATAGAATCGACCCCTAATTCGTCTCTAGCTATAATTGGCAAGATTGCTTCTACAGACCATCCAAAAGTTTCTGATGTTAGCACTATCATAATCAATAATCTAACTTTTTTATTGGAAAATAAACTTTTCATCCCTTCCATCAAATCAATTAAATATGTATTACCATATTGAATTTGTGGCGAATAAATTTCTTTGACTCGAGAAATAATTACAGCAGAAAAAATTAAAAATACAGCACATGACCAAGGAGCAAAGGCAAACCCAACATCTTTTAGTACCCATCCTCCATAAATAGGAGCAATAATTGCCATGATAGTAATAGAAAAAAAGTTGGTCGCAGATGCTTTCAATAATTGATCTTCTCTAACTAATTCTGCAGGAATTGCTAATTTACACGTAAGCCTGAAAGAAGCTACAGAACCTGACAAAAATGCAATTAATAAAATTTGCCAAATCTGTATTGAATCTAAATACAAAAGCAACCCAAAAACTAATGAAATAACACTTTGACAAATCAGAGCTATTACCATCACGTTACGTTTATTCAATCTATCAATAAGAGCACCGGTAAAAGGACTAAAGAATGCTAAACCGCACCCACCGAGACCTGCTGTCATTCCCACCATTAAAGGAGAATCAGAAATAGATAGAATGACCCAACCCATAATCATTGGACTTAAAATCAATACAGCATCATTAAGCAGAATACCAGTATAAAAAATTCTGAAATTTTTGTTACTAAAAATTTCAAACATTTGAATTATTGATCAATATTCTTAAACACCAATCCCTAACCATGTAAAACAGAACTCATCACATCTAAGGTGATGTCAATATCTGACGATTCAATTCCATAATGAGTAGCAAATCTCCATCTCGGTTTATTAGATGCTCCTTTAATATTATTTTCATTTAATGCATTAGTTAAAATTTCACGATACTCAAAGTCAATTTCAAAAAAAACCAAATTAGTCTCTACAGCGTCTACATCTATATTTACATGAGGAAGAGAAGATAATCCTATGGCTAATTTATATGCATTATCATGATCCTCTGAAAGTCTATTTACCATAGAATCTAATGCCACTATTCCAGCAGAAGCTAAAAATCCAGCTTGACGCATACCTCCACCAAGCATTTTTCTCCATTTCCGAGCAGATTCAATAAATTCACTATCACCACAAACAATTGAGCCTACCGGACAAGCTAAACCTTTTGATAAACAAAAACTTACTGAATCTGCACCATCAACCAAGTTTTTGATATCAACGCCAAGTTTTACAGCAGCATTAAAAATCCTAGCTCCATCAATGTGGAATTTAAGATCGTTTTCATGAGCGATATCTGAAAACACTTTACTTTCAGCTTCATCTATTACTCTACCGCCACACATGTTTTGGGTATTTTCTAAAGCAATCATTGAAGTTTTAGGATTATGATTATCTGAAGAATCTCGAATAGCATTTAGTACATCTTCAGGACATATTTTTCCATCGTCTTTATTTTCAACAGTGTGATAAGCAACTCCCCCTAAAGCAGAGGCTCCACCTGCCTCGTATTTAAAAATATGAGACTTATTTCCCACAATAATCTCATCCCCACGATTAGAATGTGCCAGAATAGAAACTAAATTACCCATTGTTCCACTAGCAACAAATAATGCTCTTTCTTTACCTAATTTATCTGCCGCCATTTCTTCTAGAGAATTAATTGATGGATCGTCACCAAAAACATCATCTCCTATTTGCGCCTTTGATATAGCTTCTCTCATTTGAGGGGATGGATGTGTTACTGTGTCACTACGAAAATCTATCATAAAGTTTCCTCAAAATTCATGAATTATAATGCAGTTATTCTATCAATCTAAATAATAAAAAACTATGATTAAATCAATTACAAAATCTTTATTTATCAGAACAGATTCTCATATTCTCGAAGCAGAATTTTCAAACCCCTCTAA
>MDSW01096903.1_pt1 | contig 11328 bp, 5 predicted proteins | sample 811171 | NCBI WGS metagenome assembly MDSW01 (sample SAMN05326641, study PRJNA326480) | marine metagenome | isolation source: seawater | place: Atlantic Ocean: North West | collected 2012
ACACGATTAGACTAACAGCAAGTGACCCAAACACAGGATGTGATAGTACAATAAGCTCAAATGTCATTACAGTGTTTCCATTACCTATAGCAAACATAATAATCAACGAACACGTATGTGATAGTATCGAAGCATTTTTTACCGATGATTCAGACTCTACAAATGTCCCTATTACAAATTGGGCATGGAATTTTGGAGATACATTATCACTAGGTGATACATCAGCCTTAGAAGACCCTTCATACATCTATACAACATGGGGGGAATGGACTGTTACTTTAATGATTACTGATCAAAATGATTGTCAAGCTATAGATAATGATACAATCACGATATGGCCTAACCCAACAGCAAACTTTGATACTAATTATATATATGCATGTATCATAAATAGTGATCCAATTTGTGCAGATTCAAATATTGTATTTACAGATCAATCTACCATGATTGATCCTCTAGGAGGAAATTTAGAATTAGCATATTGGGATATAACTCCCTCAGCAGGAGCAAATCCTAGTAATTTCATCTCAGATCCCCACACAATCCCATATAATGGATATTTCTCTGCTGGAACATACACAATAAATCATACTATTGAATCCGAATATGGCTGTATAAACTCTATATCAAATACCATAGAAGTAATTGATATCCCTATTGCATTATTTGATATTGCAGATCAAATTTGTGCTAATGACCCCCCATTATTTGTTGATGCAAATCAGAGCTCCGGAGTAATCAACGAATATTATTGGGAAATAACAGATTCAATAGGGGCTCAGGTTTTTGATACAACAATGTATTCTAGTACCCTGCCGACATTCCCTCCATTCCCTCAAGCAGCATTTGCAGTAGATAATGTTACATATCATATTTCATTAACAGTTAGTAATTGCTGTGGAGATTCCACCTTTACAGATTCTATCATTTTAAATCCAATCCCTCAAGTTATATTTTACACTTCCCCATCTTGTTTATTAACGACAACATTGCCTGTACAAAGTCCAATATCACTTACCTCTGCAGGATTATTAAATACCCTTGCCAGTAATACAGACACAATCATTGTAGACTGGGGTGATGGAAGTGCTAATGATACCTTATATCCAGATTGTGGAAATATACCTGGATATTTAAACAACTCGGCCTATTGTTGGGATTCATTATCACACAGCTATAATTTTATTGACACATTCACTATATGCATTACAGGATTAAATCAATGTGATGCCTCAACAGAATGCTGTGAAATTAATGTAGTTGCAAACAATATTGGCTCATATTTTCAAGTTGTAAATAATAACACCTGTTTAGGTGTCGATAGTACAAGATTTGAAGAGCTTTCTTCAAACAATGTTCCTGGATCTTTAACAAGATGGTGGTTTGAGTATACACTAACAACAAATAGCAGTGGTCAATTAATAGCACCTAATAACAATCCTGATATAAGTCTAACTTATATTGAAAATGATATCATTGCTTATCAATACGATTCTGCTGGTATATATTTTGTTTTTCATGACATCACCTCTCCTGCTCCAGAATTATATTATGCCTCAAGTACAAACTTACTAGATACGGTATTTGTTTACCCGAAACCAATTATTGACGTTACATATAAAGATATTTGTCTTTATGAATCTTATACATTCCTCAATAATTCATTTATTGATACTACAATTATTGGAATGCCTAGTCAATCAATTGCATCGAGAAAATGGTATGTAGATAATAATTATGTTAGTAATGACCTCCATCTTAACACACTAGACCATCCTAATTATTTCTCAACAGCAGGTATAAAATGGATTAAGCTTGAACTCTGGTCAAATAAAGGATGTTATAGTGTTGACTCCTTTGCAATAGATGTATATGACCAGCCAATAGTTAACATTTCTACAACAAATCATTGTGAGGGAGAGATAACATCATTGAGTGGACTAGCATCATCTCCAGGGAGTCTATACAACTGGCCACTTGACGATTATTGCTGGAATATTAACACTAATACTGTAGACACTTGCAATACATTAGGGCTATTTGATTACATATTCTTAACCCCAGGAGATAATGATGTCTCTTTATATGTGACAGACATAAAAGGATGTAGTGACACACTAGACACAACAATATACATTAACCCTAATATCACAACATTCTTTACTTTTAGTGATAATGATACTGTTTGTTTTAACGATATTGTATCTTTCAACAACCTCAGCTCTATAGATGCGGATGCCTATTTATGGGACTTTGATTTTCCAGGTCCTTCAGGAACATCTGACTTAGAAAATCCGCAGGTAGAATTTCCTAACGGAGATCAAATATACATAGTAGAATTAACCACCTTTAACTTCACTAGCCTTGACACCTGTCAAAATTCATGGAAAGATACGATCTTTGTATATAAAGATATAAATGTCTTCTTTGATCCCACTATAGAATGTGAAGATGAAGATAGTACAAAATTTCAGAATTTAACTACTGAAGGTAGCGCGCCAATCTATGACTGGTATTGGGATTTTGATGATACTTTCTTTGAAAATGATAGTAATGCTACACACCTATTTACAAGTGCAGGTGAATATAACGTATCTCTAACAGCTACTGACATTAATGGCTGTGCAAAAACTTATGAAAGACTTGTTACTGTACATGAAGGTCCATCAGCTGATTTCAAATATACACCAACATGTGATGGAGATGCTTGCACATTCACAGACCAATCAACTTTAGACTCAACCTATACCCTTTCTAATGTAAAATGGTACATGACGGTAGGAGATTGGCTAGGTTTAAGTAATGACAGTATTACACCTACATCACGCATATTTGATGTTCCTGGATTTAATCAAATATCATATAAAGTAACCGACATCAATGGCTGTACAGACTCAATCTCTAAAGAAATTGAAATCTTCCACAATCCAACTGTAGATGTTAATGACGTGACTGTATGCCAAGGCGACTCGACCCTATTTAACACCTCAGGAACAATAATAGGTTCTGCACCATTTAAAAATCAAGGATTCGAATGGATACTAGATGATGGGAATATAATAAGTATGAATGAGGTAATAGAGTACGTTCACTTGTATGATACCTGTAACATATATAATGTTATATTAACAGCGACCGATACAAATGATTGTTTTGATAAGGATACTATTATCACTACAGTAAATTGCAATCCAATTGCAGACTTTGACTTTGTCTCCGAATGTGAGGGCGACACAACATTCTTCAATAATACATCTGATGTAAATACAACAATCCAAAGCGGTCATTCTATTATTGAGAATCAATGGAACTTCGGAGTAACACCATCAATACCATCTCAAGTGCCAAGCCCCACATATATCTATGAAGATGCTGGATTATATTATATTACCTTAACTATTACTGACAACCAAACACCAGCATGTTCAAATACTCTAATAGATAGTATCGAGATATTTTCTAGCCCTGATGTACTTATCATATCTTCCGAGGTCTGTCAAGGAACTCCTACACAATTTGAATATAACTCCTCTCACTCTATTAACTCATGGGAATGGGGTATTGATACTACTTCTGGCGATTATATTGGATCAGATGCAAACACTCCTAACCCTGTATTCGAATTTGACAGCTGTAATGCAACAGGTGATATTGTAACATTAAGTATTATCGATACAAATGAGTGTAAGAATAATACTCAAGGAGTTATTAGTGTATTTTGCAACCCTCAGGGATCATTTACAAACCCGGCTAATGAAGAATGTAAAGATGTACCTATACATTTCTGTGATAATTCAATTTATTTTGCTCCAGCAGCATCATGGCAATGGGATTTTGACATCTGTTCTTCTACCCCCCTAAGTAGCGATTCATGTGAAATAGTTAGTTACAGCTGTCCTGGAAACAAGTCTATTGAACTCATTATATCTGACAGCAGAGGATGTAAAGACACTATATTAAATGAAATTAATATTCATAACCTACCAATAGCAGAATTCACGACTGACCCTATATGTGCGAATGACCCCTCTTTATTTATTAATGAATCTATAGAAACAGATACAACAATTGCAGATTATTATTGGTTATTCAGTGATTCTCAAGAATCCGATGAGACAGATTCAGTACAAATAACAATAAACGTCAATCCTTTGCTAGGAGATACTGCAAAAGGAGTACTCATAATCACAGACTACAATGGCTGTGTACACTCTGATACTAATGATATCTATATCCACCCATTACCAACGGTCACATTTAGTGTTGATCCAATATGTGAAGGGGATAACTTGGTAGTCTATAATAACTCGTATGTAAAAGCAAATAGTGCTTTTCCTGCTGATAGCATCATAAATAGCTTCCCTAGCCAATGGATTTATAACTCAGGATCTCCTACTAGTAGTGATCTTCCTCAATGGAGTAGTTTCATACCAACAAACACCTTTGGATCATATAATATAACGTTAAAAATATATACAAGCTTTGGATGTTATAATGACACAACACAAGAATTAATTATAGGTGAGACTCCAAAAATATCTTCATTTAGTCCTAATACAACTAATTTTATTCCATCTGCATGTGGAGATTCGGTATTATTTCATCTTGATGGCATATTTGAGGCTGATGAATGGCAATACGTATTTGACAACTCTCATCCATATTGTTGGGAAAGTATCCCGACAAATGTCACAGATATCTATTATCTACTTTGTAAACCTCATAACTACCAATTAAATATATACCTAGAAAACAATAATGGATGTTTAGCTGATACAACCCTGTCTATTCATACTTATCCAAAACCAATTGCTGATTTTTACTTCTCACCAAATACTGGATGTGAGGAACTTGAAGTGACATTTAATGACTCATCAATAATTGAGAATAGTAGTCTCTACCTCTCTTTCCCTGAGAATGACCCAGCTACTATTAATTTCTATGAATGGAATTTTGGAGATAATAGTTCTCCTTCTACACTTCCTTCTGCTATAGAAACTGAGCATGAATATCAAACAGATAATGGCCAAGAAACTAGCTTCTTTCCTTCTCTTGTTATAAGTACTAATCATGGATGTAAGGATACTGTGAATAAGGGGAAAATAACAGTGTCCCCAACACCAGAAGCAAGACTTGAAGATCCACCATCTTTTTTAGGATTTGGAGAATATTACTTTGATGGGTCAGAATCAACTACCAGTGCATACTCAAATCTACCTGCCACCACCGAAAACTATGAGTTTACTTGGATATTTGGAGTAAATGGATATAATAACTTTAGTGTCGACACAATTGGCTCTCAATACTATCCTTATGGTGAAGAACTAAATAACTCTACAATTAACTACCCCTACGAATCTAATAGTGATCATCAAGGCGGTAAAAATTATACAGTCTATTTAATTGTAACATTAGACAGTATCCCTAACTGCTCTAGTACTGATTCTATAACTCATGAGGTTTTTTATTGGAAAGGATTATTTGTTCCAAACGCTTTAACTGCTGATATAAATAATGAAGAAGCATCATTATTTTGGCCAAAAGGAAAATCTCTAATCGAATACGAACTAGAAGTATTTGACATATGGGGCAACCTAATCTGGCAAGGTAACGACCTTGACTTCTCTGGGAGTCCAACAAAAGAAAGTGCATGGAATGGAACTATAAATGGGAATCCTGCACCTCAAGGAACTTATGTTTGGAAGATTTATGCAAAATTCTCAGATGGAGAAATATGGCTAAATAAAGAAGGAAAAAATACTGGACCTATATACTTAATTCGTTAAATGAAAAGACCTTTACTCTTATTACTATATCTTACAAGCCTGCTTGCTATGGGTCAAGACTATTCGTTTTCTCAGTTTGATCTAAATCTAATGTACTCTAACCCTGCTTTTGCTGGATATGAAAATAACAATCGAGTCTTATTTCACAGAAAGAACCAATGGGTAGGAATCGCTGAGAAATTTAATTCCAATATTATTGAAATTAATATGAGTCAGGAATTGAGAAGACCAGGACTTGGCCAAGGAAGGGTCATGTGGTCAGGAGGGATATATCTTATTGAAGACCATGAGAATACTGTTATAAAAAAATATCAGATAGGGATAGTTCCGTGGTCATTCCACTATCAATTCCCAGATAACTTCTTTCTAAGCTTGGGTATTAAGAATGTAATCAGCTATAATACCTTAAATTGGGATAATCTAATTTTCTCAGATGAAATCGATGAATTTGGATTAACAGGAGAGCAAACATCTGCTACTCCCCCATATTATTTAAAGTACACAAATTGGTTTGACCCATCATTTGGATTTATTTTAACGAAACATAGTCAATACCAGAAAAAAACAAACCAAACAACTCATCTAGGATTCTCTATAGATCATTTGAATGGTGTTGTACAAGGATTCTATAATAACCAAAACGAAAGATCAAGACAACCACTTAAATATACTATACATGCCGAACACCTTGGAAGCATACCAGATTTTCTATCAAAGAATTTTAGATACTGGAAGATATTTCTCAGAAATGAAATGATGAGACTTAATGGTGAGGAAAAGAATATCATCCAGAAAGATGAATTTGGACTATCAACCACCCTATCAAATAAATTACAGATTGAATTAGGAACAGTATATCGGATTGGAAGAAATTATCAGGAAGATAATAATAGAATCATGAGTGAATCTATAATCCCTATACTTAGAATACGTTTAAAAGCAAGTCAAAAAATTGGAATGGAAATAGGTTATAGTTATGACTTTAATATCTCAGAACTAGAAAACAAGAATGCTATAGCTACAAATGAAATAAACATTAACTTCTATTTTATAAAAAGTAAGAAAAGTATATGCCCGGCTAATGGAAAATGGAAAAGCAATAAAAAATTTAAATAGCCAGTGGTATCAGAATAAAGCCTCATCTACTTCTAAATTCCGCAAAAAAGAAATTGAATTTTTAATGTCATCATACAAAAGTCTATCCTTATCTAAAAATGCAACCTCATCCCTATAAATAGAAAGCAAATTTTCAATAAAACTAGAAGATTTAGTACTGCGAAAAGTTAACGCCTGGCTAGCATTCAAAAGTTCAATAGCCAAAATCTTTTCTATATTTTCTACAACTAACAACAACTTCGTTGCTGAATTAGCACCCATACTTACATGGTCTTCTTGACCGTTAGAAGAGACTATAGAATCTACTGATGCTGGAGTACACAATTGTTTGTTCTGGCTCACAATACTTGCAGCAGTATACTGGGGAATCATCATACCTGAATTAACACCAGGGTCAGCTACTAGGAATGGAGGAAGTCCTCTTTTTCCAGATATAAGCTGATAAGTTCTTCTTTCAGAAATAGAGCCTAATTCTGCAAGTCCAACTGCCAAATAATCCATTGCCATTGCAAGTGGTTGTCCATGAAAATTACCCCCTGAAATAATTTTATCTTCTTCAACAAATATTGTAGGATTATCAGTAACTGAATTTATCTCACTTGTAAAGATATTTGCAACATGATCCACAACATCTTTTGTAGCCCCATGTACTTGTGGGATACATCTAAAAGAATACGGATCCTGAACATGCTCCTTCTCTGCCTTCTGGATCTCACTTCCTTCTAAGAAATCACGAATATTGCTAGCTGTTTTTATTTGCCCATCATGTGGACGCACCATATGAAGCAACTCATCAAAACACACATCTATTCCATCAAATGCCTCTAAAGAAATAGCTCCAATAATATCCGCTATATAAGATAGCTTCTGAGCTTTTATTAAACTCCAAACTCCATAAGCACTCATAAATTGAGTGCCATTAAGTAAGGCTAAACCTTCCTTTGATTGCAATTCAATTACGTCCCAATTCATCTCACTTAACACCTCAGAGGTTTCTTTTCTCTCATAACAACCATTATCACATACCTCCGTCACATTAACCTCCCCCTCTCCTATTAAGGGTAAAGACATATGAGCTAGTGGAGCTAAGTCTCCTGAAGCGCCTAGACTACCTTGCTGATAAACTACAGGAATGATATTATTATTAAACATGTCAATCAATCTATTCACTGTCTTTAACTGCACACCTGAATATCCATAAGAAAGCGATTGAATTTTTAGGAGCATCATAATTTTAACAATCTCAAAAGGGACCATTTCACCCGTTCCACATGCATGAGAAATCACTAAGTTTCTTTGTAACATCTCTATATCCTTTGCTGAAACTCTATGATTACAAAGAGAACCAAAACCAGTATTTATTCCATAAATTGGCTCTGAAGATTTGGCAACTTTACTATCTAAATATTTACGACAATCTTGAATCTTCTTTTCTGCACTTACACTTAAAAAAATAGTTTTTTCTTCTTTAATAATAGCGCCAATAGCCGCAATAGTTAAACGCTCAACTCCTATCTCTACTTTTTTACTCATAGTTAAGCAAGTTGATTGATTAACTCTTCAACACTTGAACTATACTGCTCTCCGGAACTCATTTCTTTTACTGTTAGCAACCCTGATTCCATTTCATCTTTTCCAACTAAAATTACAAATTGAACGCCTTTCTTATTAGCATAATTCATTTGCTTTTTCATCTTGTCTGAAACAGGATATATCTCCGAACTTACACCGCTCTTTCTTAATCTCTTTAAAAATGGCAAACAATAATTAGCTTCATCAATCCCAAAGTTTACAAACATAACCTGAGTCCTTATCTCAATAGCCTTTGGAAATAAATCTAGCTCTTCCATTACCAGATAAATTCTATCAATCCCAAACGATATTCCAACTCCTGAAATATCGTCTAACCCAAAATTAGATGCCAAATTATCATATCTCCCGCCGCCTCCAATAGAGCCAATTGGGACATCATTTGCTTTTACTTCCAAAATACAACCCGTATAATAATCAAGCCCCCTTGCTAATGTAATATCAAAAAATAGGCTAGCAGAGTCCAATTTTAATTTTTCAATATTATCCATTACAAATCGTAACTCCTCTAATCCTTTTTTACCAACATCAGATTTTACTAACAATGGTTCTAAATCAATAATATTTTTAGCATCTAAAAAAGCATCTAAAATCAAAAATGATTCAGATTCCAGCCCTTTCTCAAGTAACTCCTCTTTTACTTTATCCAATCCTATTGAACCTAATTTATCTAGTGTAATAACGATAGAATCAAATAGGTCAGAGGCGCCCATAATCTCAATCATGCCATTCAACACTTTACGATTGTTGATACAAATATCAACGTTAGGTATTTCAAGCTGAGTAAAAACAGAGTCATAAAGCTGTATCAGTTCCACTTCACAAAGCAAAGAATCAGTACCAATCACATCTGCATCACATTGAAAAAACTCTCGATATCTTCCTTTCTGAGGACGATCCGCACGCCACACATTCTGCATTTGGTAACGCTTAAAAGGAAATATAATATCATTCCTATTTTGAACTACAAAACGAGCAAAAGGGACTGTCAAGTCATATCGTAATGCTTTCTCAGAGATTTGCTTTGTTAAATTCTTTGAATTAATACTAGTATTGAAGTCTGCTTTAGAAAGATAATCCCCAGAATTTAAAATTTTAAAAATTAAACGATCTCCTTCCTCGCCATATTTACCAGTCAAGGTTCCTATATTCTCCATAGCTGGAGTCTCAATTGGAACATAGCCATAGCGCTCGAAAGCTGCTCTTACAATTTCAAAAATATAACCCCTCTTCTGCATTATATCAGAATTAAAGTCACGCATTCCTTTTGGTATAGATGGTTTTCTAGTACTCATAATTGTTTGCAAATATCGTAAAAAAAATGATAGATTTGTTGCAAAAAATATGAGACATCTAATCATTTTAAGTTTTCTACTATTATTATCATGCAATACAAAAAATGAATCGAAAAATAATGATAATAACATGCAAAATATAGAAGAAATACAGGCCATCAAGCAGATGCTACGCGCACAGCAAGATTACTGGAACAATGGGGATATTGATGGTTTTATGAAGAGCTACTGGAATTCTCAAGAATTAATATTCACATCACTAAACCACAAACCAACATATGGGTGGAATAACACACTGGAACGATATAAAGAAAGTTATCCTACTAAGGAAAGTATGGGAGAACTTAAATTCAAAATTATAAATCTAGAAATTATTTCAAAGAATACTGCTGTTCTTAAAGGAGAATGGGAGCTTATACGAAAGAAAGACCACCCTCTTGGAATATTTTGGATAGAGCTAAGAAAATTTGAAGAAGATTGGCTAATTACAAAAGACTCTACAATCTCTTTGGTTAATTAATCATGAAAAAATACTTATCACTAATAAAATTTAGCCATACAATTTTTGCAATGCCATTTGCATTCATTGGCTTTTTCTTAGCAGCAAAATCATACAACTTTGAATGGATCACTTTAATATATGTAACCTTTTGCATGATCTTCGCAAGGTCAGCAGCGATGGCCTTTAATCGCTATACTGACAGACATATTGACAAAGAAAATAAGAGAACATCAGAAATTAGAGAAATACCAAACGGCACAATTACTGCACAAAATGCATTGATTTTTGTTACTATTAATTCATTATTATTTATTGCTACTACTTCTTTAATCAATACGCTCTGCTTTTCTTTATCTCCAATTGCACTTATAATAATCTTAGGATATAGTTATACTAAACGCTTCACGCCTCTTTGCCATTTGATTTTAGGTCTTGGTCTTGCACTTGCTCCTATTGGAGCATACTTAGCTGTTAGCAGTAAATTTGATATTATTCCTGTCTTATTTTCAATAGCCGTACTTCTTTGGGTAAGTGGCTTTGATATTATCTACTCTTTACAAGATGAAGCATTTGACAAAGCCCAACAACTACATTCTATACCTGTTATAATAGGCAAGAAAAATGCATTGAAATTATCTAATCTCTTTCATGCATTATGCATTACTACTCTAGCCTTTGCAGGTTTTATTGGATTATTTGGCATATTATACTGGATAGGTTTTTCTATTTTCTTAATACTAATAATATATCAGCACCACCTAGTAAAACATGATGACCTAAGCAAAATAAATTTAGCATTTTTCACCACAAATGGAATCGCATCAGTAATTTTTGGGAGCTTTGTCATTTGCGATTTGCTATTACAAATCACATGAAGGAAATATTCTTAGAACTATCAATTATTATATGCATAAAGCTAGCAGCACAAGACTACTTCCAACAAAGTTAATAAGGTTTAGTTTTTATCCTAACTTAAGGAGTGTTAAATTTTGGATGAGAACTCAAAAGATCTTGCCAGGATTTAATATTTGATTAGGAT
>MDSW01138720.1_pt1 | contig 11328 bp, 8 predicted proteins | sample 811171 | NCBI WGS metagenome assembly MDSW01 (sample SAMN05326641, study PRJNA326480) | marine metagenome | isolation source: seawater | place: Atlantic Ocean: North West | collected 2012
AAAAGTACTGTACTTACAGTTAGTTATTCAGAATTCAGATCATCTATCCAACTGAGGCCTGATCGCGATATCATTATTCTTCCTGAGACCTATTTGCCAGTACTACCTAGATATGCTCCAGGGCTTCCGAAACTTATCTTTAATCAAAATGGTGCTTACAGTTTTGGTCTTAAGTCTGGTGATGGTTTTCCTGACCCCGATGAAGTCCTCAAATTATATGCTCATCCTGAACTGAAGCATGTACTTTGCATTTCAAGGCATGATGAGATCTTACTAAAGGAAGCTTTCGGGCTTGGTGCTAACAAGGTTAGCAGATTGATAAACAGTATTGAGACAAAGATTTTTCGACCTAGTGATGTAAAGCATCGATTAATCTCATATATGCCGCGTAAAAATGCGAAGGATTCTGCAGTTGTTTCTTCACTTCTACGTCAGCAATCTTGGTTTGAGGAATCCGGTTGGTCTCTGCAAGCAATCAATGGTTTGTCGCAAGAGAAAGTATCGAAAATATTACAGAACAGTTTGATATTTCTTGCTTTTGGACACCCAGAAGGATTCGGTCTTCCGTTGGCAGAGGCAGCTGCCTGTGGATGCTATGTGATTGGTTACTCTGGACTTGGTGGCAGAGAGCTCCTTCAGTTAGCAAAAGAGAATCATGCTGGTTGTGAAATTGCTTATGGCGACTGGTTTGGTTTTATACAAGGTTGCGAAGACTTTAATCAACGCCTTAAGCGTAACCCAATCGAATTGGCAAAAGGTCTTAATCAGAATTCTAAGGAAACGAGAGAAACTTACAGCCCTATGATGATGGTTGAATCTGTGAGGCTTGCCTTGAACCGGTGGGAGTTACAACTGCCATGAGAAGCTTTCCGCACGAGGGTGTTCTTCAAGTTGCCACTGGTAGGCGGCACCGTGATGAGGCAATTGTCTCTGTCGGCCGGATTCGACCTTTTTTAAATGGGAGACCTATTGCTCTAGTTACAGATAAGCCAGAGTATTTTCCTGATGGAATTTTCGATAAAATTATTCTCCATAAACAGCCAAGAAGGAACTATCGCGATAAAATCTTACCTCTTTTAGATCTTCCCTATAAGCGAACGTTGTTTTTAGACACTGATCTCGAACTGCTGTCTCCAATCGATGATATTTTTCAGATTCTCAGAAGTGTTGACCTCGTGGGCTGTCATGCACCTGTCCGATGGAGTGATTGGAAAAGTTCTGTGGTGCCTGAGGGTGTCTCCGAATTGAATAGCGGGGTTTTGGGTTTTCGCCGTTGTTCATCTCAACGCGCGCTAGTCAGGCATTGGCTAGAACTATACGACAGAGTAGGAATTGATTTTGATCAAGCTACACTTAGAGAAGCACTTTGGTGGGCTTTAAGTAAACGAGGTTTGCGAACATGGATATTACCTCCAGAATATAATTTACGCACACCAAAACCTTGGCTCACCGGATCTGGGATGGCAGTAAAAATTGTTCATGGAAGGGTTCCTGAGGAACTAAGAAAAAACTTGCATCACTATCTTAATGATGATATTAATCAGTTTCGATGTAGTGCTGCCTTCCCAACCGGTCAAAACCAGCATATTCGCTCTCGCGAATTTGATTAATACCCGTAATCTTTTGTGCTTCTAGCAAGGGCCTGTCATTGATACTTGCATGATCCTAGACATCGATAACTTTGGTTGGCCAATTTTTGTTAACAGGGCTATCTTCAAAGGCACTCACTCTCTTGTTTTAATTTTTAGTGGTTCTCGCTGTTCAATGTTAATAGATTTCTGCTTATTGTTTTGACACTCTAGGTGTATTGATGTGGATTTTGAGGATTTATTATAGTGTTTTCTCGACGGTACGTGTTCCTTTCTAGCCTATGTCATTTACTCATGGCTTTAACTATTTCCTGCCTGGTAGATTTCAGTTAATCAATCTTTCTGGATTCGGATTGCATGAAGTAGCCCAATTGGCTGTGAGATCATCATTGTCAGTTGTGTTGCATTAATTGTGATTAACGCCTTTGGGCTTTTTGTGTTTATCCTATATTGCAATCAACAAGTTCGAATCTAACACCTTTTTGATCTAGTTAAGCAAGTGGTTTTGTCATACAGGCTATACAATGTTTTCTTCGCGTTTTATGTCTGTGATCGTGGCATTAGGGTTGAGGTCAGTAAGACGTTGATTGTGCCTCATGGCTACAACGATGCCTATGGCGTACGAGTGGTTGATGCCGTTGGCACCCTGGGAGCCAGCAGAACGTCTGCGCGTAGCTCTTGAAAGCCTCCACCAGCAGACCTGGCAAGCTCAACGGTTGGTCATTAGCGTTGACGGCCAGTTATCGCACCAGCTTGCCGAAGTTTTGCGTAACATCCCTCTTCCACTCCTTGTCCTCGAGTCCCCTTCGTGGAGAGGAACTGGTCCTACGCTCGCTGCTGGTCTTTGTGCTTGTCAGTGCGAATGGGTTTTGAGGGCTGATGCAGACGATCGATCGGCTCCACATAGAGCTGAAAGGCAATTAAGCTTTCTCCTTGATTTTCCTCACCTTGCTGTGTTGGGTGCTCAACTCTGTGAAAGCACCAGCGAGAGACGCACAGCCCTTACTAGACGTGTTCCATTAAGACCTTTGCAGATCAAACGTATGTTGAGTTGGAGGAATCCAATCAATCATCCAACAGTGGCTTTAAACCGCGAGAGAGTGCTTCTAGCCGGTAGCTACAGAGGTATCTTGGGCTTTGAGGATTGGGACCTATGGCTGCGACTTAATCATCAGGGTGCACTCCTGGCAAACCTTCCGGACGTGCTGGTGACTGCAGAGGTTGATCATAATCATTTGCAGCGTCGACACGGAACGACTTATGCCAAACAGGAGCTAAATTTTCTATTTGGATGTTATCGAGACCATCTGATGGCAAGTTGGCAAGTCGCCCTATTAATTTTGGTCCGATTGCCTTGGCGCATTCTCCCAACGCCCTGGCTAGCAACTGTCATGAGTGTTCTACGCTCGGAAGCAATAAGTGCACCTAATCAGCAAGAATCGGTTTGAAACTTTTCGTTCTTAATTCCAAGTCCTCTGATCCTAATGGCTACATTTATCAGGCTTTGATTCGTGCCCTATGCCGACGTTCTGATCTTGATTTACATGTAATTAGCAGTGATGAGTTGAGAAGGATACCCATTGATCCCCACCATCAGTCTTTACTTGTATATGGCGGAGAGGAGCTAAATAAGATTCCGTGCGAACTAATTTTACGCCCTTTTGGCCGTCGTGCAATTTGGTTTACCGAGGATCCTTATGAAACAAAGCGAAATAAAGAGAGTGCTGCACTCTTTCAAGTTGTATTTAGTAATGATACTGGTAGTTTGAAGAACTATCAGAGTGCCTTTCATCTCCCATTAGCTGCCGATCTTGATCTCATTCCATTGTTTCCTTACTGTCAACCTCAGAAGTTGATGTTCTTTTCTGGAACGGCTTGGCCAAATCGTAAGAGACTTCTTAATACACTTCTGGACCAGTGGTCTAATACAGATGCATTTGATCTGCATTTAGTTGCCAATCCATTTGTAGAACAACAATCTGCCCATCAAGGTCTTAACCAGACTCTTCGATTCGAAGAACCTATTGCTATTTCAGAGTTTGGGCTACGCGCGTCTAATAGCCTCTGCACTCTTGTGGTTGGTCGCGATTTCTCTGGTTCTGGTCAGCACACCTACGCAAGATCGCCTGGCCCTCGCTTATTTGAAGCAGGAATTACTGGTTCCTGTCAGCTAGTCCATGCATCTGAAATTCCAGATATGCCCCATGGGTTGGATGAGGGTCGACATTTTCTTCGCTTTAGTTCTACTGATCAATTGGTGAGTCTATTGAGGCAGGCTAAGAGAAATCCTGAGCCATTTCGAGTAATTGGTCGTTCTTTTGCTGCAGAGATCCAGGCTCAACACACTTATGACAACCGTGCTGCCGTGCTGGTTGAATCTCTTCTGCAATGTGAACCAGTAGATAATTTGTATACAGACCCTCTACCAAGATTTAGAGTGCTTTTTATTAGTCATGAACAAACTAAACCAGGGTTTCAACATGGAGGTGCAGGACTTTGTCTCGATCAGATCGTTTCCGCCACGCCTGATGATGTTGATATTCGAGTGCTTTGTCGGAGTGGTGATGATGGTCATAGTTTTGTAATATTAGATCGGTTTGGTGATCGTATAGGAGGCTTTCGATGTCGGCAAAAAGTTGATGAATTTAGTCTTCATCATCCAGAGCTAGAGGATCATTTCCAATCTCTTTTAAATAAATGGCAGCCACAGCTTGTTCATGTTAATCACTTACTGGGTTTCACACCGGCGATTCTTCCGCTGGCTCGTAATGCTGGTGCTCGCACTTTAATAACGCTTCACGACTACTACACGATTTGTGATAGCTGGAATCTTTTAGATAATCACAATGAGTACTGCGGTATAAATGAGTTCTTTGATGATCGTTGTCAATCTTGTTGTGCTCTCCGTCGGTCACATCTACGTTCAGTTGATCCCATCAGGCGTCGTGTAAGCATGTCAGAGGCGTTAGAGCATGCTGATGTTGTAATCTTCCCTTCCCTATTTGCGGCAGAGAAATTGTGTGAAGTAATGCCTCATTTAACAGTTACAAAAGTAATAGAGCCGAGAGTTCAACACTCAGTCAGTCAAGTTAATCCGGGAGCAGGTGCAGAGTTAAATGTGCTTATTCCAGGCAACCTGTCTGTTAACAAAGGCTACTTTGAGCTCAGAAGAATTATTGAGCAAACTAATGATCTAGGCTTGCCTATCAAGTTTCGAGTACTTGGCAGGGTTGAAGCTTGGATTGAACATGAGTTGGCTCCAATTGAAAATGTTGACCTTTTGGGTAGTTATGATAAATCATGCTTTATGAGTAAAGCTGAAGGGACTGATTTAGCTCTCTTTTTATCTCCTTGGCCTGAGACATACTGTATGACTTTTGATGAGTGGAAGTATACTGGTCGTCCATGTTTTTATTACAAGATTGGCGCTTTGTCAGAAGCCCATCGTCAGCACGGTCTACATCATGCCTCGGCAGGTTTTTCTGTTGAAGATTGCGATGGCATCTTGAATGCCTTGATTGAGGCGTCTACGCCACGTGGCCTACAGCAAGTTAGAGAATCAAGCAATACCACTCAGTCACCTTCGAGTACCAATGATTTCGGGTTTCAACATTGGCTGTTGTTCAGAGATTTGATGAATAGTTCTATGGAAGTACCTTCCATCCGCTGGGCGCGCTGCTCATATGTGCCATGGGCGAATGAGCATGAGAATAAGGTAATTATTACTCCACGGCAGCGCTTGAAAAGCTTGATCTACCGGTTGCCTGGTGGTCATAAATTTGCTGCGCTTTGGCGACGTATTCGTTCACGATAAAATGAGAGTTCTTATTAGCGGAACTTGTCCGCCCGAATTAAATACGAACCATGAGCTAATTGTTGCAATTGCCGATGGTTTTAGGAGGCTTGATGGTCTCGAAGTAAAATTGGCAAAAGTGAATCAATTGCCAGAGTTTATCAAACTTTGGAAGCCTCAGCTTGTTTTGCTTGTCGGCGGGCTGGCATTGGAGACAATTCCTTTAGCCCTTGTGCATCATCTCTGCAGTGTGGCTGAGAGTAAGTTTGCATTCTGGAATCTTGAGGATCCCTATGAAATCGATTGGGTACTTCAGAAAGGTGACTTTTTTGACCTAATCTGCACCACTGATTTTTGTAGCTACTGTTTTTATCCAGGAGCGTGGCGGGTAGAACATCTCCCATTAGCTTCTCCAGATCAGCCAGCCCCCCAAACCGGTAATCGATTACCACCATCAGCCCGTTGGTTGTTCTGTGGTGTGCCTTTCCAGAATCGAATTAATTGGATTGATTCGATTCGGCTTACCCATCCGGATGGTCTGTTAATCGGCCCCAACTGGCCAAGCTATAGACATCCAACCCTAGTTAGCCGTAAACGTATTAGCCGCGAATTGCTCCTGAGGCTTTATAAGACAATGCCGATTACTCTATCTATTGGAAGATGTCATAATATTGCTAATAGTGCCAGAATTAGTCCATCTACACCTGGGCCTCGTCTGTTCGAGGCGGCTGGTTGCGGTGCTGCACAGCTCGTCTGTGACACTGGTCTTGAAATCGGTTGTTATTATCAACCTAATCATGAGTTTCTTTGGGCACGAACCGCAGAAGAAGCGTCTGAATGTTTGGATAGGGCCTCCAAGGATCCTGTTATGCTTGAACGTATGAGCCAACGGGCCTGGAAGCGTACGCAATCGGAACATCTCTATTCTCACAGAGCAAAAGCAATCCTTACTTGGATCAGGGAGTTGTGAGTTTTAACCACGGATGTCGCTTCATTAGTAGCTTGCATAATTTTGATTTGCACAAATCTGTTTCACTATTTTTCATTGAATCTTCATGATGCTGATATACGGCAAGTATTTTCTGAACTTGTAGAGCGTCTATTCCGTATTCGACAAAACGGCACCAAAAATCATAATCTTCCCATCCCCCTGGAGTGTGTTGAAATCCACCGACTTTCTGCCATGCCTCACGGCGTATTAGTGCCATGGCATCAATGTAGTTACCCGAGATGAATCCTTTGGGATTCCATGGCAATTCATTCGCTAAGCTTTGATAAGTGTGGCCTTCTACCGCCAAAATTGGATAAACTGCCCCAACTGATTTAGGGGATTTTGTCAAGCTTCTTAGCAGGCATTCGCACGCTTGTGGCAGTAAGAAGTTGTCTGCATCTAGTACGAGAATGTTTTCTGTACTCGCTAGTTGAAATGCCGTGTTGCGTGCTTCTGCTAGACCTTGATTGGTTTTATGTATCTCACAGTGAAAAGATGCTAGTCGATTTATTAATAATTTGTTCGTATGCTGAAAGTCTTGTACAACATCTATGGAGTTGTCTGTAGATGCATCATCTACTACTATCAGCTCAACTTCTGACGCGATTGTCTGTTCGCAAACGCTTTTTATGGCACGCTTTATGAAATGGCCGTAGTTGAATAGACTGATTGCCACAGTTATTCGAGGTACTGAGTAATCTGTATTCATTTTTGTAAATCACTCCACCAGAGTGCTTGATCAGGATTGGAAAGTACCTGTATTTCTACATCGTTTTGCTCTGCCCAGGAAACCACTGCATAGGCTTTAGGATCCCCAGCAGGTGCAAGTGGATTAAGCCAAATCCAAGAACTATGATTTCGTAATTGTTCTTCTAGCCAGGCAAATGGATTTCTAAGTTGTAATACCGCATCTAGGCGTAGTACAGCGTTGTATCTATCAGCATCTAAAGTCGCTGCGGCAATCGCAAGTTGCCTTTCTGCAATACTACTTTCATTGGCAAGAATCAGTGTTGGACCGGTTTTTATGCTTGAACTTCTATTGTTATTCTTTCCCCTAGTCCATTCAGCCTTGAAACCAAGGCTACGGAAATAGGCTCTTACTGCTGATCTGCACTCAACTATCAAGGTGGCACGAGCCAAGAGATGTAGCCAAGGCGATTGTTGCGATGGTCTTGGCCATACCATATTCAGAATGCCAACATTGTTTGGAAAGGGTAAGGTTCCAGAAAAAAACAACTCTAGAAGCGGTTCTGTTAGTGCAACCATCACTGGATCAGTACTTTCTGAGGCTTCAATGTCAATATTTATCAACTCGTTATAAAGCGCTTGAGGGTTATCAAACTCTCTTGATTTATTGATTTCTACACCAGCAATGTCAGCCATAACTAAGGCTTCCCAATGACCGGATATCCACCAGAGTCGGTAACCACTTGCGGGTGGTATTTCAGTTATTCCTATTTCATTTATATTTGGCTGTTTGCTTATCCAGGTGAGTGGGCCTTCAGGGTCAGAATCCAGCCAAAGTCTGAACAGAGCTTCTATTTCTCCGTAGTATTTCTCATTTGCGATGAGTTGCCCCCTACCGCTTGAGGGATGTCCCAAGGTGGTAATTGGATTTGCTAAGACTAATCCTGGATGCAAGCGAGAGATGACTGGAGGAAGATTTCCCTCATTTCTTCTATCAAGATGTGCTCCTAGAGCAATTAGCCACGGTACTTTAGTCTTTTGACTGTTGCTTTTGTTTTTTTGATTTGCGCTGCTTTCTCTCAGATAATTCAATATAGGATGTTCGCCTCCTTGGCCAAGCTGTCCGTTCTGTATTGTGTATTCTCGGCAATCAAAGAAAGGGTGTGTATTTAACGGTAGCATGTCTGGGTATAGTAAATGCCGAATAAGTTCATCGGAGTGCTTTATCGGCTTCATGCCCCTATTTAATCGCTCACGATTTAAATGTGCTGGTGAAATTAGTGGGTGAAGACGCAGATCTTTTTTCTTTCGGAAGTTCTTCCGATAGGCTTTTAGGCTTGTCGAGCCTATCTGTTCATAGAGTGTATCTTTGTCTATCACAGTTTCTAGCCTGTTTCGGCCCCAGGGCGTCTGAATCCAGAGCAGATGAATCCGTTCGCGTAAGGCCTGAAGCAGTTGATTGATTTCAAGAGCGGCCGAATCGCGACCAAGCTGTCTAGCTTCTCTCTCCGCAATAATTCCCGGCTTGAGAAGTCTTGAGTGAGCTCGCCGGACTGCCCGATCTACTTTTGGCAGCCTATTTACCCCACCGTGATTGAATTCTGGCTGCACCAGTGCTAACGCTGATTCTTGCTGTTTTTTTGTGCAGCTCTTTCCAACAAAATTCGCTAAGGATTCAACTTGAGTGTTGCATGTGTGTGGGTTAAACCAATTTTCATAGCTCACGACTAACGCCGGTACGTTTTTCAGATTTTTAAGTAAGTCTCTGTAGTGTCGCATCCATAATCTCTGTGCACGAGACCAGTTCATGCCTACACTCGGACCATCTCTCCAAACAAGTGACCAACACACGTCGCGTGGTTCACGAATACAGATCACTACCTTCAGCGAGATCTCCAGACGAGCTGAAGCAACCCGCCAGGCTGGCATTAAAATAGATGTACGAGGGTCCTTGATCGCGATCTGCTGATTCCCTTCGTCGAATAGTTCATTAAGATGCGCGCTTAGCCAATCTATATAATCTATGTAGACCTGCTCTTTGATTATCGAGGCAGGCATACCACGGCTTGCTCGTTCTGTTGGCCACCAGTATCCAAGGTCTTTTAGGAGTTTTTCCTGTGCATCTACTACCGAGCGATTTTCAAAATAGCCTTTCAAGTTTGCGGCGTCTCCGGTAATCAGTTCTCCTGGCAAGCAAATACCTAAACTTTCCAGTATTGATGCAGTAAGCGAAGTCCCACTGCGGTGCATGCCTACACACAGAATTAATTCTCTACGTCTCATCGCAATGCTCCCAGTTGCCCGCGTGGGAAAGGCTTATACAGAGGAGCAGTCAGGCCAAGCCATACTACTGTTAAGCATCTACAACGATTGCGTTCTAGAATCAGCCACACAAAAGGTTTAAATAGCATTTTTATCAATTCTTTAATCCGAATATCTAATGGAACAAAATTTTGACGAAGGAGCCACCTCAGATTTCGTAATGCTATTGCTCGGCGGTATGGAGAATATAATTGTAGCCCGAGTATATGAGCGAGGTAGTTGGGGTGAGGACTTCCAAAAGTTTGAATTAGTACTGCTTTTTCAACTAGTGACAATTTCACGCCTATCTTGCGAGCTCTACTACACCATTCGTGGTCGATGTAATCGATCTCCATCCAGCTTCGAAAATCCCCAATTTTCGTCCACATTCTTGGCATGAATGTTGTTCCGCTGCTTATCAACATCCTTACGTTGGCTTCAGTCTTCCTGTGTCTCCTGGGTCGATTTTTGTCAATAATTTTTGGACCTACTACATCTTTTGGCCCGCATGCTTCAGCTAATTTCTTCAGAGACGAAGTTGAAATATCACTATCTTGATCAAGAAGAGTTATGCAGTCGGCTCCATTCTTTATTGCAATATCCACTCCTGCATTGAATCCACCTGCAAGTCCTTGTCGATTATGATGGTGTACAAAAATATTAGCTTCTACTCCTTCAAGTGAGGAGCCAACCGGGTTGTTGTTTACCACAACAACCCAATAACCCTGTTGAAACCAACTACTTAAGCGCTCAAGGCATTCAGCCTGAAGATCACCGTAGAGTGGAACAACAAGTGCATGTTTGTTGGCGACCTTCAAAATCAATAACGGTAGTGGTCGGGTTTGTATGGACCTTCCACGGGTACGTTTATGTAATCGGCTTGATCTTTGCTTAGCGCGGTAAGTTTTGCCCCTATCCGGTCTAGGTGAAGACGGGCAACCATTTCATCTAAGTGCTTAGGAAGCACATACACCTCTTTGTCGTATTCGTTACCCTTGGTGAAAAGCTCGATTTGCGCCAACACCTGGTTAGTGAAGGAGTTGCTCATCACGAAGCTTGGGTGGCCCGTAGCGCAACCGAGGTTTACCAGCCTGCCCTCCGCCAGAAGGATGATCCTGTTACCGCTGGGCAGGGTGATGTGGTCAACTTGCGGCTTGATGTTCTCCCACTCATACCCCTTGAGGGAGGCGACATCTATCTCGTTATCGAAGTGACCGATGTTGCAAACGATGGCCTCGTCTTTCATCTTCACCAGGTGTTCGTTGCGGATCACCTGGTAATTGCCGGTTGCGGTAACGAAGATATCCATTTCTTCTATTACATCTTCAAGACGCACCACGCGGTATCCTTCCATTGCTGCCTGTAGAGCGCAGATCGGATCCACTTCCGCTATGCAGACGGTTGCACCGAGTCCACGCAGGGATTGGGCCGAACCCTTGCCCACATCGCCGTAGCCGACCACTAGGGCCTGCTTGCCTGCCACCATCACATCGGTGGCACGCTTGATGCTGTCTACTAGCGATTCGCGGCAGCCGTAGAGGTTGTCGAATTTGCTTTTGGTTACCGAGTCGTTGACATTGATTGCGGGGAAGGGGAGTTCACCGCTCTTCTGCATTTTGTACAGACGTGCTACGCCTGTTGTGGTTTCCTCGGTTACTCCCTGGATCTCGGCCTTGGTGCGTGAATAGAAGTTTGGATCCTGGGCCAGCTTTTTCTTGATCGAAGCGAACAGGAAGGTCTCCTCTTCGTTGCCTGGGTTTTCGAGGATGCTTATGTCCTGCTCTGCCTTGCTTCCCAGCATCACCAGACCAGTGGCATCGCCACCGTCGTCAAGGATCATGTTTGGGGAGCCTCCGTCATCCCACTCGAGGATGCGGTGGGTGTAGTCCCAGTACTCCTCGAGGGTCTCGCCTTTGACGGCGAACACGGGGATGCCGCGGGCAGCAATCGCCGCAGCGGCGTGATCC
>MDSW01014849.1_pt1 | contig 11327 bp, 10 predicted proteins | sample 811171 | NCBI WGS metagenome assembly MDSW01 (sample SAMN05326641, study PRJNA326480) | marine metagenome | isolation source: seawater | place: Atlantic Ocean: North West | collected 2012
ATGAGTTTAATATATTTGGATCAAGTACTCTGCTATTTAGATACTCAGCACTTACTTTTAATGGTCATAAAATACATTACGATATAGATTATACAAAAAAAGAAGAAGGACATTCTGGTTTACTAGTACATGCACCACTACAAGCTACTTATTTATTAAATATTGCTAAAAAAAATAATATTAAATTCAATGCTTTTGAATACAAAGCTACATTTCCACTAATTTCAAATAGAAAATTTAAGGTGCAAATAGGTAAAAATAATAAAGATGAGATAGTTGGATTAGTTTTAAATGATGAAAATATAGTAACTATGAAAGCTATGTTTAAATAGAAATTTTAATTATTTTTTCTTTCTCTATAAGCAATAAATATTCCACTAGATATAATTATAAAACCTCCAAGATAAATACTATATGTTGGCACTTCAGCAAAAATTAAAAATCCCATTAAACCTACAAAAATAAATGATGAATATTCAAATGGAGAAGTAACTGCAACGTCTGCATTTTTAGCTGCTTGAGACATAAATAAATGACCAAGTGATCCCATAACACCCAAACTCATTGCAAATATTATTTGAATAAAATTAGGCATAATAAAATCTTTTGGAAAAAAAATTAATGAGGTAATTAGCAATGCAAATGAATAATAAAATATTATTGCAACACTTGAATCGGTACTCATTACAGATCTTGTAGATAAGTATACTGATGCCATAAAACAAGCTGATATTAATGGATATAGTGACTCAAATTTAAATAAATCAGTTCCTGGCTTAACTATAATTAGTACTCCAATAAAGCCAATTAATATGGCTGAGGTTCGCAATATACCAATTCTTTCACCCAATATAGGTACAGCAAGAAATGCTGCAATTATGGGTGCAGAGTGAGCTATGGCAATATTTTCAGATAACATTAAATTATTAATTCCATAAATATAAAATACAACGCAGCCTGATGCAGAAAAAGCTCTTATTAAATGACCAATAGGTTTTTTAGTTTTTAATTTATCAAAACCAAAATAGATTGTTAAAAATATAGAAATGATACTACCACTCAGTGCACGAAAAAAAATTGACTCCCAAACTGGGAAATGAAAACTTAAATATTTATATATTATATCATTTACGCTAAGACAAAACATAGAAAGAATCATAAATGAAATACCAAGAAGATTATTATTTTTTGATTTCATTAATTTATTAAATATACTAAGTTAGTTTATTGGGATATAAATATTTTGATATGAATAATAGATATATTGTAAAAAAATTTGAAAAGAAAAATGATCATTTAAGCATAATGTGGAATGATAATTTTAAAAGTAAATTTCATTTTTTATGGCTAAGAGATAATTGCCCATCTGCGATTCATCCTACAGCAAATATGAGAGTATTTAATATTTTATCTGTGAGTAAAAAAATTTTTCCAAAAAAAATTGATATTAAGAAAAATAAATTAAAAATTGATTGGAGTGAAGGAAACCATAAAAGTGCTTTTAATTTAAAATGGCTAAGAGATCATTGTTATACTGAAATAAATAAAAAAAAATATACTTCGCCATATATTTTTTGGAATGGAACACTTAAAAAAAACTTAAACAAAATTAAGTTAGACCATAATAAGATTTTAAATGATGATAAATTTTTAACAAAGTGGTTAGAACTGCTTCATAAGTATGGATTTGCTATTGTTAAAAATTCTCCTACTGCAAAAAAATCAGGTTTTAAAATTTTAAATAGAATTAGTCATCACAGGGAGACTTTTTTTGGGACACCTTTTGAAGTAATTAATATACCTAATCCAAATAATACTGCCTATACAGCTCAAGCACTAAGAAATCACACGGATTTACCTTATTTTGAATATGCTCCTGGATATCAATTTTTGCATTGCCTAATCAATGATGCATCAGGTGGTAAATCATCTGTTGTGGACGGTTTTGCAGTAGCAGACTATTTAAGAAAGAAGGAAAAAGAAGTTTATAAATTACTTACTAAAACATATGTTAAATTTAAAGATACTGATTATACTCAAAAAGCAGTAAGAATTCTTCATTCACCAATTATAACACTTACTAAAGAAAATGATTTTAATGACATTAGGTTTAGTATGGCTGCAATGGGAACTATTGATATAGATCCTAAAATTATGAAAAAATTTTATGATGCATACCAATTTTTTGCTTCTCTTCTTCAAAATAATAAATTCAAAATTGATTTTAGATTACAGGCTGGTGATATTTTTTGTTTTAACAATAGGCGTGTATTGCATGGTAGAACAGAATTTGATCCAAACTCTGGAAATCGACATCTGCAAGGCTATTATGTTGAAAGAGATGAAATTATTGCAAGGTTAAATTATTTTAAAAAAATAAAAGTTTAATTATTCCCATCCACAGATAGTTTTAATTTCTAGATATTCCTCTAAACCCCAAGTCCCTCCTTCTCTTCCATTACCTGACTGTCTATAACCTCCAAAAGGTGTACCTGGATCTGCAGTATTTCCATTAATATAAACACCTCCAGATCTAAATTTTCTTGCAACTCTTTTAGCTCTATTTAAATCTTCTGTTTGAACATAATTACCTAATCCGTATGATGTATCATTAACAATAGAAACTGCATCATCTTCACTATCAAATGGAATTATTGATAAAACTGGTCCAAAAATTTCTTCTTTTGCAATTCTCATATCATTAGTTACATCAGTAAATATTGTTGGTTTAACAAAATATCCTTTATCTAATCCTTTTGGTTTCTCTGATCCACCAGCTACAAGAGTTGCGCCCTCTTCGATACCGCTCTTTATAAGATCAATTATTTTATCATATTGTTTTTTTGAAACAACAGGCCCAATGTGATCACCTTTCTTAGAAGCTATATCAACTTTAATCTTATTTGCTTCATCAGCAGCTTCATTAATTGCTCTTTTATAGATTGATCTCTCCACTAGCATTCTTGTTGGAGCATCACATGATTGACCTGAATTACTCATAACATTTTTGACACCATCTCTTACTGCATTAGCGTAAGAGTCACTAAATATTATGTTACCTCCCTTTCCCCCTAATTCTAAACAAACCCTTTTAACTGTATCTGCAGCATTTTTAGAAATTAATTTTCCTGCTCTTGTAGAACCGGTAAAAGAAATCATATCAATTTTATTATGTGAAGACAAATCAGTTCCTACACCATCACCATCGCCATTAATTAAATTAAATACACCTGGAGGAAAACCTGCCTCATGAATTATTTCTGCAAAAACCATTGCAGATAAAGGTGCAATTTCAGAAGGTTTTAAAATCATAGTGCATCCAGTTGCTAATGCTGGGATAACCTTTAATGAAATTTGATTTATCGGCCAGTTCCAAGGAGTAATTAAACCACAAACCCCTATAGGTTCATATAAAATAAAATTATTAGAGTTTTTTTCAAATTTTTTTTCAAATTCAAAATCTTTTAATCTAATTATAAAATCATTGATATGATCAGCTCCTGATGAAGTTTGTGCAGACGATGACCAATCCAATGGAGCACCCATTTCATCAGACATTGTTTTCGTAATTTCATCCCATCTTGATTTATAAATTTTTAGTAGTTTTTCTAACAGTATAATTTTTTGTTTTTTTTCTACTTTTCTCCAATCTAAAAAAGCCTTTTTTGCAGCATCAACAGCTAAATCAACATCTTCTTTACTTCCTAATGAAATAACTGCATAAGGATTTTCAGTTGATGGATTGACAACCTTAAAGTCATTACTTTGTTTTGGATCTATCCATTTTCCATTTATGTAAAATTTTCTTTTATCAATCATAATTTTATAATAATTAAAAGATATTCTTTTATTTTTTTTTATATTAGAATAAAATAATATACGACAAGAGGTATTTTTGGAAATAGAAAATATTAGATTAGATGTTGACTTTGTAAGATCTCAATTTCCAGCATTTAGAGAACCATTATCAAAAGATTGGTCATTCTTTGAAAATGCTGGGGGAAGCTATGTTCCTATGAATGTAATTGATAAGTTAACAGACTTTATGAAATCAACTAAAGTGCAACCTTACGCTGAATATCCAATGTCTAAGATAGCAGGAGAAAATATGGATAAAGCTGTTTCATTATTTGCAGAAATGATTAATGCAAATGAAAATGAGATACTTATTGGTGGCTCTACTTCTATTAATTTGTATGTTTTATCAAATGCATTAAGAAAAAATATTAATGTTGATGATGAAATAATAGTTACTAATCAAGATCATGAAGCAAATATTAGCCCTTGGAGAAGAATGAAGGATTATGGAGCAAAAATAGTTGAATGGCAATTTAATTTAGATGATCATGAATTAGATATTGAAACTTTAAAAAAACTTATTTCTCCAAAAACAAAAATATTAGCTGTTACACATTGTTCAAATATAGTTGGTTCAGTAAACAATTTAAAAAAAATTTGTGATATCGCACATGAAAACAATATTATAGTAATTGGTGATGGAGTTTCATATGCTCCTCATGGATTTCCAAATGTAAAAAAATTGGATGTAGATTTTTATACTTTTAGTCTTTATAAAACATATGGTCCTCATCTAGCTTTATTGTATGGCAAGGAAGAAATTTTAAAAAAATTACCTAATCAAAATCATGAATTTTTAAATGGCCAATATCCATATACAATCAATCCAGGTGGGCCCAATCATGAGGAATTGGTCTCTTTGATAGGTATTTATGAATATTTTATAAACTTATATAATCATCATTTTGAAAATATGAATTTAAGTATTTTACAAAAAATTGAAAAAGTAAATAATCTTATAGCAGCTCATGAAGAAAATATAGCAAACCCAATATTAAATTATTTAAATGAAAGAGAAGATTTAAATTTAATAGGAAAAAATAAAATTATTGAAAAAAATAGAGCTCCCACAATATCTTTCACATCTACGAAAAAAACATCCAAAGAAATTTCTAAAATTATGTTAGAAAATAAAATTGCAACTAGAAATGACAACTTCTATGCTTGGAGATGTTTAAAACATCTAGGAATTGATACTGATGATGGAGTTGTGAGGTTAAGTATGACACATTATAACAATTATCAAGATACTGAAAATGTAATTTTAGCTTTAGAAAAAGTCTAAGTTATTTTATAATATTCGTTATACCATTCAATAAATTTTCTAATGCCTACATCAATACTTGTTTTAGGTATATAACCTGTAGAATTTTTTAATTTTTTTATGTCGGAATGTGTTTTAAAAATATCTCCAATTTGCAAAGGAAGTTTTTTAGTTTTAGCACTTTTGTTTAGATTTTTTTCAATAGTTTTAATGTAATCAAGTAATTTTTTTGGATTGCCATTTCCAATATTGTAAATTTCATATGGTATTTTTTTATTAGGTTGTTTTTTTAACAAAGAAGATATTCCTACTATTATATCATCCACATATGTAAAATCTCTTGAATGATTGCCGTTATTGTACAATTCTATATGTTTATTTTCGATTATATTTTTAGTAAATTTAAATAAAGCCATATCTGGCCTACCAAATGGGCCATAAACAGTAAAAAATCTTACCCCTGTACAAGGCAAATTATGAATATACGAATATGAATGGGCCATTATCTCATTTGATTTTTTTGTTGCTGCATAAAAAGAGAGGGGGTGGTCAGTACTATCATTTTCATTGAGTGGAAATTTTTTTGTGTCACCATATACTGAGCTTGTTGAAGCAAAAATTAAATGTTTGATTTTGTTTATTTTAGATAATTCTAATATATTAAAAAAACCCTCTAAATTACTTTCAAAATAAGCTCGAGGATTTTTAATTGAGTATCTCACTCCGGCCTGTGCTGCAAGGTGAATAACATATTTAATCTTATTTTTTTTAATAATTTTATCTAATTTTTTAAACTCACATAAATCGGTTTTATAAAAATTAAATTTTTTATTTTTTTTTAAATCATTTGTTCTATCTTTTTTTAATTTTACATCATAGTAGTTGTTTAAGTTGTCAACTCCATGTACATGAATATTGTCATTTAATAATTTTTTAGAAAGATGATAACCAATAAACCCTGCCGATCCAGTAATTAGAACACTCATTAATTTGTTGGCATCTTAAATTCAGGACCTTTTTCTATGCTTTGTGGCCATCTTGATGTAATCGTCTTTAATTTTGTATAAAACCTTACACCCTCAATTCCATGCATTGCGTGATCACCAAATAATGATTGTTTCCATCCACCAAAACTGTGAAATGCCATAGGAACAGGTATAGGAACATTTACACCTACCATACCAATTTTTGAATTAGTTGTAAAATGTCTAGATACCTCCCCATTTGAAGTATAAATACTTGTGCCATTACCAAATGGATGGTCATTAACTAATTTCAATGCCTCATCATATGTTTTTGCTCTCACAACTGATAAAACAGGTCCAAAAATTTCTTCTTTGTAAATTTTCATATTTTTACTAACATTATCAAATAATGTCGGCCCAACAAAATAACCATTTTCATAACCTTGAATTTTTAAATTTCTACCATCTAAAACTAATTTAGCTCCCTCTTCTACACCTGAGGCAATGTAGTTTTCAATTTTATCTTTATGCTCTTTAGATATCACTGGACCCATTTGTGAGGAATTATCTGTCCAAGGTGCTACAATCAAAGACTCAGCTTTCATATTTATATTTTTAACAAGTTTATCTCCAATATCTCCAACTGCAACTGCAACTGAAACTGCCATGCATCTTTCACCAGCTGACCCATAAGCTGCTCCCATTATACCATCAACTGCTTGTTCAATATTTGCGTCTGGCATGACAACTAGATGATTTTTAGCACCTCCTAGAGCCTGAACTCTTTTACCCATTTGAGCTGATTTTTCATATATATATTTTGCTACTGGAGTTGAACCCACAAAGCTTATTGATTGAATTCTTTCATCGACTAAAAGCATATCAACTATTTCTTTATCACCATTAAGAACATTGAATACTCCATCAGGTAATCCCGCCTCGGAGAATAATTCTGCCAATCTAATGCTACATGACGGATCTCTTTCTGATGGTTTTAAAATGAAAGAATTTCCACAGGCTATTGATATAGGATACATCCACATTGGAACCATAGCAGGAAAATTAAATGGTGTTATTCCTACTGTAACTCCTAAAGGTTGTCTTATTGACCATGAATCAATTTCACTTCCTACATTTTGAGAGAATTCACCTTTTAAAAGATGGGGAATACCACAAGCGAATTCTACAACTTCTAAACCTCTTGTTACTGAACCCTTTGCGTCATCTAGCGTTTTTCCATGTTCTAAAGAAACTAATTTGGCGATATTTTCTAAATCTTTTTCAATATATTCTTTATATTTAGATAATATTCTTGATCTTTTTAATGGTGTAACATTTGACCATTTTTCAAATGCATTAATTGAACTTTCTATAACATGATCATAATCATTTTTATTTGAAAGAACTACCTCTGCAATAACTTCTCCTGTTGAAGGATCATCAACCGGTAAATATTTACTGGATTTAGTAGAAAAAATTTTACCCCCAACATAGTTTTCAATTTTTTTCATTTCTTTTCCTATAAATTAAAATTAAATTTCTTAAATATATAAATATACCAAATGATTGACCCATGATAATTACTGGGTCTTTTCTAAAAATAGCATATACTAACAAGCCAATTCCTCCAAATATACTTAAATACCAAAAAATAATGGGAATTGAGCTTTTCCCTTGTTTTTCAGAATAAATCCATTGAACAATAAATCTTGAAGCAAAAAGACCTTGACCTATGAATCCAATAATTAGAAAAGTTATTTCAAGGCTTGATAAAGAGGAAATATAGTTTGTCATTTAATTTTGTTTATAATACTTTTGACATAATATAAATCATATAATCCTCTAATTAATCTAATAAAAGTACCATAATTAGATTTTCCATGAATTCTAAACCTGTGATTAACAGGAACATATATAATTTTACATTTATATTTATTGAAGAAGGCTGGAATAAATCTGTGCATACTTCTAAAAAAAGGTATCAATAAAAAAATCTCTTTATCAAAAATTTTAAGTGCACAACCTGTATCTTTACAATTGTCATTAAATACCAAATTCCTAACATAATTTGCTACTTTAGAAGAATATCTTTTAATAATATTGTCTTTTCTTTTTATTCTCAATCCACTTACTAAACATTTATGCAGGTTAAAATCATATTTTTTTATTAGATTAGGTATATCTGAAGGGTCATTTTGTCCATCAGAGTCCATTGTAAGAATTGCTCTATAGCTTGAATTATTCACTCCCTTTCTTATTGAATAACTTTGACCCTTGTTTATTACATTTGAAAATAATTTTATATTTTTATTTTTTTTACTTAAATTGTTAATTTGAAATTTTGTTTTATCTTCACTGGCATCATCTACAACAATTATTTCATATTCATATTTGAGATTACTAAAAACATCAGTTATTTCATTAATAAGAGGAAGTAAATTCAGTAATTCATTGTATGCTGGAAGTATAATTGAAATTCCTTCATTGCTATTTTTTTTCATATCTAAACTCTTCTACGTGTTGTATTAAAAAGTTTACAGAGTCTTCATTATTAATAATTGGTAAGCTGATTAAATTATTTAAATCATCAATTAGGTTATTATTAAATTTTTCTGTTTCAATCGATTTTTTAATCTTAGTATGTGAAGTATTTATTATTTCATTAGTAATTAATAATTCTTCAAATAATTTTTCACCTTTATTTAATCCTATAATATCAATTTTAATTGTATCATGAATATTATTATCATTCTTGTAAAAGATTTTTTTTCCACTCAATAATATCATTTTTTTTGCAATATCAATAATTTTAACTGGATTACCCATATCCAAAATATAGATACCAAAATTATTTTCTAATGCAGATGATTGAATAACCAGTTGAGCGGCTTCCTCAATTGACATAAAGTATCTCATTGCACGAGCATCAGTTACAGTAACTGGCCCACCTTTATCAATTTGTTCTTGGAATATAGGGATAACAGATCCACTTGAATTTAAAACATTTCCAAAACGAACAATTGAAAAAGATATATCTTGTTTATATTTTGTGGCATAATGCATGATTATTTTTTCACAAATTCTCTTAGAAGCACCCATAATACTTGTTGGTCTAACAGCTTTATCTGTTGAAATTAAAACTAAATTTTCAACTTTAGTTTTTTCAAGTGATTCAACTAAATTATAAGTTGTAAAAATATTATTAGTAAAAGTTTGAGAAATATTGATTTCAGAAAGATTAACATGTTTATATGCAGACGAATGAAAAATTGTATTCACATTATTCTCTATTAACATATTATTTATTTCTTCTTTAGAACTCAAGTCACCGAGAATAGGAATAATTTTAATTTTATTAGTAATATTTATTTCTTTTAATTTATTTAAAGTTTTAAAAAGAGAATACTCATGGAGCTCATACAAAATAATTATTTTAGGCTTCAAATTAAATATCTGTAAAGATAATTCTGAACCAATAGAACCTCCAGCGCCGGTTATTAAAACAGATTTATCAATTATATTTTTTTTAAGTAAATTAAGATCAGGTTCAATTTTATCTCTTTCTAAAATGTCTGATATCTGAATAGAGGGGAGTTTTTTTGAAGTAAATTCATTATCAAAATTTACAGAAAGATCATCATAGGTTAAAATATCAATATTTATTTCAGATTTAATTTGAAATAAAATATTAATTGTTTCATCATTTAATTTTTTTTTATTTATATATATTTTATCAATATTATATTTTTTAATTAATGATGATAAATCTAAAAAATCAAATATAGAAATATAATTTATTTGTCTTCCAATATATTTTTTATCATTTTCAATAAAACCATGAACCTTTTCATTTTTAAATGAATTTTTTATTTGCTCAGATAATAAGTTACCTGATCTGTCAGCTCCGAATATTAGCGAGTTTGAGTTAATTTTTAAATTTGAATGATTGGTATCATAAATTTCTAATACAAGTTTTGCAAAAAGTCTTGATAAAATAATTAAATTAATAATTAAAAGTGCATTAATAAATAACACCGATCGTGGAAATTCTTGAACTCTAATTAATAATATTACTGTACTCAAAACAAATGCATATAACAAAGTTGCTATGACTAAGTTAATTATAAATCTAAAATTATAAAATCTTGTAATGTTGTTATAAATTCCAAATTTATAAAAAATTGGTATTCCAAGGAAAGGAGCTAAAAAAAATATTATATATACTTTTGGGTCAGTAATTGGATTTATTTCTCCATATCGTAGAAAAAAAGATAAAAATAATGAAAACATTATTAATAATGTATCATTAGCTAATAAAATTAATAATTTATTAAAACTTGAATAGTTTGATATTTTATTAATAATTTTTTTCATAAATTAGTGGGATATACCTTTTTTTAAAAAAACCCTAAATACAGTTAAGAATAATATTTTCATATCTAATTTTAATGATCTGTTAATAAAATAATAAGAATCTAGATCAACTTTTTGTTTAATACTAATTTCATCTCTACCATTTATTTGTGCCCAACCTGTAATACCAGGTTTTATTGTATTGATTTTATATGTATTTCTTAAATTTATTAAATCATATTGATTAAAAAGAGCTGGACGAGGACCTACCAGACTCATTTCTCCAGTTAAAATTGAATATATTTGTGGTAGTTCATCTAAGCTATATTTTCTCAAAAACTTACCCAGACCAGTGAGATAAATTTCTGGATTTTCAAGTAAATGCGTTGCAACATTAGGTGCATTATCTTTCATAGTTTTAAATTTAGGCATCAAAAAAATTTTATTATTCAGACCAATTCTTGATGACCAAAAAAGTACTTTTTTACTATTAAAAGAATAAATACTAAAAGAAATAATTAATAATAAAAAAATAATTAATGGGGAAAAAAATAAAATAATAAGTAATTCAGTTACTCTAGACATCAAAAATATTTTTTAAAGTTAGTTCTAATCCATCCTTGGGATGCCAATTAAAAGTATTTATTGTATGTTCTATATTCATTTCTTGAGATAAAAATATTTTTTGATAAATTTTGTTCAGGAAGAAAAAAATAAAAAAAAATCTTAAAATAATTCTATTAAAACTAAATGTCACAATTCTTTTTTTTGAATAAAAAGCAATTTTTTCTAATAAGTCAGAGGTTGATATAGAATAACCTTCACTTATTAAAAATACTCCTCCCGAACAATCACTTACTATTATTTTTATTATAATAGAGTATATG
>MDSW01020768.1_pt1 | contig 11327 bp, 8 predicted proteins | sample 811171 | NCBI WGS metagenome assembly MDSW01 (sample SAMN05326641, study PRJNA326480) | marine metagenome | isolation source: seawater | place: Atlantic Ocean: North West | collected 2012
AATCTCGATCCATTCATTTTCTATTCCCATAAAGAAAACTAAAAATCTAGAGAGCCATATTGCTGAAAGGGAACCCATTAAAACAGCAGTAGCTGCGGAGTATTCTTCAATTGCATTTTCATTTCTTTCTTGACCCTTTGTTCTACTTAACCATTCGTGAAATATTATGCAAGATATAGCGGTAGCGCCTGTAACAATTCCCAATGTCAAATATGCATAATCACTAGTTACATTAACTATTGTTACATAATAAATTGCATATGCTAATAAGAACCCCCCCGCACCTAGAGAAGCATAAAATCCGTAAAGAGAGGCATCTGTTTCTGAATTCAAAATAGTTTTATCAGGATATTCCTGCATAAATCATCTTTAAGCAGGTATGCTTTAGAGTTGTCTACGGATTCATTATAAACATAATATAAATATAACAATTTATTATAAACGTCAGATAATCTCAGCGCAATGTGGGAACTGACTGGATCAACCAAAGTGATAAAGTTGTTGAAGTCTGCTCAAATTGTTTTAGCCCTAGAATAACTCCATATATGGGTTATGAAACTGGTAAGAGATTTATTTGTCAGGATTGTGATAACATCAGTATGGTGACAATAGAATTTTCAAATTTAGAATCATTAGTATTATTTCTAAAAGAAAAAAGAGAACAAGAAAATATAGATAATTCAACCAGTAAATAGTAATTTATTTTTTAAATAGTCATATTTTTTGTCTTAACCCCAACTTAGGTTATCTGAAGTAAATGTACAATCACCATTGCATGTATCTAGAATATCTTGCATTTGTAAATATGCAAAAGCCATATCACGAGCAATTTTTAGTGCACCTATTGCATTATGTGCTGGATGTGGTTCTTCTCCATATTCATTCCCATCTGGCGCATGTATATATCCTCCATCAAAGAAAACTCCTACTGAACCCTCATGTGATTCATTGACTATTTCGATACCATATGGAATTATAGTTGAGGAATCCAGAATCGGGATATTAGCTGTCCTCATCATCCTAGATGATGAAATATTGGAGATTTGTAAATCACCGATAGAGAATAATGTCATTAATTCATAAGGTTCAACTTGATCGAGATATCCTTCTTCTCTAAGAGAGAGGAATGTATCTGATTCAACTGAATCCCAAAGAGATTGCATGATTGAAATTGCAACTGCTCTATCTAATTGACTCGAGTATCCATATTCACTTGCAAAAATAAAATGAAATCTGTCATATTGAGTACATCTTTCTATAATATGTGAAAAGGAAGAGCCTCCAGCCCATAGTACTCCTCTGTTAAGATCTGGCGAAAGTCCGATTATCGATGGTCCCCTAATAGCGCCATTAGAATATCCAGTATATACTGGATTGGAATTATCTATTAAGCTACTACCATTGTAATATAATTCAGGTAAATCAGCACAAACACCCATGAATGATTTAATCATCACTACTTGATTAATCATAGATTGTTCTAATCTTTCTGCTTGATGTTGGAATTTCTCCATATCCAATACTGCATATTCTATGCTTATGGTATCATCACTTGACCAGCCATAAAAACTAGTTCCTAACATGGCAGCATTATTTTGATTAGCCCAACCATGTAATCCAGAAGTATCGCCAGTTCCAAGGAAACCATGCCCCCAAATAGTCAAGTCCGCCGGGTTAGAGATAGCAGTATTAGGAATTACTAACCAAAACGGTATTTCCCTATTTTCCACGAAAACAGGTGTTCGATCAGTATCTGAAGTTCTTCGGATTAATGTCGGAGGAAAAAATGATTCAGTATACTGAGGGGCTGTATAAGTACCTGTAAGCATCCAATGGCTTCTATTACCATCTTCGTCTAATACTTCTTCGTTTGTTTCAAGAGTACAACCTATTCCATTTTCACCAATTCTCTCTAAAGCATCATTTCTCATAGAAAGTAATGGACCAATTAACGATTCTGTAGATGCGGTATTGAAAACCCATGCTGTTTGTAAAGAACTAATTGACCTATCAGTATTTTCATCTATCCATGTAAATAATTCTTCAAAATCAGATCTCCTATCTTCTATATCAGGAGAATTAGTTATTACATCATCTCGAAGAGCAGCGAAGCCAACTGGAGCTTCTATGTAAGTATCATTTGAATCTTTAAGATCTGTGAATAATATTACATAGGAGGTATTATGATCTAATGCTTTGATAGTTCTTAGATGAATTATTGATGGTTCATTTTCATCAGATCTGATATCTATTTCGGTCCAATGTGGGATTAATTCTCCTGTATCTTGGTTGATTATCATCGAAGGATGTCCATTTTCAAGACTTTTTTCGATATTATATTGTCCAGCCATCTTAGAAACATCGGGGTCTGTATCAAAAGCTGTCATTATCTGAGTATTTGGACTAGCACCATCTATTTGATTAATAATGGGGAGATTTATTTGTGAAACTGTCCCAGAACTTGGTATTGTATTAGACGAATATGAAATTCTTTTACCGGTGTTGGTAGAATCATCATCAACTAAAAAGGCATCAGATGGGAATGGTAACATACAATGTATTGGATTGGTATTATCACACCCATCTCTGTGAGGTATTGAAAGTAAATCATCGGCGGGATCGTCAGGGAATTCACAACTATCATCTGAAATTGTAGCATTTTCATTATAATTAATCGCGGTAATGTCCATACAACCTGTCAATGGAAGAATAGGTTGAATATCTTCAGCTTCTTTTTCATCATCATTATTCCCTAAACATCCAGCCGATATTAACATCATGGCAATTATTAAAACAGTTAAAATTTGATTTTTTATTGGTAACATTACTTTTGACCTCATTATGTGTTGAAACAACACTATCTCCTTGCACTAATCAATAGGTTAAGAAAGTCTTCATTAAAATATAATAAGAATAGGCTTTATACTAATGTCAATTGAATTTGGATATATCAAAATCATCTTCTTTGACTAAATTTTTTGTTACTTCTGGTAAGGGATACTTCAATCCCGTTGCAGTGTTAAATAATATTACTTTATCATTTTTATCAATTAATCCTTTTTCAAGAGATATTTCATATGCTGCAAATGTTGCAGCTCCTTCTGGAGAAAGTAAAAGTCCATCAGTTTGACCTACATGTTCGCATATCTTAGTGATATGTTCATCTGTAACTGAGATTGCAAATCCTCCAGATTCTTTTACAGCATCTAAAATAAGAAAATCCCCAATTGCAGAAGAAACACGTATCCCACTCGCTAAAGTTTCTGCATTATGCCAAAATTCTGCATGTCTATTACCTTCGTCCCATGCCTTAACTATAGGAGCACATCCTGTAGACTGAACTGCTATCATTCTCGGTAATTTACAATCTATCCATCCTAATTCAAGTAATTCATGGAAAGCTTTCCACATTCCAATAAGGCCTGTTCCTCCTCCTGTAGGATAAAATATAACGTCTGGTAAATTCCATCCTAATTGCTCTGCTAACTCAAGACCCATTGTCTTTTTTCCTTCAATTCTATAGGGTTCTTTTAGAGTTGAAACTGCAAACCATCCAATTTGTTCTTTTCCTTCATTGATAATTGAGCCACAATCTCCTATCAATCCATTGACTAAAAATGTATCAGCACCTTGGGCTAAAGTCTCAGAAGTATTGATTACAGGAGTATTATCCGGACATAGGACGGTTGATTTCAAGCCGGCTCTTGCTGCATATGCTGCTAGTGCAGAGCCTGCATTCCCATTAGTTGGTATAGCTAGGTGTTGGAAGCCAAATTCTTTTGCCATTGACACAGCCATACCTAAACCCCTGGCTTTGAATGAGCCAGTAGGAAGACGTGATTCATCCTTGAAAATTACATTACCATGATTTACATGTAAGTGGTCTATACTACTTTTTAGTGTTATAAGAGGAGTAATGACTTCACCAAGTGACACCTTATTATCGGGATTAGAAACTGGCAGAAGTGGTAAATATCTCCAGAAACCTGGTTCAGTAGAGTTTTCTATATCTTCTCTAGTAATTTCTTTTTTCATTCTTTTTAAATCATACTTAACCAAAAGTGGTTTGCCAGCTGGTGATAGAGTATGAGGAATACCTTTCTCAACAATTTCTCCAGTAAAGGCACATTCCAGATGAGTGACATAGTTCATGAATTAGGTAGTGAGTACTGATTAATATCCTTTCTATGAACATATTTAATGGAGTAATAGTAGGGCGAGGAATATGGAAATAGTAAAATCGGTTATTGCTATTTTCTTAACTGCATCAATCTTATCTGGTTGTGCAGCACCTCCTGATAAAGTAGATCCAGCAGTTCTGGAAGCTTTAGAAACTGGTGATTTTAGGTATCTTGACTTGTCTGGATTAAACTTAGTTTATACAAATTTTGATAATACTAATTGGTCTAATGTTAATGCTTCAGGAGCTGAATTAACAGGATCTGATTTTGGCATAGTTGATTTTACCAATGCGGACCTATCTGAAGCAAATATGGATGAGGGTTTTTTCGTAGCAGCAAATTTCATGTATGCGGATTTATCTTATTCGAATATGAAATATGCTAATTTCTTTTATGCCTCTTTCCTTTCTACAGATTTGACAAATGTTGTTGCTATTGAATCTGATTTTGAAAATTCCAATATGGAAAATGCTGATATGAGAGAAGGTAATTTTGCTGATAGTAGTTTTAAGGGTAGTAATCTTCATCTCATAAAGGCATCAAATACTAATTTTCATGGAGTTGTATTTGATAATTCGAATATGACTTATGCAGATTTAAATTTCACAGATTTAAGTGGTGCTAGTCTGAAGGGAGTTGACTTACAATTTTCTGACTTAACTGGAGCAATTATTGATGGTGCTGACTTTAGTGGGGTAGAATGGTATTATACAGTATGTCCTGATGGAACTAATAGTGGAATTTCAAGAGATTGTTTGTAGAGAATATTCTCGTAATTTATCTAAAGAAATAATTTGTAAAGTTTCTTCATGAGTAGCGGTAAGAACTACAGGGCAAGCACATCCTACGTCATATGCATCTTGCCAAGTTTGTGCGCATACACACCATCTATCTCCATCCTTAAGTCCTGGGAAATTGAATTGTGGAGCTGGCGTGATTAAATTATTACCTTTTGACAATGCAAAATTTAGGAAATCATCCGTAACAACACAACAAACTGTATGTAATGACCTATCATTTCTATCAGTATTACAACATCCATCTCGGAACCAACCTGTTAAAGGATCTATTGAACACTCGATTAATTCTCCACCAAGAACATTGAATGAAGGAAGCATGTTTTGACGAAAAGGTCCATTGTTCTTTAATTATTGTCTTCAATCATTGGCCTACTTGAACCACAATCGGGACATAATTGAATTTTAGTATCAGAATATTTATGAAAACAAGCAGGACAAGAGGGGGAAAGAATCAATTTTTTACTTGTTTCTAAATTTATCTTTTCTTCTTCAACCCTTTCCAATTGAATTTTATCCTTTTCATTGATAGGAATTTCAAAACGACCTGGTCCTCCAATTTTTAATAAAACATCAGGAGGGAATGTTACCGTTCCAGTATCATCAATTATTAATTCTCTACTATTTGAAAGATCTGAGATATCTACTTCAGTTCCATGTTGTGCTACAAATCTACCCTCCCTTAATTCTAATGAACGATTGCAAAATGATGCAACTTCTCTATTATGCGTAACTAAGAGGAATGCTACTCCAAATTCTTTGTTAAGATCTGAAAATAATTTTAAAACTTCTCTGCTTGTTATTGGATCTAAAGCGCCAGTTGGTTCATCTGCTAGAATTAATTTGGGATCTGTAATTAATGCTCTAGCAATAGCTACTCTTTGCTGTTCACCTCCTGAAAGTTGTTCAGGTAAACCTTTAGAACGTTCGCCTACTCCTAATTTATTCAATAAATCTTGAGCTTTTTTTCTAGCTACTCTAGGTCTTATTCCTTGATGTCTTAGTGGTTGGGCAACATTATCCAAAGCATTCATATGAGGAAGTAGGTTAGAATCTTGAAAAATAAAAGAAATAGTTTTTTGCCGGAGTTCAACAAGTTCTTTTCCTGTGAGTCTTGTCATACGTTTACCTACTAATGATACATTTCCAGCAGTGGGCTTCATTAGGCCTCCAAGACATTTCAATAAGGTAGATTTCCCAGAGCCTGAGGGGCCAACTACAGCAACTGCTTCACCTTCAATAATAGAGACATGAATTCCTCTAAGTGCAACCACGTTTCCATCTTCTGCTTTTGATTCATAGATATGAAATAGACCATTTGCATTTAGAATAACATTATCACCAAATTTCAGATTTATTCCCCCTTAAGTACTATTGCTAAATCTGATTTTAATGCTTTACGTGTTGTGTATAGTAATGCCAATATAACTGCAATCAATACCGAACTATTGACTAATACTAAATCAAACCAAGGCCATATCAATTCCCTGTCAATAGGAACCGATTCTCCTAAAAATATTTGAAATATAAATCCGAATATACCAAAGAAACCATTGAAAGATTCGGCTATTGCCAAACCTAGTATAACCCCTAATCCCATACTAACTAAAAGAATAGCCATAATTTCAAATAATACCAATCGGATTACCTGATTAGGGCTCGCACCTATGGCCTGAAGTATAGCGAGTTCACGTTTTCTCTGTGTTAATACAAGTGATAAGAAGACAAAAGCCGATGCTACTGAAGCAAGCGAAGCAACCACAAATTGTAGACTTAATAGACCCGGAGTTCCATATATTAGCCCTCCCTTACGCTCATTTTCTTCATGAACAGTCGGCCAATCTGTAGAAGACGAAACTCCTACACTATTTGATATCTCATTATTTAATTGACGTAATGCATCTTCACAACTTCTATCTTTTTCATCACATAATTCAAAAAACCATTTATTTGAGGTGAATGAATCTGCAGCCTGGTTCCCTACCAATGATCTATATGCTGATTCACCTATTGTAATAACTTGTGAAGATTGTGTAGGTTCAAGACCTGGTATCCAACTATGGCGGCCCATGTACTGAATGTTGGTTTCCGTTACAGTCGAAGTTATTTCTAATCCTTCTGATCCAAATGAGAAATTATAATTAGTATATTCAATTGTGATAAAACTCTCAATGTCTGAGTCCGTAATATCAAGTTGGCTACGAGCATTCGAACCGGCGGTAAACCAATCATTAGTCCACAATGTAGAAGCATCAGCTATACTTGTCGGAATTGTTTGAGTGTCCCAAAGTAATGTATCTTCATGATTATCAAATAATATCCATGTTCTTAATCTTGAGTCGTCTCCTTTTACGTTGGTAAATATATCTCCAACTGAAGTCATTGAATCTATATCTTGAATATTAGAATTATCAACTGTTTGGATTGCGAGTTGTACTTGATCTCTTGCTTGCTTTTCAGTCATCGGAGCGCTAAATTGTACTTGGAGATCTGCTCCATTCTGAGCAGATGTTGTACGTTCGTCTACAACAGTACCGGTGTATCCTTGTACTGCAGCCAAAGTAACTATAGATAGAGTTAGTAACATTATTACTGCTAATCGGTTAACAGATTCACTAGATCCAGAGCCTTTGAGTCCTCTACGAATATCTGTCACCAATGGAGACCAGCCTAGAATAAAAGTGAAAATTCTTGGCCCTGAAGCACCTAAGCGACCAAGAACAAGTGCTCCGCCAATCCATAACAAAAAGGGGCCGAATAATAGTATTAAGGCGTTTAGAATGAAATTTGATATTATCCCATTTGAGTCAAATGGACCCCATCCTCCGTTACTTTGAATCCAACTTTCAAAGAAGGATAAAAGTCCTATCATAAAAATTGTAATATGTAAGAAAAATCTTGATTTCTTAAGAGTTGTTACTTTTCTGACACCTTCATCTATTTCAATACTCAAAAATTCTTTAACTCTACTTCTTCCGAAAAACCAAGTCAGACCCACAGTCAATAGAATAATTATAAAAGTTGTACCAAATGATAAAGAAGGATTGACGCTTATATCCGATGAACGGAATGACATGAATCCTACTGCATCCAATACTAATGGGACAGACAACAGTGCTAATATGTAACCAGTGAACCACCCTACAAATCCTAAGACAGTTAATTCTAATAAAATCATTCCAGTCAGATTTCTTTCAGTACCTCCAATTACCCGTTGAATTGATATTTCCCTTTTCCGTTGTTCTAAAGACAAAACAAGGCCATAAATGAGAACTGAAAAAGATAAAATTATAATTGGTATCATTAAAATATAATCAAATACTTGGATTATCCCCAAAAATATATTCAAAAATCCTATTGTACCAGATATTACATCATTATATCTTATTTTTATTGAAGAATCAGCATATTCTTTATTTTCTAAATTTTTCTCTAAATCATTAAGCCATGAAGTGGCTGCTGATGTTGTAGATGTTGGAAGAAGATTTCTATCAACAGAAACTCCCAAATAACCATGATCGTTATCCATGAGGATTAACTTTTGAGAATCATTCAGTACTGAATCTGAAACCATTAAAGGATTAAATAATAAAGTTGGATTACCAAAAGATGGTTCTTCATATATTGCTGATATTGTTAGGTTATATACTGTAAGATTTTCTCTGCAAAATTGAAATCCCGAATCGAAATTTATTTCAATTTCACCAGCACAATTTCCAGAAATATCTTCTAATTCCGAGCCGCCTGCAGCAGCACTGACATATGTAAAAGTCAATGATTCGATTGTATCATTTATTGAAACTCCAGCTCTACTAGCAATTTGCGATGGTAGAATTATACTTCTATTATTTTCTGCGTCGTTATGGTTAATAGGCCAAGTTCCATAAAGCGTATTTCTAGAATGTCGATCTCCTAGTTCTCCATCCCAAACACCATCTCCATAGAATCTAATTGGTCTGTTATCATTTATTGGAGGTCCCTGTTCTGATGCTTCTGGATACTCCCAACTTACATTTATCCAATCCCCGGTAATCGCTGTAACAGAATCTACTACTAATGGCTGAGCCTTGATATTATCATCATCAAAGAAACTATTGGCCCTTATTCCTTGTCTTCCATAAACAATTCCACAATCAGATATTCCTTCTGTGAGTAATATTTCATCACATGTTGACTCCCATAGCAAGGAATTATTCGTTCTGAAGTCTTTTCCCGGATCTTCATCAAAGGTTATTTGAGCATCGAAAACATCATTCTCTAATGCACCTTGTAGAAATGCTGATGAAAGACCGACTGAATATGCTAATACAGTGGTGATAACTAATGATGCAAGAAAAACACCAGCAAATGCGGCTAATACTCTTTCACGCCCTCTCCAAGAACTTTTAGCTGCCATGATAATATTATCGGGAAAAGAAATAATTCTGTTTGTAATTTTAGATGATTGTAAATAATCAATAAAACTAGTATTTTTTGAATACATGTTTTTTAATGGGGCATCAAATTCTGAATCAGAAATATTTTCTCCTTCATCTCCTTCTTGCATAGCAATCTGATCGATTAAATTATCTCCATTTGAGGAATTCATTTTTCTTCAGCCCCCGCACTATCTCCCCAAGCTGAACGGATATCAGAAGCGGCTGTTTTACCCTCCTTAAGTAGTAACATTCTATCGGCTTTGGAAGCCAAAATAGGGTCATGAGTAACCATCAATATCGATACACCGTCCTTTGCTAATTCTTTGAATAAATCAATTATTTCTTCACCACTCTTAACATCTAAATTACCAGTTGGTTCATCAGCTAATAATAGAGGACGATTTCCGGCAATTGCTCTTGCAATAGCTACTCTCTGTTGCTGGCCGCCAGAGAGTTGATCAGGAATAAAATCCATACGATCTCCAAGACTTACTTTGTTCAAAGCATCTCTAGCTTTCAACATCGCTTCTGAAGAGGTGAAACCAGCTAACTCCAAAGCAAAAATAACGTTATCTAAAGCAGATAGTCTATCTATGAGGTGGAAGTCTTGAAATATCCATCCAACCCCATTTCTACGGATATTAACTACTTTATTCGGTGGCTTAGTCCCATATTCATATTCTTGTAAAGAAATTTTTCCTGAATCAGCATCTAATATTCCTCCAATGATATTTAGTAATGTAGATTTACCACATCCAGAAGGCCCCATTAGAGCAACTAGTTCTCCTGAAGTAATTTCTAAGTCTATTCCCTTAAGCACTTCTAGCCTATTTCGACCGGAACCAAATCCTTTTTTTAGAGATTGAACTCTGAGCATAATGTGATTTTCGCAATCACTTTTAGTATTTATACAAGTAAGTCTTTATGTTAACAGCAATGACTTAGAAAATTATTTTTCAAACTTTTCTATTGCTTCATCATATGCTTTAGATAGTTCTATTCCATGTCTCTCGGGACTTAATAATTTATTTACATGCTCAATCAAATTATCATTAGGTATTCTATCTGATTTACCAGACTTAAGCCATTCGTTATGAATTTTTATAATACTGGATACCCAAATATCTATATTCACTGGATCGATTAAACAATGTTGAGGTATTACTTCATTATGTGCAGGTAAATTTGCAGCTATTATTGGGCAACCTGCTGCCATAGCCTCTGCAGGAGGATATCCAAAACCTTCCGATATACTCGGAAATAATAATACTTCAGCATGTTGGAAGAATGAAATAAGTTGTTTTTCTGAGACTTTAATGTCACTACCTATGTTTACTAAATTGATGTCCTCCCGGATTTCTTTTGGAAGATATGAAAATACTTCTTTGATGAAATCGAGTCTTTTTCGAGGTGCGTTAGTTCCCACGGTGATAACTAAACATTTTGATTCATCATCAAAATCAGAGATAACGTCTCTTGAAATAGGATTTTTGTAAGGATTCCAATAATCTACATCTACATCATTTCTAACTAGGAAAGTATTTTTAGAAGGAAATAGTTTTTCAGCCTCTAATTTAGTTTCCTCAGATATGCATATTAGAATATCCGCTCTCAATAATCCCAACTTTAATTTTTTTAAATCTCTTTTACGAATATAATTTGGTTTATTATCTCCTACAGATACGTATACGTCTCCAGCTTCTATAGTCCTTGGCCTAATATGGAAGAAATCATGAATAGTAACTGCGACTGGAATATTCGATTTGTATGGCACTAAATGCGCTTGTTCTTGATCTGTGATGTGTAATAAATCAATTCCATCTTTAGATGCTTCTAGAGTAACCTTTTTTGGATGTTTTATCCATCTATTAAGAAGTCTTATGAATATATTCGAAGTATTATCATGCTCAACTACAAAGCAAGAATACATA
>MDSW01102256.1_pt1 | contig 11327 bp, 8 predicted proteins | sample 811171 | NCBI WGS metagenome assembly MDSW01 (sample SAMN05326641, study PRJNA326480) | marine metagenome | isolation source: seawater | place: Atlantic Ocean: North West | collected 2012
CGGTAAAGGACTCGAACCTATGACCCTCTCGGTGTAAACGAGATGCTCTACCAACTGAGCTAACCGCCCCTAAATAAGCAGATCCGAGATATACAACATTAAATTTGTAATGTAAAAACTAAAAAGAAATCAATGTAAATTAACCTATATTAAATGTATTATCGTTAATTATGATTATTGAATGCACATCTTGTCAAAAGAAATTTAATGTGCCTGACTCAGCTATAACATCAGCTGGAAGACTTGTGCAGTGCAGTTCTTGCGGAAATCAGTGGACACAATATCCATTAAAAACTAAAACAATTATTAAAAAATCTGTTCCAGCACCCACAAAAACCAAAATTACTAAAGCAAAAACAATTAAGAAAAAAAGTGGTCCAGCACCATATTCTAGGGAATATATGCAGCAAAAATGGGGAACATCGCTTGAGAACTATGCGGTTAGTAAAGGTTTATCAAATAAAATTAAAAAACCGGTAAAGACAAAAAAAATTCAAAAACAAAAGTCACCTCAAATATTGGAAAAAGTAGGATATGGTTTTTTTAATTATTTAATAACTATATCGGTATTATCAATATTTATAATAGGTATATTAAATTTTGAAAGAGGAAGAATTACAAGAAAATTTCCTATGCTTGAACCTTATATTGATCATTTCTTCGAAGCCCTGGAAATATTTAAAATAATTATTTTAGATTTTTTTAGGTAAGGTCTAATGAAAATAAATGGGTCTTCATTATGGTCACCGAGTGATGAAATTAAAAAAAATTCAAAACTTGAAAGTTTTTGTAAATATCTAGATAAAAAGAAAATATTAAAATATAACCAAAATTTTAAATATCTTTGGAAATGGTCTGTAGACAATCCTGAGGCTTTTTGGTCTGAAGTTTGGGATTTTACAAAAATAAAAGGCTTTAAAGGGAAGAAAATAATTAAAAAAAATAAGATTTTTTATAAAAATATTTTTTTTCCTGACTCAAAACTAAATTATGCCGAGAATCTTCTGGTTAAAAAAAATGACGATATTGCTCTTAATTTTTTTTCTGAGAGTGGATTAAAAAAAAAAATTACTTGGAGTGAATTATATGAAAAAGTATGTAAATTTTCTTTCTTTTTAAAAAAATTAAAATTAAAGGAGAAAGACAGAGTCGTTGCATACGTACCGAATACTATTGAAACAATTATTTCTTTTTTATCTGCTTCGAAAAATGGATTAATTTGGTCATCTTGTTCTCCAGATTTTGGCACGAAAGGTGTTATTGATAGATTCTGTCAAATCAAACCAAAAGTTTTGATAACTTGCGATCATTATTTTTACAATGGAAAAAAAATTAATATTTTAAAAAAAATTCCTGAAATTTTAAAAAAAATTAAAACTATAAGAAAAGTAATTGTTTTTCCATATTCTGAAAATTTTGCTAATAAAATCAATAATAATTATATCGACTTTAATGCTGCTATTAATAAATCATCTATTGATTTAAATTTTAAAAAATTTAGCTTTAATCACCCCTTGTATATATTGTACTCAAGTGGAACAACAGGATTTCCCAAATGTATCACGCATGGAGCGGGAAATGTTTTAATAGAACACAATAAAGAATTTTCATTACATTGCAATATATCAAATAATTCTAAAAATTTTTATTATACTACAACTGGATGGATGATGTGGAACTGGTTGGTTGGCAGTTTATCTTCTGGAGCAACTTTGTATTTATATGATGGATCGCCTACTTATCCATCTTACGATATTTTAATAAAATTATGTTTAGAAGAAAAAATTAATTTATTTGGTGTTAGTGCTAAATATATAGATTTTCTAAAAAATGAAAATTTAAATTTTATTAATAATGATTTTTCAGATTTAAAATTAATTACCTCAACAGGGTCACCTCTCGTTAAAGAAAGTTTTGAATTTGTGTATACAAATATTAAAAAAGATGTTCAGCTTGCATCAATAAGTGGTGGAACAGATATTGTGGGATGTCTGGTTCTTGGAAATATTTTTTCAGATGTTAAATCCGGTGAAATACAGGGAGAAAGCTTAGGTATCGATATAGATGTGTTTGATGAAAAAGGAAAAAGTCTAGGTCCAAATAAAAAGGGTGAGCTAGTGGTAAAAAAACCATTCCCAACTATGCCTATTAAATTTTGGTCTGACCCAGGACATAAAAAATTAAAAAAAGCTTATTTTTCAAAATATAAAAACCTTTGGCATCATGGAGATTTTATACAAAAAACTAAAAATGATGGTTTTGTTATTTTAGGTCGATCTGATGCCACATTGAATCCGGGTGGTGTAAGAATAGGAACAGCTGAAATATATAGACAAGTTGAAAAAATTAATTTTATACGTGAAAGTTTAGTGGTTGGTCAAAATTGGAAAGATGATGTTAGAATAATATTATTTGTTTTATTAAACAATAAAAAAAAATTGAGCGATGCTGATATTAGATACATTAAAGAAGAAATTAAAAAGAATTGTTCTCCAAAACATATACCGAATAAAATAATACAAATTAATGAAATACCAAGAACCAAGAGTGGTAAAATTGTTGAATTGGCTGTAAAAAAAGCTTTACACGGTGAAAAAATTGATAATTTACAAGCTTTAGCAAATCCAGATAGTTTAAACTTTTTTAAAAAACTTTATAAAAAAAAATTAATAAATGAATAATAAACACTCAATAGAAGATGTTCTTGAAGCAGTCGACGCTTTACTAAAATATAAAAGAGAACAAAAATTAAAAATAGCTAATAATGAGGCGCCACTAAAACTTACAAATGAAGTTATTTATGATAAGGAAATTTCAAAACAGATTCCGAAAGATACTGAGGAAATTATTTCACAAGCAGAGAAATACCTTAAAAAATAATCTATCTTTCCAAGTCTTTAATATTGATAAAATTATTAGATATATCCTTGTTATTTTCTTTTATATCATTAAAAAAATTCCAAGCTAAAACAAGTATAGTATTATTTTTATCTGAAATTTTATCTTTGCTCATAATCGGTATTTTTACTCCAGGAATAAATTTTCCATGTTTCAATTTATTATCCTCAACAATAAAATCAATTTCTTCAGAAACTCCAAAAAAATTGAGTGCTGTTGTAGCTTTTGCGGGTGAACCATAACCTATAAGTTTTTTTTCATTAGTTTTTAATTCTTTGATATTTTTTTGAACATTTTTTTTAATTTTATAAATTTGCTCTGCAAAATTTTGATAAGTTTTGTATTTTTTTATTCCAAATTTTTCTTCTTCAGTTAGTAAAGCTTTTACACTTTTATCTAACTTTGTATTCTTATTTTTTTTTATGTAAACTCTTAACGAACCACCGTGGGTATTTATTTTTTCTGCTTTAACAATTTTCGCTTTAAATTGTTCAAAAAATTTTTTGAGAGAAGTTAAAGACCAATAATTATAGTGTTCATGGTAAATATTATCAAAAGTCAAATCTTTTAATGTATTTAGAAGGTATTGAACCTCGATAATAATAGTTCCATTATTTTTTAAAAGTTTTAGCATACATTCTGCCATTTCTTTTAACTTGTCGGAATGAGCGAATACGTTTGAAGCAAGAATTATATCAGCATTTTTTTTAATCTTTTTTAAATTTTTATTATCTAAAAAACAATTAACTGTTTTTATATTATTTTTATTTGCTAGCTTTGCCAAATTCTTTGCTGGCTCTATTCCCAGAATTTTCTTAAAACCTCTGTCCTTAAATGGTTTTAAAGCCACACCATCATTACTTCCAACGTCAATTATATATGATCTTTTTGAAGATAATCTAAACTCTCGAATATACTTTTTTGCAGAGACTTCAAAATGTTTTCTAAAGGATTTAGATGTTGAAGAGGTATACAAATAATTCGAAAACATTTTGTTCGGATCAACTGAAACTGATAATTGACAATTATGACAATTTGGGCAGTAATTTAATTCTAATGGATATAGTTCGCATTCGTCGTCTTTTTTTTTAAGAAGATTATTAGCTAAAGGTTGATAACCTAAAGAAACAACTCGTTTCAAATTTAAATTTCCACAAGATCTGCAGTCAAACTTATAACATTTTAGCAATAAATTTTTTTCCTTTTCGTTAACAATGTTGTGTTTAATTGTATGTGTAATACCATAATTTTTATGTTCTCGATCTCCCCTCACTAAATTTAAAAAAACAGTATCCTTTGTAAAAACCATAGTATGTGCAACATTAGGTTTTATTATTGATAGCTGTCCTTCATTAACTACTTGGGTTATTTTGGGTGCGCCTGGTTCAAGTAAATTTTGATATACTTCTATAATTTGGCCTTTAGTAAATAAACATTTTTGTTCTTGTTGCGGATGGTAATGATTTGCACGCATAGTTCCTTTTTTTGAGTCTATTAGGCCAATTAAATTTATTGGCTCAGTAAGTTCATGATTGCTTATTTTACCTCTTGAGTCAGAATACTCGTTTTCACCATCTTTAACGTACTCTAAATTTTTAATTAAATCTTTTTTTGACCATTTAAAAATCATTTCTTGAATACTTTGTTCTAAACCATAAAGAAACTTAAAACCTGTGTTCAACAGTTTTTGATTTGAAAGTGAATAGCCTGGATTTGGAACTTTATCATTAGTTTTTATAATTTTTATTTTTGGATTAATTTTTTTACATATATTAGATACATCCTCTACGGTGACTGAATCTTTCGATACATTAAAAGTTTCATTTTTAATATTATGTTTTTCCTCCATAAATTTAAAACATCTAGCTGTATCAATTAAAGGAACTAAACATTTCAATTGCTTACCACCACCGAAAAGTCTAATAGTGCCGTTTTGTGAAGCTATTTTTGAAAATAAGTTTGGCATTATATTTAGCCTCATAGTGTCTGTAGAATATCCATATACTGAAGCCAGCCTTAGAATAATATAATCTTTTCCTGATTTTTTTATTTGTTCCTCATTTTTGTCTTTACTCTTTGCATAAGACAAGATTGGTAATTTTTCGTAATCTTCATTAATATTTTTAATTAAATCCTGCTTTCCCTCAAAAACAACATGTGTTGAAGGAAATATAATTTTACATTCGTCTGATATTTCTGAAAGAACAATATTAGTTCCATTTTCAGCAACATCATTTAAATCTTTATCTATCTGAGGATTTGTCTCTTCATCAGTTCTTGCAACATCTGTTATGCCAGCTAAATGGTGAACAATATCTGCTTCGTTTAAATATTTCTTTACTAAATCTTTGTTTCTTATATCGGCATGGACAAAATCCATATTCCAATTTCTTAATTGATTAACTCTTTCTGAAATGAATCTATTATCTATTACGGTAATTTTATTTTTCCAGCTTTCACCAGAATAAATTTTACATATTTCTGTACCGATGTATCCAATACCACCAGTAATAACTATTTTTTTCATAACTTATTATTATAAATGTTAATACAAATGATATTAAACAATTAATGTGTGCTTGTAACTTCTGATTTTTCTTTATTTTTATTTGATGCTTGGTCTATTTCAGCCCATTTAATAGGCTTAAGTTCTTTAGTTAAAGCGAGCTTTAATACCTCTTCAGCAGTTTTTACACCTACAATTTCGATGGTTTTTCGTATGGCTTCAGGAATCTCAACTAGATCTTTTTTATTATCTGCTGGAATTAAAACTTTCTTAATACCAGCTCTGTGAGCTGCTAAAAGTTTTTCCTTTAAACCACCAATTTGAAGAACATTACCTCGAAGAGTTACCTCTCCAGTCATAGCAATATCCTTATTAACAGGGATTCCGGTTATTGATGAAATTATTGAGGTAACTATTGCAATACCTGCTGATGGTCCATCTTTTGGGGTAGCACCTTCTGGAACATGAATGTGGAAATCTTTTTTCTCAAAAAGTGGTGGTATAATTCCAAATTCAACTGACTTAGATCTTACATATGATTTTGCAGCCTTGACAGACTCTTGCATAACTTCTCCTAGTTTTCCAGTAATCTGCATTTTACCCTTTCCGGGCATATTAACAGTTTCTATTTTTAGTATTTCGCCTCCAACTTCTGTCCAAGCTAAACCAGTTGCAACACCAATTTTATTTTCGCTTTCCATTTCACCAAAATTAAATTTTTTAATTCCAAGATAATTGCTTAAATTACTTTCAGTAAGTTCATTATTTACCTCCTCATTTGAGTCAATTTTCTTAACAATCTTTCTTGCAATTTTTGATATCTCTCTTTCTAAATTTCTTACACCTGATTCTCTGGTATAATCTCTAATAATTTGTTTGTTTACTTTCTCAGAAATTTTCCATTCTCCGTCTTTTAAACCGTTATCTTTGCTTTGTTTAGGAATTAAAAATTTTTGAGAAATATTAATTTTTTCACTTTCTGTGTATCCTGGAATTCTAATTATTTCCATTCTATCTAATAAAGGAGGTAAAATATTTAATGTATTTGCAGTAGTCACAAACATAACGTCTGATAAATCATAATCAACTTCAAGATAGTGATCATTAAATTGTTTATTTTGTTCTGGATCTAGTGCTTCTAATAATGCTGATGATGGATCGCCTCTATAATCACTTCCAACTTTATCAACTTCATCTAATAAGAATAATGGATTCTTAGTTCCTGCTTTTTTCATCATTTGAATAATTTTTCCTGGCAGAGATCCAATATATGTTCTTCTGTGACCTCTTATTTCTGCTTCATCTCTAATTCCACCTAAAGAAATTCTAACAAATTTTCGACCTGTTGCTCTAGCAATTGATTTTCCTAAAGATGTTTTACCAACACCCGGGGGACCAACTAAACACAAGATTGGCCCTTTTAATTTTTCAATTCTTTTTTGAACTGCTAAAAATTCAATAATTCTTTCCTTAACTTTTTCCAAACCATAATGATCTTCATCTAAAATTTTTTGAGCTGCATTTAAATCTTTTATAGTTTTGGATTTATTAGCCCACGGTAAGTCTATCATCCAATCAAGATAATTTCGCACGACAGTTGCTTCTGCAGACATTGGACTCATTGATTTTAATTTCTTTAATTCGGCCAAACACTTTGCTTGAGCCTCTTTTGTCATTTTTGCTTTTAATATTGAACTGCTTAAATTTGAAACTTCATCTTTGCCTTCTTCTATCTCTCCTAGTTCTTTCTGAATCGCCTTAAGTTGTTCATTTAGATAATATTCTCTTTGGGTTTTTTCCATTTGATTTTTAACCCTTCCTCTAATCTTTTTCTCCATTGTAATAACGCTAGTTTCTTTTTCTATTATTTCATAAATTTTTTCTAGCCTTTTTGTTAAATCTGTAATTTCTAATAAATGTTGCTTTTCAAAAATTTGAATATTTAAATTTGAAGAAATATTATCAGCAATATTTGATGTATTATTCAGTGACTTAAGGTTTTTTGTAAAATCACTAACTTCTTTTTTACTTAGGTTTGACAACTTTTCAAATTTTTTAATTAAATTTGAGGCTAAAGTTTTGCTTTCTTGACTATCTCCCGTACTCGAAATTATTTTTATTTCACAATTTAAATATTTTTTTTCCTCTTTCTTTACAGAGTCAATTTTCACTCTTTCGAGACCCTCTACCAATACTTTTACTGTTCCATCAGGTAACTTTAAAAGTTGTAAAACTTTACTTAAACACCCAAATGAATAAATATCTTCCTCTTTTGGATCATCTACCTCTGGATTCTTTTGTGCAACTAAAACAATAGACTTGTCGTTTTTCATTACTTCTTCTAATGCTTTGATAGATTTTTTTCTGCCGACAAAAAGTGGGATTACAGTCGATGGGAAAATAACTATATCTCTTAAAGGCAACAATGGTTTTAAATTTACAGTAGTCATATTTCTAAATATGGATACTAAACAAAGTTATTTCAAGTTAATTTTATGCAACAGATGTGGATTTGGCTTTTGAATAGGTAATTATTGGCTCTGATTTACCTTTTGCGACAGTTTTGTCAACAATAACTGACTCTACATTTTCCATATCTGGCAAACCAAACATAGTTTTGAGTAGGATTGATTCTAAAATTGACCTCAGCCCTCTTGCTCCAGTTTTTTTATTTATTGCTTTTTTAGCAATTTCTACTAGTGCTTCTTCTCTGAATTCTAAGTTTACATCCTCAAATTCAAATAATCTTTTATATTGCTTTAACAAAGAGTTTTTTGGTTCTTTCAAAATTCTTATTAGAGATTTCTCATCTAATTCTCTCAAAGTAGCTATTATAGGCATCCTACCAATAAATTCAGGTATTAATCCATATTTAATTAAATCTTCAGGTTCAAGTTTTTGAATTATTTCAGAAACAGCTTTATCTTCGCTACTTTTAACTTTAGCGCCAAAACCAATTGAAGTTCCTTTCCCTCTGCTTTCTATAACTTTATCTAAGCCTGCAAAGGCTCCACCACAAATAAATAAAATATTTGTTGTATCAACCTGTAAAAATTCTTGTTGAGGGTGTTTTCTTCCTCCTTGAGGAGGGACGCTAGCAATTGTTCCTTCCATTATTTTTAATAAAGCTTGTTGAACGCCTTCACCTGATACATCTCTTGTGATTGAAGGATTTTCAGATTTTCTACTTATCTTGTCAACCTCGTCTATGTATACAATTCCTTTCTGGGCTTTTTCAACATTATAATCAGCTGCTTGTAATAGTTTAAGAATAATATTCTCTACATCTTCACCAACATAGCCTGCTTCAGTTAGAGTAGTTGCGTCTGCCATTGTGAATGGAACATCTAAAATTCTAGCTAAAGTTTGAGCTAATAATGTTTTTCCACATCCTGTAGGTCCAACTAAAAGTATATTGGATTTAGAAAGCTCGACATCTTTATTATTTTTTGTTTCGTGGCTTAATCTTTTATAATGATTGTGAACGGCAACAGACAAAACTTCTTTTGCATAAGTTTGTCCAATAACATAATCGTCTAATATTTTACAAATTTCTCTCGGAGTTGGTACTCCCTCTTGATGTTTAATTAATGAGCTTTTGTTTTCCTCTTTAATTATATCCATACAGAGCTCAACGCACTCATCGCAAATAAATACTGTTGGCCCAGCTATTAGTTTTTTAACTTCGTGTTGACTTTTTCCACAAAAGGAACAGTAAAGTATATTTTTATTATTTTTTTCTGACATAACGAATCAATTAATGAATTTTAAATCTTACTGAAATTTAAGGCAAGCAGAAGTTGAGTCCGATCCTATATATTGTGTATTATTTCCTTTTTTCAACTACAGAGTCTATTAATCCAAATTCCTTTGCTTCTTCGTCGGTCATAAACTTGTCTCTCTCCAAAGCCTCAGAAATTTCTTTTACAGATTTACCTGTGTGTTTTGAATAAATCTTATTTAATCTGTCTTTTAATGAAAGTATTTCTTTTGCGTGGATTTGAATGTCAGTTGCTTGTCCTTGAAATCCAGCTGATGGCTGGTGAACCATTATTCTTGAATTTGGTAAAGAAAATCTTTTTCCATTTTCACCTGCTGCTAACAAAAAAGAACCCATTGAAGAAGCTTGTCCTATACACAAAGTGGAAACTGGTGATTTAATATATTGCATTGTATCATATATTCCTAGTCCAGATGTTACCAATCCTCCGGGACTATTTATGTAAAAAAAAATTTCTTTTTTTGGATTCTCAGACTCCAGAAAAAGTAATTGTGCAGTAACTAAAGATGCTACGCTATCATTAACTCCGCCAACAAGAAAAACAATTCTTTCCTTTAAAAGCCTTGAATATATATCATAAGCTCTTTCTCCTTTTGTCGTTTGTTCCACAACCATCGGAACGAGATTGTTTAATTGTTCTTCTATTTTACGAATCATAGCAATTAGGTTTATACAATTTAAAAGAGCTTTTAGCTATTTCTTTTTACTTTTTTTTTGGATTTTGGATTTTTTAACGTTTTTTTTAGTATCACTCTTATGATCGTGAGTGTGAGATTTTAATATTTCTTCAGCCTCTTTTGTGGTCACATTTTTTTTATTTAATGTAATTTTGCTTTTAATTAAATCTAATATTTTATCCTCGTATAAAGCTCCTCTTAGACTGGATACAGCGCTTGGGTTTTTTTGATAATATTCCATTACCATTTTTTCTTGACCGGGCATTGTTTTAATTTGTTTTTGAATTTCATTTTTAATTTCATTTTCATCAATTTTTAAATTATTCGCTTGCCCGATTTCATTAAGTAATAATCCAATTTTAATTCTTGATTTTGCTAATTTTGCATTCTTTTCTTTATTTTTTTGCTCGTCTTCTTTTTTTTGGTTTTGTGTTAATAATTTTATTTCTTGGTCGACTAAATTTGGTGGTAAATCAATAGTATGAGATTTTTCTAGTTGCTCTAAAATATTCTTTTTTGTAATTATATTTAAACTATTTTTGTATTCGTTTGATATTTGTTTGTTTACTACACTCTTAAGATCCTCTAAATCTTTAGTGCCCATTTTTTTTGCAAAGTCATCGTCGATTTTTGTATCTATAGGTTTTTTGATATTAATAATTTTACAATCAAAAATCGTTTTTTTATTTACTAATTCTTTTTTGGGAAAATTTGGTGGAAGATTTACTGTTACTGACTTAATATCATTTTTCTTAATTCCCAACAGCTGATTGTCAAAACCTTTTATAAAAAGATCTCTTCCTAATATTAATTGTATATTTTTTCCTTCATTTCCTTCAAAATCTTTTCCATCAATTTTTCCTTTATAATCAAAAATGACCATATCACCTTTTTCTGATTTTTCATTTTCTTTTTTATCATTAAAATTTTGTTGACCCTTTGCAATTTCACTAATTCTTTTATCTATAATATTTTTATCTATTTCAATATTGTACTCTGTTGCTTTTATTGTGTTTAATTGTTTGACTTTAATTTCTGGTAAGGTTTCTAATTCTATTGTGTAATCTAAGTCCTTTCCCTCTCCAAAAGTTTTTAAATCAATTTTTGGTTGGCCTGCTACTTTAATTTTATTATCTTCAATAGCTTTCGATGAGGTTTCTTTTAAAATACCATCTATTACCTCACCATATACTGCTTTACCAAATTGATTTTTTATAATATTTACTGGAACTTTTCCTGGTCTAAAACCTTTTAATTGGACTTTGTTTTGTAGCTCAGCAAGTTTGTCGTCTAACTTCTTCTGTATAGTTTTTTTATCGACTAAAACTGACAAAACAGTTTTAAAAGCTTTTTTTGAGTTTACTTTTACTTTCATAAATTTTGGTGGGCAAGAAGAGACTCGAACTCTTAAGCCTTGCGGCACTAGTTCCTAAGACTAGCGCGTATACCAATTCCGCCACTTGCC
>MDSW01118767.1_pt1 | contig 11327 bp, 9 predicted proteins | sample 811171 | NCBI WGS metagenome assembly MDSW01 (sample SAMN05326641, study PRJNA326480) | marine metagenome | isolation source: seawater | place: Atlantic Ocean: North West | collected 2012
AACTTGTACTCTGGTATTCATTTCTAAAAAATAAAACTTTCCATTTTCATATATATACTCAACAGTTCCTGCTCCTTCATATCCCATAGCTTCAACCATTTTAACTGTCTTGTTTAATAAATCCGATCTAGTTTTTTCATCTAACACTGGGCTAGGAGTTTCTTCGATTAGTTTTTGATGCTTTCTCTGAACAGTGCAATCTCTCTCGTTTATGTGAACCGTTCTATTTTTACCAGATATAATTTGAACCTCAATATGTCTTGGATTTTTAAAATACTTTTCAATGTAAACTTCCTCGTTTCCAAAATATTTTTTTGCTTCTAAACGCGCTAATGAAAATAACTCTTCTAATTTATTTTCACTTTCAACAATTTTCATTCCTTTTCCGCCTCCACCACCAGAAGCCTTGATCAAAATGGGATACCCAATTTTTTTACAAACTGACTTTGCTTCTCTTGCGTCTTTTACTCCACCATCTGAACCTTCTATTATTGGTAAACCATTTTGTTTTGCAACTTTTTTTGCTTCAATTTTATCTCCCATTTTTTTTATAATTTTAGCACTTGGACCAATAAACTTTATTCCATGTTTTTGAATCATGTCTGCAAATTTGTAATTTTCTGACAAAAAACCATAACCTGGATGAACAGCTTCAGCTCCAGTAACGTCCACAGCAGATATTATTGCAGGAATATTTAGATAGCTGTTTTGCGGTTGATGAGAACCTATACAAACACTTTCATCAGCCAGACGAACATGCATTGAGTCGGAGTCCACATCAGAATGCACAGCAACTGTTCCGATCCCCCATTCTTTGCAAGCCCTTATTATTCTGACTGCAATTTCTCCTCTGTTTGCGATTAAAACTTTTTTAAACATTGATTATTTCAAAAGAATTAAAGCTTGGCCAAACTCTACAGCTTGACCATCTTGAACTAAAATTTTTTTAACCTCACCATCAGATGTAGAAGGAACATGGTTCATTGTTTTCATTGCCTCAACAATCATTACTGTTTGTCCTTTTTTAATTCTTTGTCCAACCTCGACGAATTTTTTTCCACCGGGTTCAGAGGCTAAATATGCCGTACCTATTATCGGCGAGGTAACTTTTGTTCCGCTTTCTTCTTCTTTTGATTTTGTTAAACCAGGCTTATGGGCGGTAACAATACTATTATGAGTTAGATTTTTTGCGACTTTAATTTTTTTTCCACCATCCTGATATTCGATTTCTGATAAGTCGAATTCGTCCAAATAATTTTTAAGCTCTTTAATTAATTTTTTATCAATTTTCATTATTTATAATTTTTTTGATTCCATTGAGAGCCATAATATAACCATCAGCACCTAAGCCGCAAATTATTCCATCTGCTGCTTTGCTGATCAAAGATTTATGCCTGAAATCCTCTCTTTTGTAAATGTTAGTTATGTGCAATTCAATCGTTGGTTTTTTTACCGCAAGCAGCGCATCAAGTATAGCCACAGATGTATGTGTGTATCCACCAGCGTTAATAATGATACCTTGATGAACCTTTCTAGTTTCCTGAATAAAATTAACTATTTCTCCCTCAACGTTAGATTGCCTGAACTCGACTTCAAGATCAATTTTTTTACAGTGCAGTTCGCATTTTTTTTTGATTTCATCTAGTGAGATATTTCCGTACTTCTCTTTTTCTCTCGTTCCAAGTAAATTTAAATTTGGACCATTAATAACAAGGATTTTTTGATTCATTTTGATATAATAAAATCTATAAATATCTCAATTATGGCAAAAATACAATTAAATGGAAAAAAGATAAAAATCTATAAGGATTTGAACATTAAAAATCTAATAAAGAAATATAGACTAAATGAAAAAAAGATAGCAATTGAGCTTAACGGTTCAATCTTGCCCAAGAGCCATTACGGTAAGAAAAAGTTAAAAGATGATGATAGAATTGAAATTGTTCAGTTTATTGGCGGAGGGTAAATGAAAAAGGATAGCTTAAAAATTGGAAAGCACGTTTTAAAATCTCGCTTAATTATAGGCACGGGAAAGTATAAAAATTTTAAACAAACAGCTGATGCCGTAAAAGCTTCAGGAGCCGAAATGGTAACTGTAGCGGTTAGGAGAGTAAACATTCTAGATAAAAGCAAACCAGTTTTAATGGATTATTTAAATCCAAAAAAAATTATTTATTTACCAAATACAGCCGGGTGTTTTAATTCCAAAGATGCTCTGAGAACTTTGCGTTTAGCTAGAGAAATGGGAGGCTGGAAACTTGTTAAGCTAGAAGTTCTTGGTGATAAAAAAACTTTATATCCAAACATGATTGAAACTTTAAAGTCCACAGAAGTTTTGGTTAAGGAAGGTTTTAAAGTTATGGTTTATTGCTCTGACGATCCAATAATAGCAAAAAAACTTGAGGACCTGGGCGCGTCCGCAATAATGCCTCTTGCTTCGCCAATAGGTTCCGGAAGAGGAATCAAAAATAAATTAAATATTTCTATTATTATTAGCAATGCTAAAGTCCCAGTAATTGTTGATGCCGGTATAGGCACAGCATCAGATGCTACAATTGCCATGGAGCTGGGATGCGATGGTGTTCTAGTTAATACGGCAATCGCTAAAGCAAAAAATCCAATTATGATGGCTTCCTCTATGAAAGATGCGGTTATAGCTGGCAGAAAATCTTTTTTGGCTGGAAGAATAAAATTTCAGAATTTTGCTTCCCCAAGCAGTCCAAAAGAAGGATTAATTTAATTTCTTCCTTTTTCTTCTCGTCCACAATATTTTGCCAAGGGTAATATTTTTACTATTCTTTTTTGTAGACATTGTAACAGTACTATTATCATTTTTTTTATTTATTTTTTTTACATTTATATTAATTAAACTTTCTACTCTATCAATTACTTTTTTGTTTTTGTTTAGTAATAAAATTTTATATTCAGGAATTATAAGATTTTTATCGCTATTAATAATTATTTTAAATTTATATTTATTTTGAAAAAACGTTATCTCATTCAGAAAGTAAGAATCTAGATAGTTTTTAACTTTTTCTGGTATAGTAGCCTCAATTATTTTTGTTTTATTTGAAAAGGCTAACATTTCAATTTTTTTAATAATTTTCTGCGCGAAAGACTCTAATGACAAGTTTACTTCCCATTTGATAGAGCTCTCTTTTAATCTTTGACGAGTCATTTCTAAAAGACCAAAATTACTTATCCTGCCAATCTGGATTCTTGCTCTATCTAACTTTAATTTCTCTTTTATTTTTCTCTCAACTGTCCTTCTGTTGTGAAAGTTTAACATGTCGATAAAATCTATTACAATCAGCCCAGACAGATCTCTAATTTTAATTTGTCTAGCAATTTCTTCTGCAGCCTCTACATTTGTATTTAGGGCAGTTTTTTCTATATTTAGTTGTTTGGTGGATTGTCCAGAGTTTATATCTATAGCCACTAAAGCCTCCGTTGGGTTTATAACAAGATACCCTCCAGATTTAAGTTTAACGACTGGTTCAAAAATTTTATTCAAGCTTCGCTCTATGTCTTCGCTATGAAACAAAGGTATTTTCCCTCTATATTTTTTTATGTATTTTGCATTTCTTGGCATTAGCTGCTTCATGAAATTTTTAGCTTTTTGGTAAGCATCGTTTCCTTCGATATAAATATATTTGGTATCATTATCATACATGTCTCGAATCGCTCTTTTTATAACATCCCCTTCTTCATTTATTAGGATAGGCGCAGTTGAATTTACGGTTTTATTTTTTATTTCTTCCCAAATTTTTATAGTTGCCTGGAGATCATTGTTTATTTCATTTTTTGATTTTCCAGAACCAGCCGTTCTAACAATGAGACCCATATTTTTTGGTATATCTATTTCATTTAATATTTCTCTGATTTTTTTTCTTTCTTCATATCTAAAAATTTTTCTTGATATTCCGCCACCCTTAGCTGTATTTGGCATCAAAACAATGTATTTACCCGCTAGCGATATAAAGGTTGTAAGAGCCGCTCCTTTTTGACCCCTCTCTTCTTTAAGCACCTGCACCAAAATAACTTGACCAGGTTTTATTACCTCTTGGATTCTATATTTTCTTATGCCGTATCTGTTTTTTAGACTTTCTCTAATTTTTTCAGATTGATTGCTCGCAGGATCTTTAATTTCCCTTATGTCCGCAGAATCCGCACTACCATTTTTTGGTTTTGCGCCGTTCTCTTCAACGGACTTGTTATCTATCTCACTACTTTCAGTTTTTTCTTTTAAATCCTCTCTTATTTTCTCTTCAGCTTTTTTTAATTCGTCTTTGTCTTCAGTAGGAATCTGATAGTAATCCGATTGAATATCGCTAAATGTTAAGAAGCCATGTCTTTCTCTTCCAAAGTTGACAAACGCAGCTTGCAAAGAAGGTTCAACTCTACTTACTATTCCTAGGTAAATATTATTTTTTAAACTTAAATTGTTCTTGTTCTCTGACTCGTATTCTTCGATATAAGATTTAGATTTGAGTACAACTCTAGTTTCTTCAGGATGCGAAGCATCGATATATAAATTTTTTTCCATAGTAAATGAATTCCGTTCATAAATGTTATTTTTGTTAATCTATTTTTTGAGTAATAATCCATAGGTTTTATTATAACGCTTTTTTATTTAAATTGTAAGTTTATAAATCACAAAATGCCTTAAGATGGCCAAAATTGACCATTTATCTCAAATTGTATCATGTATATTTCAAAAACCTTTAGCTATTTAATCAAAGCATCAATAAGCATTCTTCTTGTTGGTATTTTCTTTTTGTTTTCAGCTTTTTGGTATTTTTCCGCAGGACTTCCAGACTATAAAAAACTATCATATTACGAACCTTCTGTTTTAAGCAGAGTGTATACGGATAATGGAGAACTAGTAGCAGAATTTGCTCTAGAGAAAAGGTTGTTTATTCCATACGAATCAATACCAGAAAAGGTGATCAATTCATTTCTTTCAGCGGAAGATAAAAATTTTTTTAAACATCCTGGTGTAGACGCAAAAGGGGTAACAAGAGCCGTTATTAAAAATATTAGAAATATCATCTCTAACAAGAGGCTAGAAGGAGCCTCAACAATTACGCAACAAGTAGCAAAGAATTTTTTACTTACAAATGAAGTATCTTTGAAAAGAAAAATCAAGGAGGCCATTCTTGCTTTTAGAATTGAAAAGGCATTTACAAAAAAAAGAATTTTAGAATTATATCTAAACGAAATTTATCTTGGACAAGGTACATACGGAGTGGCTTCAGCAAGTCTAGAGTATTTTGATAAATCTGTAAAAGAGCTTGATTATGTCGAGTCTGCACTTTTGGCCGCTCTACCAAAAGCTCCAAGTAAATATAATCCATTCAAGTCACCCGAACTAGCAAAAAAAAGAAGAAACACTGTCTTAAACAATCTAAAAGCCAATGGTTACATTTCAGGAGCTGATCTTAAAAAATTTTTAAAAACAGAAATAAATTTAAAGAATAGAAAAGTTTTTTTGTTAGAAGAAGCAAAATCTTATACCGAAGAAGTTAGAAGAATTGTAAAAACAGACTATGGTTTTGAAAAACTTTACTCTCAGGGATTGTCTATAAGTACTCCTTTAGATCCAAATTATCAAACATCAGCACTTCAATCTTTAAGATACGGAATCGAAGAATATGATAGAAGAAAAGGCTGGAGAGGCCCAATTGCAAACATCTTTACCAATGAGAACTGGAAAGAAATTTTAAAAAAGATCAATCTTGATCCAACCTTAGGATGGGAAACCGCTCAAGTTTTGAATATTGATTTGTACACCGCTGAAATTAAATTTATTAAAAATGAGAAAAAAAATAAGATATTTTTTAAGAATCTTAAATGGACAAACAAAAAAAGTTTTGAAGATCTGTTAAAAGTTGGAGATTTGATTTTTTTAAAAAAAAATAAGAAAGGAGACTGGGATTTAAAACAAATACCTTTGGTCAACGGAGGTATTGTAGTAATGAATCCTTATAATGGGGAAGTTAAAGCTTTGGTTGGAGGATACAGTTATGTTTCAAGCGAATTTAATAGGGCTACCCAAGCAAAAAGACAACCAGGATCAGCGTTCAAACCAATAGTTTATGCCGCTGCTTTAGAAAGCGGTTATTTACCAAACTCTCTTATCCTGGACGCGCCCTTTGTCAGTGAACAAGGAGCTGGTTTGAAAGATTGGAAGCCAGAAAATTATGGAAAAAAGTTTTATGGTCCATCCACTTTAAGAAAGGGTATAGAAAAATCTAGGAATCTAATGACTGTTAGGATAGCCCAAAGTATAGGTTTTGAAAAAATTGAATCCATATCTAAAAATTTAGGGGTTTATGATAAGATACCCGAGCTTTTATCTGTTTCTCTAGGTTCAAACGAAACTACCCTTTTAAAATTATCAACCGCCTATTGCTCTTTTGTTAACGGGGGAAAAAAAGTTAATCCGAAGATGATTAAAAGAATACAAGACAGAAGAGGAAAAACAATTTATAACTCAGAAGACAGGACATGCTCTGGCTGTGAAATTTTTCTAGAAAAAAACGAACCTCTTCTTAAAATTTTGGACAAAAGACCACAAGTTATTAGCACAGAAACAGCATATCAAATTACTTCTATGTTAGAGGGAGCTGTAAAAAGAGGAACGGGAAAAAAATTAAGAAACCTAAAAGTTACTCTGGCAGGAAAAACGGGAACCACAAATGACAATTACGATGCTTGGTTTATGGGTTTTACTTCAAATTTAGTAATAGGCGTCTATATTGGTTATGATGATCCAAAATCTTTAGGCAAGTATGAAACAGGGTCAAAAGTGGCCCTGCCTGTATTCAAAAAATTTGTTGAAACGGCTTTATATAAGGAAGATTTTAAACCTTTTAAAGTCCCGCAAGGAATTTACTTCTATCCGGTTAACTATGACACTGGGGAAATCTCGAATTTTGAGGAAACAGAGTCAATTATAGAAAGTTTTAAGGAGAACAGTTCAGAAAGTATAAAATTAAAAAATTTAAACTTTGAGCAGAATTATGGTAAGTCTTTGAAGTTTAAAGGATTCTATTAATGAATGATTTTGAGAAAAGTTTTGAGTTATCAAAGGAGTCTTTGAAGAATATTCGGAGGTATCTTTGATTCACAAAATACAGAAGAAAGAATTTTAGAGTTAAACAATAAAATTTCAAAAGAAACTTTTTGGAAAGACAAAATAAAATCACAAAAAGTAATTAGAGAAAAGAATTTTATTGAAAGTATATTAAATTTCTATAAAGATTCTGAAAAAAATCTGGACAACCTAAAAGATCTTAACAAGCTGGCTTTAGACGAGAACGATATAGAAACGTTAGAAGATTGCCTAAAAAAAATATATTTAATATTAAAAGAAATAAAAAAGTTTGAAATAAAGTGTTTTCTTTCTGGTGAAAACGACCATCTAGACATATATATAGAAATTCATGCTGGTGCAGGTGGAACAGAAAGTCAAGATTGGGCAGAAATGCTTAGAAGAATGTACTTAAAGTGGTTTGATAAAAAAAATTTTAAATATCAAATGATTAGCGAGCATAAAGGAGAGGAAGCCGGAATAAAATCTTCAACATTAAAAGTTGTTGGTGAAAATCTTTATGGCTTAATGAAGAAAGAATCAGGGGTACATAGGCTTGTCAGAATTTCTCCTTTTGATTCAGGGGCAAGAAGACACACTAGTTTTGCAAGCATTTGGGTCTATCCAAGCATAGACGATTCTATAGATATAGTCATAGACGAAAAAGACCTGAGAGTTGACACATACAGATCAAGTGGTGCAGGTGGCCAACATGTGAACACAACTGATAGCGCAGTGAGAATTACTCATTTGCCAACAAAGATTGTTGTGCAATGTCAAAACGAAAGGTCACAACACAAAAATAAAGAAACATGTTTTAAGATGTTAAAGGCAAGGCTTTACGAACATGAATTAAAAAAAAGAGAAGAAAAAAGTAACAAGGAAGCAGACTCAAAAACAGATATAGGCTGGGGTTATCAAATAAGATCTTATGTTCTACAACCTTACAGACTTGTAAAAGACTTAAGATACAAAATTGAAGACACAAATCCAGATGACGTTTTAAACGGCAACATAGATAAATTTATTGAAGGTTCAATTTTTAAAATAAAAAAATAATGAAAAAAACAATCTTCTCAACATTTTTATTTATTTTATTTATCTTGTGTATAAGCATATTTTATTTGGCTTTTTTTGGTTACGAGACATCAAGATTTAATGAAATTATTAAATCCGAAGTTAAAACATCTAACAAGAACGTTGATTTAGATTTTGAAAAAATATCACTTTTATTAGATATAAAAAAAATTACTCTATTTGTGAATTTTATAAGCCCAAAACTTGATTATTATCAAGCTTCAATTCCGCTAAAGTCATTAAGAGCAGATGTTGATCTAGAGCCTCTAATTCAGAATAGAGCGGTGAGAGTTAAAAGAGTGGTGCTAGCAACAAAATACTTAGATTTTAATAAAGTAAAACCACTGATTAACAAAACGTATGTAGAGACAAAGAGTTTAGAAAAAATAAAAAATGCAAGATTTCAAATTAAAAATCTAGAACTAGAATTTAATGAGGATTTTGAATTAAAAGAAAACTTTAATGTTAGCGGAGCAATAAACACTGCAGACATTAAAATTTCTGAAGAGCATGAGATCAAGAATTTAATTAGTAACTTTTCTTACAAAAATAATATTCTTTACTTAAATGAAATGTCTTGGAGTTTTAATGACTCTCCTAATTCCCAAAAAGAATTTTTTAATGGTGAACTCAGATTAAAACAAAGAAAAAAAAAATACGATGTTAATTTAGACTTTAAAACAAAACAGATATCAGCTTTGCTTAAAATTCCTGGAATGAGTTATTCTTTTTCAAAAGACAGTATTGTTTCCGTAAAGACTGAATTTTCAATTAATAAAAACAAAACCATTTTTTTTAAAGATATATCAATAGAAGACAGAGACAATCAATTTAAAATTAAGAATCTACATTTAAGCAAAAATTATAATTTGATTGATTTTAGTGAAATTAAAATCAAAACCTCCATAGACAATGATGTTAACAACGAATTCAAAGTTGTTAACAAAAAAAATAAAATTAATATTGAAGGAAAAGTTTTTGATGCAAAAATGCTAATCAAAGAGTTAAATAAAGATAGTAAAAAAAACACATTTCTTAAAAAACTTTCTAAAGACGTAGAGGTAGACTTTGACAAAGTTCTCAAGGTTGCAAAATTTCCAATTAAAAACTTTAGACTTGTTGGAAAAATTAACGAAGGTGTTTTTGAAAAAATTCAAGCCAAAAGTGATTTTTCAAGTAACGAACACCTAGATATTTTATTAAAAAAACAAAAAGAAACCGATGTAAAAATTTTAGAAGTGGTCTCTGACATTGCAACGCCATTACTAAGTGATTATAAATTTTTTCAAGGTTTAGATGGAGGGCATTTAACATACATATCAAAATTTGATAAAGAAAAATCTTCTAATATCTTGACGGTAAATAATTTTAAACTAAACGAGGCACCTGCCTTAGCAAAATTATTAACTCTTGCAGATTTAAAAGGTTTAACCGATACTTTAAAAGGAGAGGGAATAAGTTTTGACACATTGTCAGTTAAATACAAAACAAACTCCTCAACAATGACAATAGATGAGATTTTTATGATTGGACCATCAATATCTATTTTGATAGATGGTTATGTAGAGAAAAAAAATGGTTTAGTAAGTTTAAGAGGAACACTAGTCCCAGCTAAACAGCTAAACAAGCTTGTATCAAAAATTCCTGTAGTTGGGGACATTCTGGTTGGAAAAAAAGTTGGAGAAGGAGTTTTTGGTTTAAGTTTCAAAATTAAAGGTTTTCCAGATGATTTAAAAACAACGGTAAATCCTGTGAAAACTTTGGCGCCAAGATTTATTACACGAGCAGTAGAAGCCGCAAAGAAGAGAAATTCTAAATAACAGTAATTTTCAAATGCGTTTTTTTTCCTACAGATAATTTTATATAATTATCTTCAAAAATATCTTCCATATTCACAATTTTTTTTTCATCAGAGATAATTTTGTCATTTACTTTTATACCGTTATTTTTCAAAATTCTTCTTACTTCACTTTTGGATTGAGCCAAACCATTTTGAAAGATTAATTCTATTATATTAACACCTTGCAAAATTATTTTTTTTGAAATTTTCTTTTCAGGTATACTTTTTCCCAATCCGCCTTTAACAAAGGTTTCTGTTGCAGTTTCAGCACTTTCTTTTGCAGCTTTTGAGCCATGTAGAATAGTAGTAGTTTCATTAGCTAGCAATATTTTTAACTTGTTAATATCACTCTCATTATCAATTTTTTTTGACAGTTCATCTACCTCAATTTCTGTAAAGTACATCAGAAATTTTTTAACATCTTGATCCGATGTATTTCTCCAAAACTGCCAGTAATTGTAAGGAGAAAATAATTTTTTATCTAACCATACCGCACCTTCTTCAGTTTTTCCCATTTTAGCTCCAGACGACAGAGTTATTAGAGGAGTGGTAAGTCCAAAAGATTCTTTTTTTAGAATTCTTCTTATTAATTCAACGCCATTGACTATGTTACCCCATTGATCCGAGCCCCCCATTTGCAAAACACAACCATGTTTTTGAAAAAGTTGATAAAAATCGTATGCTTGTAAGATCATATAATTGAATTCCATATAACTAAGAGATTGCTCTCTATCTAATCTGAGCTTTACACTATCAAAAGTAAGCATCTTGTTAACTGTAAAATGCTTTCCAACATCTCTTAAGAAATCGATATATTTTAATTTTCCTAGCCAGTTATAATTGTCCACAAAAATAGGTTTGGTTTTTTTATTTTTTGTATTCAAAAGTTTTTCAAAAATTTTTTTAATACTTGAAATATTTTTGTTTATGTCTTTGTGTTTTAAAATTTGTCTGGTAGAATCTTTTCCAGAAGGGTCCCCAATCAAAGTAGTCCCTCCACCTAACAAAACTATTGGCTGATGCCCATGTCTTTGAAGAAGTCTTAAAATCATAATCTGCATTAAGCTTCCGACATGCAGACTCGAAGCCGTGCAATCAAATCCTATGTAGGCTTTTATTGGTTTTTTATTACTAACCTCATTAAGTCCATCCAAATCAGTGCACTGATTCAGAAAACCTCTCGAAGTCATTTCAGATAAAAAGGCATTTTTCATAGAACTTTATGTGCTAAAGCTACTATTATACAAAAATTGATATAAATAAATATAAATATGAAAAAAGAATATACATCTTTAGGCTTAATGAGCGGAACAT
>MDSW01140743.1_pt1 | contig 11326 bp, 5 predicted proteins | sample 811171 | NCBI WGS metagenome assembly MDSW01 (sample SAMN05326641, study PRJNA326480) | marine metagenome | isolation source: seawater | place: Atlantic Ocean: North West | collected 2012
CGGGATCCGTGGGGTCGTCGGGGGGTGGGGGGGGGGGGGTGGGGGTTTTTTAGGGGGGGAGGGGCGGGCGGAGGTCGACGCGACGCGGAGACGATCGAGATCCAACGCCGCGGAACGCCGCCGACGCCGCGAACGCGTCGAAGAGAGACGCGCGCTCTCGCGGAGACGCGCTCCCGACGCGCTTCAAAAAAGTCGTCCGTCTCACATAGACTTTATCAAAAGCGTTCGCGTCTCAGAACAAGTTCCCGAGCCCCAGCGTGGACGTCACGGCGTTTCCGTACCCCGCGACGGTGGCCCCGTCCGGCATCTCCGGCGCCATCTTCGCGAGGGTCACGTCCGGCGGCTCCCACGCCTCCCGCGCCTTGGCGACCCGCCGCGCCTCGCCCGCGTCCCACCCGAGCAGCGCGCCGAGCACGGGAAGAAGCCGCTGCTGCGTCTCCCAATCCGGCGCCTCGACGAACTTCAGCGTCACCGAACGAAGGTACGAGAGCGTCTCCAGAGACGGGGACCCGTCGGTGACAGACCCGACGACCCCACGGCGCGAAGCCGACGCCCCCGGCGCCGCCGGTCCGTTCGCGTTCGCGCCCCGCCCCGACGCGTCGAAAGCTCTCCCGTCCCCCGCCTCTTTCGCGCCTCTTTCGCCCGTTCCGCCCGCGCCTCCCCTCGCGCCTCCCGTCGCCCTCGTGCGTTCCAGCTCGGCGTCCTTGTCGACCATCATGGCGCGCGCGCGTTCCCGCCACGCGGCGAAATCGTCCGCGTTCCGCGCCGCCGTGTCCTCCGCCTCCTTCGCGCGTCGGCGCGCGTCCGCCGCGTTCACCTCCGCCTCCTCGAGCCGCCGCTCCAATCCGGCGACGCGTCGCTCCGCCTCGGCGCCTCTCATCGCCGACGCGCGGAGGCGGGAGAGCTCGGCGGTGTCCTCGCCGGGGCGCGCGAGGAGCCGCGCCGCGTCCAGGGCGCGCCGCGTCTCCGCGAGCGCGCGCGAGGTCTCCGCGAGCCGAGCGGTCAGAGCGGCGACCGAGAGATTTTCTCCCGAGAGATTTGCCGACGAGAGAGTTTCCGACGAGAGAGTTTCCTCGGGGTGGTTCGAGACGTCCGACGAGCGGGGTTGTTCGAGGGACGCCGACGAGCCCGAGCCCGAGCCGGCGGCGGCGGAGGGCGCCGAGGACCCGAGGGGAGGAGGCCCGAGGGGGCGGTCCGAGGGCGCCTCCGCGGTCGACGCCCCCTCCTTCGCGGAGCCCCCCCCCTCCCCTCGCGGTCCTCGATCGGTCCGTCGCCCGCGCCCCTCGGCGCGCGCGTCCGCTTCTCCGAACACTCCGAATTCGAACTCGCGGCGTCTTCGTCCTCCGGAGGTCTCCTCGTCCTCTCCGCGGCGCTCGCGCGGATGCGTTCCACCTCCTCGTCCATCTCGAACCGCAGCGCCTCCGCCTTGGCCTCCGCCTCCGCCGCCCTCAGCTCGGCGTCCGCGCCGCGCTCCTCGGCGTGCGTCAGTCTCTCGACGGCGTCGCTCGCCGCGTCCCTGGCTTCGACCAGCGCCGCCTCCGCGGCGTGAAGCCGCTCGTCGAGCGCCGCGCTCCGCCGCGTCTGCGCCGCGAGCGACCGCTCGGCCTCCTCTGCCCTGTGGTTCGCCCCGCGGGTCTCCGCGCGGAGTTCGCTCGCGGCGAGTTCGAGCGCCGCGAGTTTCGAAGACGCCTCCGCGAGCGCGCAGTCCGAAGCCTTCCGGGCCGCGTCGCTCGAGCGCTCTTTTTCCGTCGCGTCTCGCGCGGTCGCCTTCAGCTGCGCGTCGCGGTCCACGAGGACCTTCCGCGCGGCGTTCAGCTCCGCGCGCGCCGCGTGCAGAAGCGTCTCGGACTCGGCGCGGCGCGCGTCGGAGGCGGAGGCGGACTCGGACGCGAGGCGGAGTTTGCGCTTCAGGTCGGCGATGAACCGCGCGCTCTCGTCCGCGAGCTCGCCCGTCTCGCGCGCCACCTCGTGTGCCGCTTTGCGCTCGCGCTCGAGTTCGGCGCATCGACGCTCGGACTCCGCCAGGCGAGCCCGAAGAGAAGAAGCCGCGGAAGACGAGGAAGCGTCCGCGGGTTGCGGCGAAGCGCCTTCCGAAGCGCCTTGCGAAGCGCCTTGCGAAGCGCCTTCCGAAGCGCCTCGCGAAGCGCCTTCCGAAGCGCCTTCCGAAGCGCCTTCCTCCGCCTTCGAGCTGTCGTCCTTCGCCGCCTCGCGCTCCTCGGGGAGCCCGTCCTCCTCCTCCTCCGGAGCCCGGAAGGCGCCCTCCGGTCCGGAGGGCGCTCCCGACGTCCTCGACGTCTCCTCGAGCGCCGCGAGTTTCTCCCTCTTCTTCTTCGCCGCCGCCTCGAGCTTCGCGAACGTCTCGTCTAGCTTCCGCTCCGCCTCCTCGCGCTTCCGCTCCGCCTCCTCGCGCTTACGCTCCGCCGCCGCGGCGCTCTCCTTCGCCTCGCGCTCGCGCGCTTCCGCGTCGTCTCGCATCGCGGCGAGCGCGGCGACTTTCGTGTCCATCGTCTCGAGCCTCGCCTCCGCGTCGAGCATCGCCGATCGCGCGGAGGCGAGCGCCGACTCCGCCGCCTCCGCGCGATTCGCGTGCGCCTCGCTCTCCGCGCGCGAGGCGAGGAGGAGGACGCGCGCGGTGCCCTCGTCCGCGGCGCGCGTTCGGGAAGCCGCGCCTAAGGCGTCGACGGGGTCGGACCCGGACCGGGGGTCCGACCCCGTCGTCTTCTTCGCGACGTCGGAGCTCTTCGCGACGTCGTTTGCGTCGTTCTCGGACGTCTCGTCGGGCGCGTCTCGCGTCCCCTCCGCCGCCGCGTCCTTCTCCTTCATCGCCTCCGCCTCCGCGCGGAGGGCCTCGTCGACCGCCTTCTCGTCCGCGAGGTGCTTTCGCAGGACCGCGCGCGCGACGTCGTTCTCCGCGACGAGCGCGGCGCGCTCCTCGGCGTGCGCGCGCTCGAGGGCGAGGACGTCGGCTTTGTCGAGCAAACGGAGCTTCTTCGCGCTCGCCACGGGCAGGCGCACGAACTCGAGCGCCGGTCCGGAGGAGGCCGCCGGTCCGGAGGAGGAGGAGGCGGGGGGCTCGGTCTCCGCGGCGGCCGCGGCCGCGGCGGCGGATCCCCCACGCGTATCCTCGCCGCTCGCGCGTCGCGGCGCGTACTCCTGCGCGCTCGCCGCGATCGCGGAGCTCATCTTCGTGGCGCCCTCGCTCAGCGTCTGCTTCGCCTGCGTCGCCGCCTTCTCCGCGGAGCTCTTGAAGTTGTCGAGCCACGACATCCCCGCCGGGGTCGGGTCCGACATCGCGACGACGGCGCGAGGAGCCCCGCGGCGCGAAGGCGTGACGCGACCGCCGCCGCGCGCGCGCCCGCTCGGCGTGCGCCGAAGAGCGAGGCCGCGGGGGAGGCGAAATCCGATTACCACGAGACCCGCGGCTCGTTGTTGAAAGCGCGGCCGCCGAAGTCCGATCCACGGACTCGCGGGCCGGCCCGGCGGGCCGCCAGTGGCTGAGTCAGATCTGACTTCGTCGTGGATACAAGTGGCTCCACCTCGATCGCCTCTCGTGGATAGACAGACGCTCGGCGCCCCCCGCCGCGCCTCGCTTCGATCGCGGCCGTTCCGACGATGTCGCTCGCGCGCCCGCTCGCGACCCCGCGCGCCGCGGCTCTCCCTCGTGCGCGGTTCCCCGGCCGCGCGCGCGCCGTCGCCCCCTCCCGCGCCGCGGCGTCGTCGCTCGTCGAGGAGGCTTCGTCTCGTCGCTTCGCGCCCCTCCGCGGCGGTTCCGCCCGACGCACCCCTCGCGCCGCTCGCGCCGCTCACGCCTCCCCCTCCGCGTCGTCGGCCGCCGCCTCGATCGCGTCGACGTTCGTGGACGACCACGTCTCGAGCGGCTCTCGCGTGGGCGTGGGCTCGGGCGCGCTCGTCGCCGCGGTGCTCTCGGAGATCCACGCGCGATGCGCCGACGGCCGCCTCGCCGACGTCGCCGCGGTGCCCGCGGGAACGCTCGCCGCGAAGGAAGCCGCCGTCGCGGGCGTCCCCGTGATGGACCTCGACGACGTCCCCGCGGTCGACGTCGCGGTCCTACAGCCCGACGAGATGACCCTGAACGTCGTCGCCTCAGAAGCGGAAGAAGACGACGCCGACGCCTCCTCCCGAGAGGGTCCTCCTCAGGGTTCTTCTAATCGTCTCGTCTCCCGCGGCGTCGCCGCCGTCGTCGGCCGATCCCAGCGCCCGGTCCAGCCCGACCTCCCGCTTCTGAAGCGCGTCCTCGACAAGGCCGTCTGCATCGTCCTCCTGGGCGACGGCTCCGACTCCGACTCCGCCGCGTCGGTCATCACGGACCCGGAACCTTTGGGTGGCGCCGTCCCCGTCGCGATGCGCTGCGCGTCGCGCGAGGAGTGGGAGGAGGCGGCGGAGGAGCTGGACGACCAGTTTCTCGGCGACGCGGAGGTGTGGCGGCGGGGCGCGGAGCCGGACGCGAACCCGCGCGGGGGGAAGAACCCGTTCGTGAGCGCGGACGGCGGGCACACGATCGTGGACCTGCGGTTCGCGGACCCCATGAACGGCGGCGCGCGGTACGACGAGGGGTTCGTGTTGCTAGGGAAGCGCGCGACGCCCTGGGAGATTGAGGCGGAGCTCAAGGAAAACTCGGCGGTGATGGCCAGCGGGCTGGTGCTACGGGCGGATTTCTGCGTCGTCGCGAGGGCGGGGGAGGGCGGGGAAGGGGGCGGGGCGGTCATCGAAACGATCGAGGTTCGAAGGGCGTGAGTGCGTGGAGGAGAGCGGTGTTGACCGCGAGATGACTGACGAAGGGAGTCTCACGCGATAGTAGTCTCTACGCGTGACGAAGAAATCCCGCCGTTTTTTTCTCAAGTCCGGTATTAAAATGTCTCCGAGGGCGGACGTCGTCGCGACGTAAGAATGGAAACCCTATAGGATACTCGTATCTATCCTCTGAGCGTCTCGTCGGCGTACGTCTCGAACATCTGCGTCTCCGCGAGCTGTCTCACGAAGCTCCTTCCGTCCTTCGCGGCGAACGAGTCCACGAAGGATTCCTTCAGCAGGATGCTCACGCGCTCGTTCCTGTCGTTGACGTCGGTGATGGCGCACCCTCTCAGCGTCTCCGGGTTGAGGAGCTCCCCCAGATACGCCCTCCACGCGTCCGCGAAGGCCCGCGCCGCCCCCCGCGCCGCCTCGCTCGGCCGCGCGACCGGCCCCCGCCCCGCCCGCACCTCCGCCCTCCGCGCCGCGTCCCGAACCGCGCGGTGCAGAGGCCGAAGCGTCTCGGCGAGCCTTTTGAAACCCGGAAGCGGCGGCACCGCGCCGCCTCTCACCCTGACGGAATCCTTGTACGCGTTGACGCGAACCAAGCCGCTCGTCGCGCGGCGAGCCTCGGACGTCTTGCGCTGGACGCCGAGGACGAACGGCACGGGCGCGTCCAAGAATCCGAACATGCTCTCCGGGGTCACGGGGAGGGAGAGCGACTGCCACCGGAGCGGCCGAAGCGCCGCGCCGGTGACGCCGAGGACGATGGCAGAGACCTCGCCGAGGTTCGGGGAGAAAATCGCGATCCGACGCTCGAGGAGCGTCGCCGCGAAGAGCGTCAGCGCGTTCTCGAGGCTCAACGCGCGACAGATGGCGACCGTCGTCCACGTGTCCAGATACGCCGCCTCCTCCCACCGACGAATCGACGCGGAGACGTGTGTACGACCCGACGAGAGACGCAAAGCGCTCGGGCTCAGCCACGTGGGCTCGTCACGAGCGCCCGACGCCTCGTCCGAGTCCGACTCCTCCGCCGACGCGAGCGCGTGCGGAAGACCCGTCGTCGTCGTCGTCGTCGTACGGGGTCCTCCTCCTCCGCCGTCGTCCGATGTCGTCGTTGTATCCCTCGATCGCGTCACCGTTTCCTCTCCCTCCGCGCGCGCGGAGGCGAAGGTCGCGCGTCTGACGAAGGTGATGGGTTTGATATCCTTCAGCGGCGCGAACGCCATCGTCTCGCCCGGGGGCGGGAGACGCGCCGCGCGGTACTGCGTGAGGACGCGGAGCGATTCGGACGCGGCGGCGAGCGACGCGTCGAGGGTCACGAGGTCGAGGCTGTGGCGCGCGGGGGGACCCGGACCCGGACCCGAACCCGCCGGGTCGGGGTCGTCCTCGAACGAGAGCTTACGGCCGACGAGCGGCGAGACCGAGTCCGACGATCCGCGCGGACGATCCGGGTTCGCCGACGAACGTTCCGCCGCCGATTCCGATTCCGCCGCCTCCTCCTCCGCCGCCTCCTCCTCCTTCTCCGCCTCCTCCTCCTCCCGCTCCTCCTCCCGCTCCTCCTCCGCCCCTCCCCCCTCCTCGTCCTCGTCGCTGTCTTCATCCCCCAGGAGGCCCATTTTCTCGACGCTCGCTCGTATGCGCTCGAGCCGCTCCATGCCTAAGATGGCGTGCATGACCTCGAAGTGCAGCGAGAAGAACGGCGTCTCGCTCAAAAAGCAGTAGCACCGGTCCGCCGCGACGAGGTACCGCGATTTCCGGAAGCCGGGGCCCGACCGGGATCCCCCCCCGACCCCGGCGGGATTCGAACCCGCGTCCTCCTCATCCTCGTTCCCCCGTCGTTCCCCCCGTCGTCCCCCCCGTGGTCCCCTCCCCGCCGCCATCGCGCGCCTCGCCGCGCTCACCATCGCGGGCTCCGCCGAGACGAGCTCTCGGACGCGGCAGCACACCCCGTACGCGACCCCCCCGCCGCCCCCCGGCGCGCCCGCGTCGTCCTCGTCCTCCTCCTCCGCCTCCCCCCCCGCCGCGCGCGCGTCGTTTTCCGCGCGTTCCCCTCTTGATCCCTCGCCCCGCCCCCCGCCGCCGCCGGGATCCCCCCTCTCCACGCGGAACACGAAGCTCGCGTCCTCGGCGTGCAGGTGCCTCTGCCCGTACACCACGTCGTGCATCGCGCTCATGCTCGGCGTCCGCTCCAGCACCGCCGGCTCGACGCCGTGAGGGAAGCAAAACGCCGCCACGTCCCCGTCGTCCAACCGACACGGGTTGTCGTCGGAAGCGCTCGACGACGCGCTCGAAGAACGACTCGGGTCCGCGGCGCTCACGGGCGGGTAGGAGAAGAGCACCTTCGCGGGGTACGTCGGGCCGGGGACGCCTCGGTGGGGTTTGACGCGACCGCCCCCCCCCGCGCCGCGAACGGCGTTGACGGGTTTCTCGCGCTCGCGCTGGTTCCCCGTCTTCTCGCGCCGAACGGATTCGGCGACGGCGGCGACGTCCGCGTCGGGGGGGAGACCGACGACGTAAAAACGCTCGAACGGGAACGCCCTCTTCTTCTTCCTCGGAAGGGGCTCGCGGCCGCCTCGTACCGCGCCGGTCTTCTCGTCCGCGGAGGCTTCTTTAGGGTCCTCACCTACGGCTTTCCCTTCGAGGGTTCGATCCTCCGCGGGTCCAAGTCCTTCGGCGTTTTCTTTTTTTTCCGCCTCGGCGGTTCGCGCCTCCTCGGCGGCGCGGCGTCTTCGCCGCTGCGCGAGCCACTGGCGCTTCTCCGCGGTGAACGCCTCGGGGTTAAACCAGGGCTCCGCGTCGCCCGACGCGCCGCGGCCGCGAGGCTTCGCGGCGCTCGAGAGCGCGGACGTGGACGACGATGAAGAGACGCGAGAGCGATTCGCGAGCGATTCCTCTCCTCCTTCTCTCGCGCTCGGCGCGGCGTTCGAACCGTCGGACGCGCCGAAGAGGCGCGCGAACAGGCGGCCGGGGAGGCCCATCGCGGCCGGCTCGGGGTCCGAGCGCGAGGTCCGAGCCGCGGCGCGGTCCGCGGGGCGGTCGAGCGCGTCCGCGGGGCGGTCCGCGTCGGCCCGCATCGTCGCGGCCGAGCGCGCTAGGGGGGATCGGGACGCGAGATCCGAGGCGACGGCGCGTCGCGGACGAGACCGCGAGGACGATCGATCCTCGGGCGCGCGCGGGGGATCACGCGGGGCGACGACGCCGCGCGACGCGACGTCGGAGCCGGCGCCGCGCTCCGCCGATCGCGGTCCGGGAGACGGTGGCGGGTACGGGTGGCGCGCGCGGCTCTGCGCGGAGGCGCGCCGGCCGCGGGGTTCGAATACAAGGACCTGCCGGCGACGTCCAGTGCACACATCGCGTCGTCGTCGTCGCTGCTGCTTGAAGGCGCTCCATCCGCGCGCGGCGGGCGGGCGGCGAATCCGGGACGTGCGCTTTTTCGCGAAAAAAAGCCCCGACGACGGCGAAGGCCTCCGGTCCTTCGTGCCTCCCCCCCCCCGTCCCTCCTCCTCCTCCGCACTCTCCCCGCGCGTTCGCCTCCGCCCCCGGCCCTCGCCTCGCGATGGCGTCGCCGCGTCCCTCCGCGGAGGCGCGCCTCCTCCGCGAGCTCCGCGCCACGCGCAGGCTCGCGGCGCGCGCGGGCGGGACCGCCCTCCTCGGCCTGGGCACGTACACCGCGCTGTGCAGCAAGCTCGCGTACGAGATGCGCGGCGTCGCCTCCCCCGGCGCGCCCCCGCGCGCGTTCCGCCACCCCGTGTTCATGACCCTCGCCTCCTTCGCGGCCATGGCGCTGTGCCTGGTCCTGGACGCGTGGCACCGCCGACCGAAGCGCGGCGGCGCGTCCGCGGGGGCGGGGGACGACGCCGGGCGGATGACCGACCCCATCATCCGAGGACCCGACGACCGCGTCCATCTCGGCGGCCCCACCGGTCCCGCGCCCCCGCCCCCCTCGTCAGACGCGGGGTCCCTCGCCGCGCCGCTCCTCCACCGCGGCGACTCCGACGCCCTCCCCCCATCGGGATCCTCGTCGTCGGAACCATCACCCTACTCCTCCTCCTCCCTCGCGGCGGCGCTTTTTGACTTCGCATCGCTCGCGTATCGACTCGTTCCCGTGACGGCGCTCGACGTGCTCGCGACGGCGCTCGTCTCGTGCGCGTTACTGCGTCTTCCGCTGAGCGCGTTCCTCGCGCTTCGCCACGCGCAGCTCCTCTCCGCCGCTTTGGTCAAAGCGCTCATCCGCGGAATCCGCGAACTCAACCCGCTGCACAAACTCGGCGCGAGCCTCAGCCTCTCGGGCGCGGCCCTGGTGGTCCTCGCCGTCGTCGTCGACGCGCCCGAGGAGGCGCCGCCGCCGCTCATGATGAGAGCGAGCGCGGCGACGCAGGGTTTAGGTCCCGCCGCCGCCGACGATGACGAGGGGTTTCCGGACACGCGCGCCTCGCGGCTCGTCGGCGTCGCGCTCCTCGCGGCGTCGCAGTTCACGCAGGCTCTGCAGCTCACGTTCGAGGCGCGTTTCCTCCCGGGGTACGCGTTTTTTTACGAGGAGGCGCGCGCGGGCGGCGGCGGCGTCGGGGCGCACGCGCGAAGGGCGCTTCGCCGGATCGGGGCGGAGGGCGTCGTCGGGTGCGTCTTGTGCGTGTGCGTCGTCTTCCCCGTCGCGTCGTTTTTCGAGCGACGAGGTTCGAAAATCATCCCCGGCGCCGGCGCGGGGGAGGACGCGTGGGCGGCTTGGGCGATGGTTCGGCGCACGCCCGTCCTCGCCGCGTTCTTGGCGGCGTACGTCTTGGTCTCGGCGGCGTACGCGGCGGTGGGCGCGGGCGTCGGGCCGTTTCTGGGGGTGGCGAGTCGCGGCGCTATGGAGACGATGCGGTTCTTCGCGTGCTGGGGCGCGACGCTCGCGTTAGGCGCCGCCGCCGCCGACGACGAGGGGGGGTTGGGCGGCGGTTCGAGCGGGTTCGCGCGCGCCGGGGAGCGTCTGAGCGCGCCCGGGTCCGCGCTCCAGCTCGGGGGGTTCGTCATGGGCGCGCTCGCGACGCTTCTGTACGGGCGCGGGGACGCCGCCGAGCGCCGCGGCGTGTTCGCGCGGGACGCGCGTCTCCGCGAGGAGGAGGAGAGGCGGTCCGCGAGCGCGACCAGGAGCGCGAGACGACGGCGCCCGGGTGTCGAAGAACCCGGGACGGCGAACGGGGGGTCGTCGGAGCGGCGCCCGGGGGTCTCTCGCGACGGTCGCGACGGTTCGTCGGAGAGCCCACGTTCGTCGGGGAGCGCTGAGGGGAGCGCTTCGAGTCGCGGCGAGCGCTTCGGTCGCGGCGGAACGGACCGGAGCGAACCCTTCGGCGGCGGCGCGACCTCGGCGGCGCGCGCTCGCGCGGAAGACCGTTCGGATTTCCGCACGCTCGCGGACGCGGAGGCGGGCGCGGGAGGCGACGGGGCGGATCTTTCTTCGGAGCCTTCGTCGGCGCTTCTTCCCGAGTCGGCGCCGTTCGCGACGGGGTCTCTTCGGGGCTCGATGTCGTTTTCGTCCTTCGGCGGCGTCGCGGGGGGCGGCGGGGACCGGGGCCGGGGCCGGGACGCTCGCGAGCCGAGGGACGCCCCGGGGCGCGTCGTCGCGGGGTTCGACATCCCGGGCGCCGGGGAAGGAGGCGCGGGAAGGAGGGGGTGACGACGGCGAGCGGAACCGGACTTTTTTTTTAGACGGGACTCCCTCTTCTCGGTATATGATAAATACAGTAGTGACCCTGAAAGCTTCGGGAAGCGGCGTACTTCGTAGAGCCGCGTCGCGGGATCGTGGTCTCGTGATGGTCGTCACGTGCGCGTCCGGTTCGACCTCTACGGCGGTGCGCTCGTCGTCGTGTTCCCCCGCTCACTTCTTCTTCAGGGCGTTATCTAGGCTGACGGCTCCCCCTCCGTTGACGAGGAAGTAAAAGTAGAGGAGGCAGTAGAGCGCGGCGGGCTCGAACGCGTACTGATGCTTCTCGACGACGCCCAGGGGGAATCCCTCCAGGCCACTCTGCGCGACGTGGAAGTACACCGCGAGCGCCATCGTGGAGAAGAGCGAGAGCGCGCACAGCCTGGTCCACAGGCCGACGCACAGGCCCGCGGCGCCCGCGAGCTCGGCGCCCGCGGCGAGGTAGGTCCACGTCACGAACGACAGCGGGTCGTCGTGCGGGAGGAATCCGAGGTACGGTTCGACGACGAACTTGGCGAACCCCTCGGGGTCGGCGAGCTTGTCGAGTCCGTTGTGGACCATGAACACGCCCGCGCCGACGCGCACGACGGCGCTGGAGAGCTCGAGCCCCCAGTTCGTGGGAGCCTCCGACGACGCGGAGGCGCGGCACGCGAGGCGCGCAGAGCGGGCGCGATCGGCGCGACGCACGTTCGCGCGGCGAGTGGATCGCGCGGGCACGCGCGCGGGGAGACGCGCGCCGAGGCCGATCGCGGAGGTGACCGCGAGGGACATCCGGTTCGAGGGGGAGCGAGGGAGGTGGCGCGGGAACGGCGCGTGGAAGGGGAACCGCGGTCGGGAGGAGCGACGCCGCGTTCGGTGTGGCGCGCGCGAGGGGCGGGGGGGGGGGGGTCC
>MDSW01200981.1_pt1 | contig 11324 bp, 9 predicted proteins | sample 811171 | NCBI WGS metagenome assembly MDSW01 (sample SAMN05326641, study PRJNA326480) | marine metagenome | isolation source: seawater | place: Atlantic Ocean: North West | collected 2012
GGGCGGTAAAGGACTCGAACCTATGACCCTCTCGGTGTAAACGAGATGCTCTACCAACTGAGCTAACCGCCCTAAATAAGCAGTTCTGACATATACAATATTAAATTTGCAATGTAAAAACTAAAAAAAATTAATGTAAATTAACCTTTAATAAATGTATTATTTAGAGGAATGATTATTCAATGTTCATCATGTGAAAAGAAATTTAGTGTTCCAGACGCGGCTATAACTGCGACAGGAAGGCTGGTGCAGTGTAGTTCTTGTGGAAATAAATGGACTCAATATCCAGTCCAGGAAAAACCAAAAATACCAAAAATACCAAAAATACCAAAGACAATTCAACCAAAAATACAAAAAAAGCCAAAGGATAAAATTGTAAAGAAAAAAGGACCAATTCCATATTCAAAAGAATATATGCAACAAAAGTGGGGTACCTCTTTAAAAAATTATGCAGCTGATACTGGTTTATCCAAAAAAACTTCAAGTAAAATAAAAATCGTAAAACAAAAAAATATAAAAATAAAAGAAAAACCTGGCTTTGGTTTTTTTAACTATATAATAACCTATTCCATTTTTTTTATTTTTTTAGTTGGTATTCTTAACTTTGAGAGAAGCAGATTGTCAAGGAAGTTTCCTTTATTAGAACCTTATATTGAGCATTTTTTTGAGTCACTGGAAATTTTCAAAATACTTATTTTAGACTTTTTTAGATAAAATTTAATGAAAAGAAATCAGGCTTCATTATGGTCACCAAATGAAGAAATCAAAAAAAGATCAAATCTAAGATTTTTCTGCAAACATTTAGATAATAAAAAAATCCTTAAATACAATCAGAATTTTCCAAGATTGTGGAAATGGTCTGTCAATAACCCTGTTGATTTCTGGTCTGAGGTTTGGAATTTTACAAAAATAAAAGGATATAAAGGAAAAAAAATTATATCCAAAAATAGAATTTTTTATAAAAATATCTTTTTTGAGGACTCAAGGTTAAATTATGCTGAAAACCTTCTTCCTAAAAAAAATAATGATATAGCGCTAAATTTTTTATCTGAAAATGGAATACATAAAAAAGTTACCTGGAAAAAATTATACGAAGATGTTTGTAAGTTTTCATATTTTTTTAAACATATCAATTTAAAAGAAAAAGATAGAATTGCAGCCTATGTTCCAAACACGATAGAAGCTGTTGTATCTTTTTTAGCCACTTCGAAAAATGGACTAGTTTGGTCATCATGTTCACCTGATTTTGGTATTGAAGGTGTCGTTGACAGATTTTATCAAATTAAACCAAAAATTTTAATTACGTGTGATTATTATTTTTATAATGGTAAAAAAATTAATATATTAGAAAAAATACCAAAATTATTAAAAAAAATTAAATCAATTAAAAAAGTTATTGTATTTCCTTATTCTGGAAAATTTCAAAATAAGATAAACACAAAATTCTTAGATTTTAATAAAATAATAAAGAATTCAAAATCTGATTATTTTTTCAAAAAATATAAATTTAATCATCCACTTTATATATTATATTCTAGTGGAACCACAGGAGTTCCAAAATGTATTACTCATGGAGCAGGAAATGTTCTTATTGAACACAATAAAGAATTTTCTTTACATTGTAATATTTCAAACAGAAATAAAATTTTTTATTATACTACCACTGGTTGGATGATGTGGAATTGGTTAGTTGGTGGCTTATCTCGTGGTGCCAATTTATATTTGTACGATGGCTCTCCTACATACCCTAAAAGGTCGTCTTTACTTGATTTTTGTTCGAGGGAAAAAATTAATTTATTTGGTGTCAGTGCAAAATTTATTGATTTTCTTAAAAAAGAAAAGTTGAATTTCAAAAATTTAAATTTTTCTGATTTAAAAATTATTACCTCAACCGGTTCACCTCTTGTAAAAGAAAGTTTTGAATATGTTTATAAAAATATTAAAAAAAATGTTCATCTTGCATCTATTAGTGGTGGAACTGATGTTGTTGGGTGTCTTGTATTAGGAAATGCATTCTCTGATGTTTATTCAGGAGAGATACAAGGTGAAAGCCTCGGTATTGATGTTGATGTATTTGGAGAGAATGGAAAAAAAATTAGAAAATACGAAAAGGGAGAACTGGTTGTCAAAAAACCCTTTCCTACAATGCCTATAAAATTTTGGAATGATTTTAAAGACAGAAAATTTAAAAAAGCTTATTTCTCTAAATTTAAAAATATTTGGCACCACGGTGATTTTGTTCAGAGGACGATTAATGGTGGGTATATTATACATGGAAGATCTGACGCGACACTAAACCCTGGTGGTGTCAGAATTGGAACAGCCGAAATATACAGACAAGTAGAAAATATTAATTTTATAAAAGAAAGCCTAGTTGTTGGTCAAAATCGCGATAATGATGTAAGAATAATATTATTTGTCGTTTTAAATTCTAAGATAAAACTTGTAAAGAACGATATTGAATTCATTAAAAATAAAATTAAAAAAAATTGCTCGCCTAAACATGTGCCAAATAAAATTATACAGATACCGGAGATACCTAAAACGAGAAGTGGGAAAATAGTTGAACTAACAGTTAAAAAAATTATCCATGGAGAGAAAGTCGAAAATTTACAAGCAATAGCAAATCCAAAAAGTCTAGATTTTTTTAAAAAACTTTATAAAAATTATTTCAATAATGAGCAATAAATATTTGGTGAAAGATATTCTTGAAGCTGTCGATGTTTTTTTGAGAAAAAAAGAAATCAAAATTAAGTCTAATAAAAAAATTTCAGAAGAACCATTAAAATTAACAAATGAAATTAAATCAATTAAAAGCAAAAATAGTGAATTGCCAAAAGACACAGAAGATATTATTGCGCAGGCTGAAGAATATTTAAAAAAATAGCTTAATTTTCTAAATCTTTAATACTTAAAAATTTATCTGATAATTGGGTATTATTTTCCTTTATATCTTTATAAAAATTCCAAGCTAAAACTAAAATTGTATTTTTTTTATCTTTTATCTTATCTTTACTTAATATTGGAATTTTTACTCCAGGGATAAATTTTCCATGTTTTAACTTATTATCCTCTACTATAAAATCAATCTCTTCAGAAATACCAAAAAAATTCAATGCTGTTGTGGCTTTAGCAGGCGAACCATAACCAATTAATTTTTCACCGTTATTTTTCAATTTAAGGATATTTTTTTTAACATTTTTTTTAATTTGATAAATTTTTTCAGCAAATTTTTTATAAGTTTCAAATTTTTTAATACCTAATTTTTCTTCTTGTCGTAAAAGTTCTCTGACACTTTTATCGATTTTCGGTTTTTTTTCTTTTTTTACATATATACGTAAAGAACCACCGTGTGTGGAAATTTTTTCAGCTTTAATTATTTTGGCATTAAATTGATTAAAAAAGTTATCCAAGGAAGTTAGGGACCAGTAATTGTAATGTTCATGATAAATATTATCAAAAGTTAGATCTTGTAATGTGTTAAGCAAGTATTGAACTTCGATAATTATTGTTCCGCTATTTTTCAAAATTTTTAACATACATTCTGTCATTTCTTTAAGCTTATCTGAATGTGCAAAAACATTCGAAGCAAGAATTATATCTGCATTCTTATTTATTTTTTTAAGATTTTTTTTCTCTAAAAAGCAATTAATTGTTTTAATTTTGTTTTTATTTGCTATTTTTGCAAGATTTTTTGCTGGTTCAACTCCTACAATTTTATTGAAACCCAAATCTTTAAATGGTTTTAATGCTATTCCATCATTACTGCCGATATCTAAAATATAAGATTTCTTTGATAATTTTAATTCTTTTAAATATTTTTTTGCAGCATCTTCAAAATGTTTCCTAAAAGATTTTGAAGTTGATGATGTATACAAATAATTCGAAAACATCTTCTTTGGATCAACTGAAACTGACAGTTGGCAATTGAAACATTTGGGACAAAAATTTATCTCCAAAGGATAAAGTTCACATTTATCTTCTTTTTTTCTTAACAAATTATTTGCTAAGGGTTGATACCCTAAAGAAATAACTCTTTTTAAATCTGTGTTGCCACAAGACCTGCATTCAAACTTATAACAGCTTAATAAAAGTTCTTTTTCTTTATCATCGACAATATTATGTTTTATAGTGTGAGTAATACCATAATTTTCATGCTCCCTTTCTCCTCTAACCAAATTTAAGAAAACTGTATCTTTGGTAAAAACCATAGTGTGGGCAACATTTGGTTTTATAACTGATAGTTGTCCTTCGTTTACTACTTGGGTAATTTTAGGGGAGTTTGGATTCAATAGATCTTGATAAACTTCTATTATTTGTCCTTTTGTAAATAAACATTTTTGTTCTTGTTGAGGATGGTAGTGATTAGCTCTCATAGTACCTTTTTTTGAGTCAATTAATCCTATCAAATTTATGGGTTCGGTAAGTTCATGATTGCTTATTTTTCCTCTAGAATCTTTATACTCATCTTGTCCATTTTTTACATATTCTAAATCTTTAACTAAATCTTTTTTTGACCACCTATCGATCATTTCTTTGATACTTTGCTCGAGAGTATAAAGAAATTTAAAACCAACTGATAAAAGCTTTTTATTAGATAAAGAATATCCAAGATTAGGCACTCTATCATTAGTTTTTACAATTTTTGTTCCTGGATTAATTTTTTTACAAATATTTGCAACATCTTCTACGGTAGCTGTATCTTTTGAAACATTAAATACTTGGTTATTTATATCATTTTTATGTTCCATGAATTTAAACATCTTGCTGTATCGATTAAAGGGACTAAAGTTTTTAATTGTTTTCCTCCGCCAAAAAGTTTTATCGTGCCGTTTTGAGAAGCAATCATAGAAAATAAATTTGGCATAATATTTAATCTGGTAGCATCATTTGAATGTCCATATACCGATCCTAATCTTAAAATTATAAAGTTTTTCCCTGATTTTTTTAATTGTTCTTCGTTTTTATCTTTTCCGATTGAGTAAGGTAATAATGGAAATTTATCAAAATCTTCTTCTATATTTTCCGTTAAAGTTTCTTTACCCTCATAAACAACGTGAGTTGATGGAAAGATTATTTTACATTTTTGCGGAGTATTAGAAATAATGATTGACATACCTTTTTCAGCTACATCATTCATCTCTTTATCTTTTTCTGGATTTTGCTCATCTTTTGTTCTTGCTACATCTGTAATGCCGGCCAAATGGTGAACCACATCTGCATCTTTTAAATATTCATCTACAATTTCTGAATTTCTTATATCTGCATGAACAAAATCTATATTCCAATTTCTTAATTGGTTTACTCTTTCAGATATAAACCTGTTATCAATAACTGTTATTTGATTATTCCAGCTCTCTCCTGAATATATCTTGCAGAGCTCAGTTCCTATATATCCTAGACCACCAGTAATAACTATTTTTTTCATAACTTTTATAGCTTTTGATGCAAAAGAATATTAAACTATTAATGGGTGCTTGTAACTTCTGATTTCTCTTTGTTCTTGTCTGAAACTTGATCTATTTCAACCCATTTAACGGGTTTTAGTTCTTTAGTTAAAGCATGTTTTAATACTTCATCAACAGTTTTAACACTGATAATTTCTATGCTTTTTCTAATAATTTCAGGTATTTCAACTAAATCTTTTTGGTTATCTGAAGGAATTAAAACTTTTTTAATGCCTGCTCTGTGCGCCGCTAAAAGCTTCTCTTTTAAACCACCTATTTGAAGTACATTTCCTCTCAAAGTTACCTCTCCCGTCATAGCAACATTTTTATTCACTGGTACACCTGTTATTGATGAAATAATCGAGGTTACTATCGCAATACCAGCAGAAGGGCCGTCTTTGGGCGTTGCACCTTCAGGAACATGAACATGAAAATCTTTTTTTTCAAAAAGTGGTGGCACAATCCCGAACTCAATAGATTTTGATCTAACATAAGATTTTGCTGCTTTTACAGATTCTTGCATAACCTCGCCTAATTTACCTGTTATTTGCATTTTACCCTTGCCTGGCATATTAACTGACTCAATTTTGAGAATTTCTCCACCAACCTCTGTCCATGCAAGACCAGTAGAAACTCCCACTTTGTTTTCATTTTCTATTTCACCGTAGTTATATTTTTTTACTCCTAAATATCCATTTATGTCTTTTTCAATTAATTCATTATTTATTTTTTCACTTGAATCAATTTTTTTAACCATTTTTCTTGCTATTTTTGAAATCTCTCTTTCAAGATTTCTTACTCCAGACTCTCTTGTATAATCCCTAATAATTTTTTTAATTACCTCTTTAGTTATCTTCCATTCATTACTTTTTAATCCATTATCATTGCTTTGTTTTGGAATTAAAAATTTCTGAGCTATATTTGTTTTTTCATCTTCGGTATAACCAGGTATTCTTATAATTTCCATTCTATCCAATAATGGCGGAAGTATATTTAAAGTGTTTGCAGTTGTAACAAACATTACATCTGATAAATCATAATCAACCTCTAAATAATGATCATTAAATTGTTTGTTTTGTTCAGGATCTAAAGCTTCTAATAAGGCAGAGGATGGATCGCCTCTATAATCACTTCCAACCTTGTCAATTTCATCTAATAAAAAAAGTGGATTTTTTGTTCCAGCTTTTTTCATCATTTGAATTATTTTGCCTGGAAGGGATCCAATATAAGTTCTTCTATGGCCCCTAATTTCTGCTTCATCACGAATTCCTCCTAAAGAAATTCTAACAAACTTCCTGCCAGTTGCTCTTGCTATCGATTTTCCTAGTGAAGTTTTTCCAACACCCGGTGGCCCTACAAGACAAAGGATTGGCCCTTTTAATTTTTCAATTCTTTTTTGAACTGCTAAAAATTCAATTATTCTCTCTTTAACTTTTTCTAAACCATAATGATCTTCATCTAAAATTTTTTGAGCAGTATTTAAATCTTTTATAACTTTGCTTTTATTGCCCCAAGGCAAATCTACCATCCAATCAAGATAGTTTCTTACAACTGTAGCCTCTGCTGACATTGGGCTCATAGATTTTAATTTCTTAAGCTCAGCGAGACATTTTGACTGGGCTTCTTTGGGCATCTTTGCTTTTAAAATAGAATTACTTAAGTTAGAAATTTCGTCTTTACCTTCCTCAATTTCACCTAATTCTTTTTGAATTGCTTTTAATTGTTCATTCAAATAATACTCTCTCTGAGTTTTTTCCATTTGGTTTTTAACTCTACCACGTATTTTTTTCTCCATACTAATAACGCTAGTTTCTTTTTCAATAATTTCATAAATTTTCTCTAGTCTCTTTGTTAAATCAAAAGTTTCAAGGAGTTTTTGCTTTTCAAAAAGCTGAATATTTAGGTTAGAAGATATGTTGTCTGCAATATCTGAGGTTTTAGTTAGAGATTTTAAGTTTTTTGTAAAATCTGCTACATCCTTTTTACTTAAGTTCGATAACTTTTCAAACTTTTTAATTAAACTTTGAGATAAATTTTTGCTTTGTTCATTGTCGCCTGTAGAAGAAACTTTGTTTATTTCACAACTCAAATATTTCTTTTCTTCGTTTTTAATAGAATTAATTTTTACTCTATCTATACCTTCAACTAAAACTTTTACTGTCCCGTCTGGAAGTTTTAATAATTGTAAAATTTTACTAAGACATCCATAAGAATAGATATCCTGGTCTTTTGGATCATCAACTTCAGAGTTTTTTTGGGTCACCAAAACTATTGACTTGTCGGTCTTCATTACTTCTTCGAGTGCTTTAATAGACTTTTTTCTACCTACAAAAAGTGGGACTATGGTAGACGGAAAAATTACTATGTCTCTTAACGGGAGTAATGGTTTGAAATTATTTGAACTCATATCGTTATTAATATGGATACTAAAATGATTTTTTTCAAGTTAAATCTAAGCTACCGATGTGGATTTACCTTTTGAATAGGTAATTATTGGCTCAGATTTTCCCTTTGCGACAGATTTGTCGACTGTAACCGATTCGATATTCTCCATATCAGGCAGAGCAAACATTGTTTTTAACAATATAGATTCTAAAATTGACCTTAATCCTCTAGCCCCAGTTTTTTTGCTAATAGCTTTTTTTGCAATTTCTGACAAAGCATCTTCTCTGAACTCTAAATTAACATCTTCGAATTCAAAAAGTCTTTTGTATTGTTTTAAAAGTGAATTCTTTGGTTCTTTAAGTATTTTAATTAAAGATTTTTCATCTAATTCTTTAAGAGTTGCAATTATAGGCATTCTGCCAACAAATTCAGGAATTAATCCATATTTAATTAGATCCTCTGGTTCAAGATTCTGAATTATTTCTGAAATTGTTTTTTCGTCATTTCCTTTTACTTTTGCACCAAAACCAATTGAAGTTCCTTTGCCCCTACTTTCAATAACTTTATCTAGACCTGCAAAAGCTCCTCCACAAATAAATAAAATATTTGTTGTATCAACCTGTAAAAATTCTTGTTGAGGATGCTTTCTACCTCCTTGTGGTGGAACACTAGCAATTGTTCCCTCCATAATTTTTAAGAGTGCTTGTTGTACGCCTTCGCCTGATACATCTCTTGTAATAGAGGGATTTTCTGACTTTCTACTTATTTTATCTACTTCGTCAATATAAACAATTCCCTTTTGAGCTTTTTCAACATTGTAATCAGCGGCTTGTAAAAGTTTTAAAATTATATTTTCTACATCTTCACCAACGTAGCCGGCTTCTGTTAAAGTTGTTGCGTCGGCCATAGTAAACGGTACATCTAAAATTCTTGCTAGAGTTTGAGCAAGCAAGGTTTTTCCACAACCTGTTGGACCTACTAAAAGAATATTTGATTTTGACAATTCAACATCTTTATTACTTTTGCTTTCATGACTTAACCTTTTGTAATGATTGTGTACTGCTACTGAAAGAACTTCCTTAGCATAAGTTTGTCCTATGACATAATCATCTAAAATCTTACAAATCTCTCTTGGTGTTGGAACTCCTTCTTGATGTTTAACAAGATAACTTTTGTTCTCTTCTTTAATAATGTCCATACAGAGTTCAACACACTCATCGCATATAAACACTGTAGGACCTGCAATAAGTTTTTTAACCTCATGCTGGCTCTTTCCGCAAAATGAGCAATAAAGAATATTTTTATTATTTTCTGTAGCCATAACGAATCAATATTTCAATTTTAAATGTTAGAATGAATCAAGGCAAGCATAAGTTGAATAGAGTTCTATATGTTGTGTATTATTTTCTCTTTTCAACTACTGAGTCAATTAAACCGAAATTCTTGGCTTCTTCCGCGGTCATAAAATAATCTCTTTCAAGAGCCTGTGAAATTTCTTTAACAGATTTTCCTGTATGTTTAGAGTAGATCTTATTCAATCTCTCTTTTAATGACAAAATCTCCTTTGCATGAATTTGAATATCTGTAGCTTGTCCCTGAAATCCAGCCGAGGGTTGGTGAACCATTATTCTTGAATTCGGTAAAGAAAATCTTTTACCTTTATCACCAGCTGCTAATAAAAAAGATCCCATTGAGGATGCTTGTCCAATACATAAAGTAGATACGGGTGATTTAATATATTGCATAGTGTCATAAATACCTAGGCCAGATGTTACTAATCCTCCTGGGCTATTTATATAAAAAAAAATTTCTTTTTTTGGATTTTCTGATTCTAAAAATAAAAGCTGGGCAGTTACTAATGATGCAACAGTATCATTAACGGTTCCTACCAAAAAAACAATTCTCTCCTTTAGAAGTCTTGAATAAATATCATAAGCTCTTTCACCTTTGGTCGTTTGTTCAACTACCATAGGCACTAGATTGTTTAATTGTTCTTCAATTTTACGAATCATGGCAGTTAAGCTTATACAATTTTAAAAGAGTTTTTGCTAATTTTTTTTATTTTTTTCTTTTTGGTTTTGATTTTTTCAGCTTTTTTTCAGGAATATTGCTGGTCTCATTCTTTAAATTATCATTAAAAGATTTTAATATTTCCTCTGCTTTTTTTAAATTTATAGTTTTTTTCTCTAAACTAATTTTATTTTTAACTAAATCTAATATTTTTTCCTCATACAATGCACCTCTAAGACTGGCAATAGCGCTAGGGTTCTTTTGATAATAATCCATAACTAATTTTTCTTGTCCAGGCATACCTTTAACTTGCTTTTCGATTTCACTTTTAATCTCTGTTTCGCTGATTTTTAAATTATTTTTTTCCGCAATTTCATTTAATATTAAACCTGTTTTTATTCTTGATTTTGCCAAATTAGTATTTTTATCTATATCTTCTTTTTTTTGACTCTGTGAAAGCATTTTTTTTTCTTGTTCAATGAGATTTTCTGGTAAGTCCAAGGTATGTAATTTTTCAATTTGTTCTAAAATATTTTTTTTAGTTATTGAATCAAGACTCCTTTTATATTCGCTTGAAATTTGTTTTTTTATTAATGTTTTAAGATCATCTAAATTTTTAGCTCCCATTTTTTTTGCAAAATCTTCATCAATTTTGGTTTCTATTGTCTTTCTTACATTTATGATTTTACATTCAAAAATTGCTTTTTTATTTGCCAATTCTTTTTTTGGATAATTAGTGGGCAAATTTACTGTAACTGACTTGCTTTCATTTCTTTTTAAACCAATAAGCTGTTCATCAAAACCTTTGATAAAAAGATCTCTTCCTAAAATTATTTGTACATTGTTACCTTTATTTCCATCAAAATCTTTTCCATCAGATTTTGCGATATAGTCAAAAATTACCATGTCATCTTTTTCTGACTTTTCATTTTCTTTTTTATCTTCAAATGTTTGTTGTGCTTTTGCTATTTCTTGTATTCTTTTTTTTAATGTATCCTCATCAATTGTTATTTCATAATCAATAGCTTTTATTTTATCTAAAGATTTTAATTTAATTTCTGGAAGCGTCTCCAGTTCAATTGTATAATCTAGATCTTTCCCTTCACCAAAAGTCTTAAGATCAATTTTTGGCTGACCTGCTACTTTTATATTATTTTGTTCAATTGCTTTTGTGGATGTTTCTTTTAAAATTCCATCAATTACTTCGCCATATATAGCTTTTCCAAACTGGTTTTTAATTACATTTGGTGGAACTTTTCCTGGTCTAAAACCTTTTAATTGTACTTTGTGTTGAAGTTCTAAAAGTTTCTCATCTAATTTTTTTTGTATGGTTTTTTTATCAACCAAAACAGATAAGCTAGTTTTTAAACCTTTTTTTGAATTAAGTTTAACTTTCATAAATATTGGTGGGCAAGAAGAGACTCGAACTCTTAAGCCTTGCGGCACTAGTTCCTAAGACTAGCGCGTATACCAATTCCGCCA
>MDSW01020364.1_pt1 | contig 11322 bp, 7 predicted proteins | sample 811171 | NCBI WGS metagenome assembly MDSW01 (sample SAMN05326641, study PRJNA326480) | marine metagenome | isolation source: seawater | place: Atlantic Ocean: North West | collected 2012
ACCTCCAAAATATTTATTAGCCATCTCAACAACTTCTTTTGTATCAACATCACCAGAAATAACAAGAGTTGCATTATTTGGACCATACCATCTCTTTAGCCAATCCCGCATATCATCCAAAGTAGCCCTATCTAAATCCTCTACGTAACCAATAATTGGCCAATTATATGGATGTGTAGGAGGAAAAAAATCAACAAATAATTTCTCTAAAATCATAAGAAAGGATAAAGGAGTATGACATCTTTCTATCTTTTCATTCTTAATAGCACCTCTCTGAGCTTCAAATCCTTCCATATTAAATTCATTATAAGCATAACCCATTCGGTCTGATTCTAGAAACATTATTCTTTCTAGATAATTAGAAGGAAATACTTGAAAATAATTAGTTTCATCGTAAGATGTACTCGCATTAGTCATTCCTCCAGCTTGTTCAACAAGATTCCATAGACCTTTATCAGGAGCATGTTCAGAACCCATACAAAGCATATGTTCAAAAAAATGCGCGTAACCTGTTTTACCATGTCCCTCTCTAGCAGAACCAACATGATAAGTAACTCCTAAATAAACAATAGGATCTGAATGATCTTCATGAACTAGTATAGTTAAGCCATTTGACAATTCCCATTTCTCATAGTCAATATCTAATGTGCTCTGTCCAAACTTGCCCAAAAAAACAGGCTTTTCTAAATCTTGTGCAAAAACAAAAGTAAAGGAGAAAATACATAATAATAAACTAATTTTCTTCATAATCTTCTTCTTTATTATTAAACTTGTCATTTTCTTCTCCTTCATTAATATCATCAGAAATAGTATCAATATTATCTGCATTAAAATTCTCCTTATCTAATTCAATATTAACTTCTTCCTTTTGATTCTCCTTATCTAAATCTGATTTAGAAACTTTTGCAACAGATGCTATCTTATCTTCATCTCTTAGTCTAATAATCTTGACACCTTGTGTTGCTCTTCCCATAACCCTTAAAGTGTCAACACCTATTCTGATAGTAATTCCTGATTTATTAATGACCATGAGATCATCTAAATCAGTAACATTTTTAAGCGCAATTAAACCACCTGTTTTTTCAGTAATATTAATAGTTTTTACTCCTTTCCCTCCCCTATTCGTTATTCTATAATCCTCTACAGCAGAACGTTTACCATATCCATTCTCTGATACAACCAGTACTGATGAACTCATATCATCAATACATATCATACCTACCACTTCATCATCATCATTAGCTAATTTAATACCTCTTACTCCTGCCGCTGTTCTTCCCATTGATCTAACTTTCTCTTCTTCAAATCTTATAGATTTACCTGAGCTAACTGCCATCATTATCTGAGAGTTACCTGTTGTCATTTTTGCTTCTAACAATTGATCTCCTTCACGAATAGTAATTGCATTAATACCATTATTCCTAGGACGTGAATATTGTTCTAATGAAGTTTTCTTAATAACTCCTTTTTTAGTACACATCACAATATAATGAGAATTGATATAATCTTCATCTTTTAAATCTTTTGTATTAATATAGGCCATGACCTTATCATCTTTAGGGATGTTAATCATATTCTGAATAGCTCTTCCTTTTGATGTCTTTCCTCCTTCTGGTATTTCATAAACCTTTAACCAAAAACATCTTCCTTGCTCTGTAAAGAATAACATATAATCATGATTCCTAGCCATAATCATTTCTTCAACAAAATCTTCCTCTCTTGTTGTTGCTCCCTTAGAACCAACACCTCCTCTAGCTTGAGCTCGATATTCTGATAATGAAGTACGTTTAATATATCCTAAATGAGAAATAGTAATTAAAACTTCGTCATTAGGAATCATATCCTCAATACTTACTTCGGAAGAAGAATATTCAATAGAAGATCTTCGTTCATCACCATATTTTTCTTTTACTTCTTTCAAGTCTTCAACTAATAAAGATAATCTTAGATCCTCATTACTAAGAATCTCTTCAAACCTTTTAATCTTTTCCATAATTTCAGCGTGCTCTTCTTTTATTTTATCCATCTCTAAACCTGTAAGCTTCTGTAATCTTAAATCAAGAATAGCTTTTGCCTGGATCTCTGATAAACTAAAGTTGGAAATTAATCCATTTCTCGCTTCTTCAGGTGTTCTAGATGACCTAATAAGTTTAATAACATCATCTAAATTATTTAACGCAACAATTAAACCTTCTAAAATATGAGCTCTCTTTTTAGCCTGTGCTAATTCAAAATTAGTCTTCCGAATTAAAACATCATGCCTATGAGCAACAAAAAGCTGTATTAATTGTTTTAAATTCAAAAGTTGAGGCCTCCCTTTAACTAGAGCGATATTATTTACAGAAAATGAAGATTGTAAAGAAGTATATTTATATAGCTTGTTTAATACAATATTAGGAATTGCATCTCTTTTTAAGTCATATACTATTCGCATTCCATTTCTGTCAGATTCATCTCTAATATCAGAAATACCATCTAACTTCTTACTATTAACTAAATCAGCTGTCTGCTTAATCATATTTGATTTATTAACCATGTAAGGAATTTCTTCTACTATAATTTGCTCCTTATTATTATTCTCTTCAAATCTTACTTTTCCTCTAATAACAACTCGCCCTCTACCTGTATTGAATGCAGATCTAACACCATCATAACCATATATTGTACCTCCTGTTGGAAAATCAGGAGCTTTGACAAACTCCATCAATTCATCCACTTCTATATCACCTTTAGATTCAATATAAGCAATAATACCTTCTACCACCTCTGTAAGATTATGAGGAGGCATATTAGTTGCCATACCCACAGCTATACCTGTCGTACCATTTAAAAGTAAATTAGGTAATCTAGCAGGTAAAACAGATGGTTCTTTAAGAGTGTCGTCAAAATTAAGGTTCCAATCTATTGTCTCTTTATCAATATCAAGCAACATATCTTCAGAGGCTTTTCTCATTCTAGCTTCAGTATACCTCATTGCTGCTGGATTATCTCCATCTATAGAACCAAAGTTTCCTTGACCATCTACCATCATATATCTAAGACTCCAATCTTGAGCCATACGAACCATAGCATCATAAACTGATGTGTCTCCATGAGGATGGAATTTACCTAGAACCTCACCAACAATTCTAGCAGATTTCTTATAAGCAGTAGTAGACCTAATACCTAATTCATGCATACCATATAAAACTCGTCTATGTACAGGTTTTAGTCCATCTCGAACATCAGGTAATGCCCTTGAAACAATGACAGACATTGAGTAATCAATATATTTTGACTTCATTTCCTCTTCTATGTTAACAGGAAATATCTTTTCTCCTAAAGACATATTTTTTTCTTTTTTATTAGGGAAACAAATTAAATAAAATTACGTATTCTATAGTAAGAAATTAGATATTTATTCACTCTTAAGTTATGAACAATTTTTGTTCAAAAAAACGATGATAAGACATGCAAAAAGAATAGATTTTAGTAGGTATCTTGCAAAAGATTTTTTAATAAAATGATTTAACATTATGAATACAGGATTTTCAAGTAGAATGAAAGAGGTTTTTACCTATGTAAGAGAAGAAGTTATTAGACTAGGTCATAAGAGTATAGGTCCGGAACATTTATTCTTAGGAATACTAAGAGAAGGTAATGGATCTGCAATCAAAGTATTAAAAAAAATTGGCGTAAATCTAAAAGACTTGAAGCTAATTATTGAAAACAATATCCCTCCAAGAAAAAAACTAACAGAAATTGAAAAAGATAACATTGCTTTTCAAAAACAAACAGAAAGAATATTAAAAAAAGCAATTATGGAGCGCAGAAAATTACAGGAAGAAGAAATTAAAACTATTCATGTTTTATTATCTATATTACTTGACCAGAACAACATAATTACCATATGCCTTAATCAATTAAACCTTACCTATGAAACTATAATTGAGGAATATGAATCTGATCTTAATATAGATTTCAAACATGATCAAGAGGGAGAAATAGATGACAATGAAGATGTATTTGGACCATCAAATCCTGAAAAGCCTAAATCAGGGTCAAAAACCACAACACCAGTATTAGATAATTTTGGAAGAGATCTTACACAATACGCAAAAGAAGGAAGACTAGATCCTATTGTTGGAAGACACAAAGAAATTGAAAGAGTATCACAAATACTAAGCAGAAGAAAAAAGAATAATCCTATATTAGTAGGAGAACCAGGGGTTGGAAAATCAGCAATTGCTGAAGGTTTAGCATTAAGAATTATACAAAAAAAAGTATCCCGTGTATTATTCAAAAAAAGAATTATAATGCTGGACTTAGCAGCTTTAGTGGCAGGAACAAAATACAGAGGCCAATTTGAAGAAAGAATGAAGGGCATTATTACTGAGTTAGAAAAAAATCCCGAAATCATACTATTTATTGATGAAATACACACATTAGTAGGTGCAGGAGGAGCTTCAGGATCTCTTGATGCTTCCAATATGTTTAAACCTGCATTAGCTAGAGGAGAACTACAATGTATTGGAGCAACTACACTTGATGAGTTTCGACAGCATATTGAAAAAGATGGTGCACTAGAAAGAAGATTTCAAAAAATATTAGTAGAACCTACATCTATAGAAGAAACTATTGAAATTCTATCAAATATTAAGATTAAATATGAAGAACATCATAATGTATTTTACACGCAAGAAGCCATCGAATCTTGCGTAATCTTAACTGATCGATATATGAATGACCGCTTCCTGCCAGATAAAGCAATTGACGCGTTAGATGAAGCTGGCTCTAGAATTCATATAACAAATATTAATGTTCCCAAAAACATAAAAGAATTAGAAGAAAAACTATCAAAAATAACAATAGAGAAAAAAACAGCAATTAAAAAACAGAAATTTGAAATTGCAGCAGAATTAAGAGATCAAGAGAAGAAAATAAATGCTGAATTAGAAAATGCAAAAGAGATATGGGAAAAAGAAATAGCAGCTAATAAAGAGACAGTTACAGATGAACATGTTGCTGATGTCGTCTCTATCATGACTGGAATACCTGTAAATAGAATTGCTTCTCAAGAAATAAAGAAATTATCTCTTATGGTAGATAATCTAGAAAACAAAATAGTTGGTCAGGATGAAGCCATAGAAAAGATAGTAAAAGCTATTAGAAGAAATAGAGTTGGTCTAAAAGACCCTAACAAGCCTATTGGATCATTTATATTTTTAGGAGCTACTGGAGTAGGTAAAACACAACTAGCAAAAGCATTATCAGAGGAGATGTTTGATTCTAAAGAATCATTAATTAGAATTGATATGAGTGAGTATATGGAAAAATTTGCAGTTAGCAGGCTAGTAGGAGCACCTCCTGGTTATGTGGGATACGAAGAAGGAGGTCAACTAACAGAAAAAGTAAGAAGAAAGCCTTACTCTGTAGTGTTATTAGATGAGATTGAAAAAGCTCATCCTGATGTATTTAACCTTTTATTACAAGCACTAGATGATGGACAAATAACTGATAGCTTAGGTAGGAAAATTAGTTTTAAAAACACTGTTATAATAATGACTTCAAATATTGGAGCTCGTCAATTAAAAGATTTTGGACAAGGAATAGGGTTCAACACAAATGCAAAAAAAGCGAATGAACAACAACATTCAAAAAGTATTATTGAAAAAGCTTTAAAAAGAGCATTTTCTCCTGAATTTCTGAATAGAATTGATGACATAATTCTTTTTAACAATTTAGAGAAGACCCATATTAATAAAATTATTGATATTGAAATGAATAGTACAATTCAACGTATTAATGCTTTAGGATATACAGTAAAAATAACAGAAGAAGCAAAAGATTTTATTGCAGAAAAAGGTTTTGACATTAAATTTGGAGCTAGACCACTAAAAAGAGCTATTCAGAAATATTTCGAAGACCCTTTATCAGAAGAGATTATTAATTCTAAAATTAAAGAAGGAGACAATATAGATGTAAAACTACATAAGAATAAAACAGAACTAATAATAAATATTAAGAAACCAAGAAAGAAAAAGAAAGATACTGCTCAATAATTGAAAGATGAATCATATTTTAATTGATTTATCTGTTAAAAAATCATAATAAGGAGCACATTCTTTTGCTAAATTAAGATTATTCTCACTCAACACAATGCCTTTTTTAATATAAGGTAAAAAACCTATAGACTGATGTAAATTTTTATACCAATACTTTGCCCAAACACCATCCTCTTTCCTTCCTCCTTTTTCCCATGACAACATTTGCTTATCAAACGGGATAGACAATAGTTCACATAATTTATTTAGAACTTTTTCTGGATTTTGCAATAAATATCTAGAATCTAATACTATAGCAGGATTATTGATTCTTAGCAATTCATGATACAAATCATATTGTTGCTTGATGCCGATATCATTCATAGTAAATTCAGAGATTACTTTACTATAAGAATATATAATCTCCTCAGGTCTTCTTATTAAGATAATATTAATCACTTTTTTAAGAAAAGAAAGATCTAAATTAATAAGAAAATGCGTCATTAATTTATGGAAAGATATCTTATCTCTATATTTAAGAATAATATTTTCTATTACTTTTTCTCCATCTTTTTCTTGTGCTTTTAAGATTTGACTCCTACCTGGATGTTGGGCTTCAGAACTGAATAAATAATGTGCATAAAGAACCTCGTCAAATACTTTAACATCATTTCTTTGTGCAAATGCATACATTAATGCGGTAGAGCAATTTCTAGGGGAAGACCATAAACAAATTACTTTCTGCATAAATTAATAATACAACCTTCTATTCTTTATTTATACAAACTGCACTTATATATTTAAAATAACCATTAGCAAAAGAGTCATATACTTTCCCCCCCTTCACCCCAGCAAAAGATTTTAAAATATTACGAACATATTTACCCACCTTTAATCTATTTATAAGGTCAATCCTTTGAGCAGACATCTCATCACTAGCTCTTATGACATTAGATGTAATATCTTCATATGAAAGTAATTCTAAAGAATGACTGTTAAGTTGATCTAACATTTCATTAACATAATTATTCCTTCTTAAGTCACAAAATAAAAAATGCCCATTAGGCTTTAACACTCTACTCACTTCAGAAATAAAATTATCCATTGAAGTATAACAATGTGATGATTCAACATTAATTACAATATCAAATGTATTGTCACCAAAAGGCATATCTTCTGAACTTCCTTGTAAAAAAGATAATCTATCAGATTTATAGAAAGTATCACATAAATCTATAGCAGAAGAAGAAAGGTCTAAACCTATCATTTCTTTAGGCTCTAGATATTCGTTAATATAATTAGCTCCTCCTCCTCTTCCTGACCCTACTTCTAATACTTTCAAACCCTTTAATGCAACCTTAGTAGCAACATGATGATAAAGTTGAATAGGATATCTTTCTAACTCATCTTCATCTTTAAGAGAAATATTCATTGATTCAGAATAATATCCATAATTCATAAACTTAAGCTTAGAACTAGAAACTTTCTGAGCTAAACGTGTATACCAGATTTTCCAAAAGAGTTGTTTTATCCAAGGAAATCGTTTAAAAATAGAATAAAGAAGTCTATATATCATTAGTCATTACTCTTTTTTAATCCCTTGCATATATGTATTCATAACGTCTTCACTTATACCCATAAATGAAAAACCACCATCATGAAATAGATTCTGCATGGTTACCTTTTTTGTATAATCAGAGAAAAGAACCACGCAATAATTAGCACAATCTTCAGCTGACGCATTACCTAGTGGGGAAAGATCATTTGCAAATCTATAGAATCCATCAAAACCAGATACTCCACTACCTGCAGTTGTTTGTGTTGGAGATTGAGAAATTGTATTTACTCGCACATTCTTTCTTTTTCCATAATGATATCCAAAGCTTCTTGCAATCGATTCTAAAACAGCTTTATTATCTGCCATATCATTATAAGAATGAAAAACTCTCTGAGCAGCAATATAGGATAATCCTAAAACAGAACCCCATTCATTTAATGCATCAAGCTCCCAAGCTACTTGAAGAGTTTTATGAAATGATAAGGATGAAATATCATACCCCTTCATAGTCCATTCATGATTTTGCTCATAATATTTTTTACCTTTCCTTACATTGACAGACATTCCTATTGAATGTAAAACAAAATCTAACTTCCCTCCTAAATGCTCCATTGCCTCTTTATAAAGCCCCCTTAAATCTTCCATTGAAGTAGCATCAGCTGGTATAACTTTCGAATTTGTTGTTTCTGCAAGTTTATTTATACTCCCCATTCTTAAAGCAATTGGAGCATTGGTTAGAACAAACTCCGCCCCTTCTCTATGAGCATGTTCTGCTACTTTCCAAGCAATAGATTTATCATCTAAAGCTCCAAAAATAATTCCTTTTTTTCCTTCTAATATTTTATTTCTCATTGTTTATTATTTAAGCGCAAATATAAAATTATTGATTCAACAAATCAACTGCATTATCAAGAGCAGACTGAGTAAGATTTTTACCACTTAATAATTTAGCTATCTCTTTTACTCTTTGCTTGCCATCTAATTCTATCACCTTAGATTCTGTAGAGTCTCTCAAAGTATATTTTTGGACTTTTAAATGATTGTCTGCTCTTGAAGCAATTTGAGGCAAATGAGAAATAGCTATTAACTGAGTATCTAAACTAATATTATTCATCATATCTGCCATTAAACTAGCAACTTCACCTGAAACTCCTGAGTCAATCTCATCGAATATTAAAGTATTAATTTTTGTGTTCTGAGAATTAATATACTTAAGAGCGAGCATTAATCTAGATAATTCTCCGCCAGAAGCAATCTTAGCAACTTCTTGCATACTTCTACCTTTATTAGCAGAAAACATAAATGATATATCTGTATTTCCATAAATATCAAAAACCTCTTTTTCTTTTATATCTATATTAAATCTAGCAAAAGGCATGCCTAAACGATTAAGTACATTTACAACTTCATTACTTATTTTAGACAATACTTTTGAACGATTATTGTTTAACTTTATTAAACATTCTTTTAATTCTATCTCCTTCAAGGAAATTTCTTGTTTCTTTTCCTTTAATAAAATCTCAAAAGATTGTGATAGTTCAAATCGTGAGTGAATATCATTCTTTAACTCTATCAACTGTTCTATAAAATTTAACCGATACTTGTGCAAAAGATTATTGATAGTATCTAATCTATCATACATTTTCTTTAACTTTTCCGGATCGTCTATATTTAACGAAGTTTTAACTAAATCAAGTTCTTCGCTAATATCATTAAGCTCTATTTCTACACTTTCTACCCTTTTAGACAATGAGGATAAGTTATCAAAAGCTGATATTTTCTTTCTTATTGCTACTAAAGAACCCAATACTCCATTCTCATTATTTAACAACAAATCTATTTCATAAATAGACTTTCTAATCTCCTCTACATTTTCCAATAATTTAATATTAGATTCTAACTCTTCTTTCTCGCCTAACGCAATATTAGCTGTAGTAATTTCTTGATATTGGAATTTTAAGAAATCTAATTCACTCTCTGATAAATTACCTTGACCTTGTATTATTTCAAGATCTTTTTTCAATTGATTAAACTCTCTAAATATTTGCTGATATCTAAGCAAATGACTCTGAGAATTTGAAAACTGATCTATAAAATTAAGCTGACTTTTTTGTTCAGTTAATAAGTTAAACTGACCTTGTGCAAATATCTCAACAACTTGAGCCCCAAAATCAGATAAAATACTTAAAAGAACAGGTGTATCATTAATAAATGTTCTACTTTTCCCATTAGGTCTTATTTCTCTTCTAACAACTGTCTCTTCTTCAAAATCTAAATCATTATCTAAAAAGAATTTTTTATGTGTATGGTTTAGTATAAAAACTGCTTCTATTACACTCTTAGAAGATGGCTCTTGTGCATTATTACGTTCAAATCGTTTACCTAATAATAAGCAAAGAGCGTCTAGTAAAATAGATTTACCTGCACCTGTATCACCTGATATAACGGAAAAACCTTTATTAAAATTAATAAAACTATCTTTTAATAAAGCATAATTATTTATATATAAACTTTTAATCATCTATTTTCTCCATCTTGTTGAGAAATAGCCTGATACTTTGATGAATTAGAAGGATCTATCTCATTCAAAATATTTACGATTCGTGCTTGCTCATTAGGATAAGCACCTGAATATATCTTTATAATTTCATCAGATTTAGCATCAAAAAATATCTTAAGTATAAAGGCGGAAGGATTCTCTCGGTAAATACTTTTTAAACCTTCTAATGCCTCCGTAATTTCATAGCGAGCATCTTCTGGCTCTTCTGCAAGAATATCTAACCCCATTCGATGGTACTTATACGTAGATAAATGAAAATCTGAATACCTAGAATATAATAAATCATGTGCTAACCAATATCTATTTTTATCACTTTCAAAAGCCTTCCAACCAGATTCTCGTGTATTCTGAGCATTATTTACAATTCTTTGTGCCAAATTAAAGTACTCATTCCCTCCTTGTTCTGAAAAAGTAGCAAAATCAAGACCTAAAATAATATTAATATAAAAAGCAAGCACTGATGTAAGGTTAGATATATGTGTTGTTTCAGAAAATTCTAAAGATTGATATTCTAAATACTTAAATCTAAAATCATTATCAATAAAATTAAATAATGTTGACTTATAAGAAGTACCATAAACAGGACGTGTACTTTGTATATGAATTGAACCCTCAAATTCATCATTTGAAATTTTCTTGTTAATATTGATTAATATTGAGCATTCTATACGTTCTTCAGAATCAATATTAACATTTGTCCATTTCTTATTATTTATAAATTCATAAATAGAAGTTTGCATGCTTTGAAAAACTCTCCTATCACTAGTCTGAACTTGAGAAGAATTTACACGAACATTACATATAAGTTCTTGAGCATTAACTGAAAAACTACATGAAGAGATGAAAAAAAATAAAATAATCTTACGGATCATATCTTTTTAATATCAATTGAATTATATCTTTAGCAACTGCTTTCTTATCTTTTAACTCAAAATCAGTAACAATATTATCTTTTTCAATAATAGTAATTTTATTAGTATTAAGTCCAAATCCTACCCCTTTATTATTTAATGAGTTAAGAACTATCATGTCTAGTTTTTTTTCCTCCAATTTAATACTTGCATTATACATTTCTTTCTCTGTCTCTAAAGCAAAGCCCACAATAAACTGACTCTTTTTTTTCTTATTAGACATTAATGATAAAATATCTTTTGTTTTTCTAAGTTCAAGTAAGAAAGAAT
>MDSW01063821.1_pt1 | contig 11320 bp, 12 predicted proteins | sample 811171 | NCBI WGS metagenome assembly MDSW01 (sample SAMN05326641, study PRJNA326480) | marine metagenome | isolation source: seawater | place: Atlantic Ocean: North West | collected 2012
CCAGCAGAAGCTGCAAAAGAAGAGGCCAAACCAGCAGAAGCTGCAAAAGAAGAGGCTAAACCAGCAGAAGCCGCAAAAGAAGAGACCAAAACGGGAGCTGTTGCAAAAGAAAAAAATAATTAGAAAAGTGTAGTAGTAAATTATCTATGTTTTTCTTATTGGGCATAATCTCATGAATATTACGTTAATTAATGAAAAGTGCTGATATCGTCATAGGTAGGATAGTCGGCGTACATGGTGTAAAAGGATTTTTTAAAATCTTAATATATAGTGAAACTGAAAGTAATTTTTTCATGTATAAAGATCATTTCAAAATTGATAATAGAACGATTGATATAGAAAAAAGCTTTAGAAAAAAAAATGTACTAATTTGCAAAAGTAATATGATTTCAAGTAAAGAAGAGGCTTTAAAACTGGTAGGTAAAAATATTTTGATTAATGAAAAATACATTAAAAAAGTTGATGAAGGAGAATATCTACATAAAGATTTGGTAGGTTGCAAAGTTATGAATAATAAACAAAAAAATATTGGTAAAGTAAAAGCAGTTCATAATTTTGGTGCCGGAGATGTATTGGAGTTAGACAGTAACTTTCCATATATGATTAGACTTAATGATATTAAAAAAGACAATATTGATATTAAAGCTAAAAAAATAAATATAGAAAAACAAGAAGAAAAATAGTCATATGTTTAGGATAAATGTAATTACTCTATTTCCTGATATTTTTCCTGGTTCTTTAGACGTGTCTATTATATCAAAGGCAAGAAAGAATAAAATTTGGGATTTAAAGGTAACTAATATAAAGGACTTTGTTTCTGATAAAAAAAGAATTGATGATGTCTCTTTTGGAGGTGGTCCAGGAATGATTATGAAAGCTGAAATACTTCATAGAGCCTATAATCAAGCAGTAAAAAATTTTAGAAATATAAACATTGAAAAAGTTGAAAAAATAATGCTAACCCCTAGTGGTGAAGAATTAAATCAAGAAATTGTTTGTGATATAAGCAAAAAAAGTGGTCTTATATTGGTATGTGGTAGGTATGAAGGAGTAGATGAAAGATTTATAGAAAAGAATAAATTAAGAAAAATTTCTATTGGAAAATATGTATTAAGCGGAGGAGAAGTAGCTGCCATGGTTCTTAGTGAGGCAGTAATTAGGTTGTTGCCTAACGTTTTAGGTAATGTTGAAAGTAAAATTGAAGAGAGCTTCAATGAAGGCTTACTAGAGTATCCACAATATACTAAACCCAGAGTTTGGAATGGTTTAAAAGTACCTGAAATACTTTTTTCAGGTAACCATGAAAATATAAAAAAATGGAGAAAAAACAAATCAATAATTCTTACAAAAAAAATTAATAAAAAAAAATTAAAAAATGATAGCTAATTTTTAATTTTTTGTATAAGTATATATATAGTTTAAAGGTTAAATATGAATATAATTAAAGAGATAGAAACAGAGCAAATATCAGAAGTGGTAAAAAAAAGAAGTGTTCCCGAATTTAAGTCTGGAGACACGGTAAAAGTGAATGTTTTTGTTACTGAAGGCAATAAAGAAAGAGTACAGGCATTTGAAGGCATTTGCATCGCAAAGTCGAACAGAGGATTTAATTCAACTTTTACAATTAGAAAGATCTCTCATGGAGAAGGTGTTGAAAGAGTTTTTCCCCTATATTCTCCAAAGTTAGAAAGCATTAATCTTATAAGAAGAGGTAAGGTGAGGCGTTCTAAACTTTATTATTTGAGACAAAGATCAGGAAAGTCAGCTAGAATAGCTGAAAAAAAAGAGATAATTAAAAAAAGGCCTCAAGCTTTGGATAAAGAAGAAAAAAATATTTCAAATGAGGAAGTAAAAGAAGAAAGTAATTAAATGAATAGCCCAAAAACGCTTTTTGACAAGGTTTGGGAAAATCATATAGTTCACAAAGGGGATGGTAATCAGTGTTTGCTTTACATAGACAGACATCTAGTACATGAAGTAACCAGTCCTCAAGCGTTTGAAGGTCTTAGAGTGAACGGAAGAAATGTAAGAAGACCCGACCTAACCCTAGGAGTTGCTGATCATAATGTTCCTACGACTTCAAGAGAAAAGGGAATTAATTCTATTAAAGACAAAATAGCAAAGCTTCAGGTTGATACATTAGAAAAGAATTTAGCAGAAAGTAAGATTAAATATATCCCTTTAACTTCAAAAAATCAAGGAATAGTACATATTATAGGGCCAGAATTAGGTTTTACACTTCCCGGTACTACAGTGGTTTGTGGAGACTCACATACTTCTACTCATGGAGCATTCGGATCCTTGGCTTTTGGAATAGGAACATCTGAAGTTGAACATGTCCTTGCCACGCAAACTTTGTTACAAAAAAAACCAAAAAATCTAAAAATTACAATAAATGGAAGTTTAAAAAAAAATGTTACCTCTAAAGATATTATTTTAAAAATAATTAGCGAAATTGGTACAGCAGGAGGTACCGGCCATGTAATAGAATTTAATGGAACTGCGGTTTCAAATATGTCAATGGAAGAAAGAATGACATTATGCAATATGTCAATTGAAGCAGGGGCTAAGGCAGGACTCATAGCACCTGATCAGAAAACTTTTGATTATATTAGAGGTCTTCCATTTGCACCTAAAAAAAATAAATGGGAGGAAGCATTAAAGTATTGGAAAACTCTTTACAGTGATAAGGATGCTGTTTTTAATAAGGAATACTTATATGAAATAGATGATTTGAAACCTTTTGTTACATGGGGAACTAGTCCTCAAGATGGTATTTGTATAAATGAAAAAATACCTAGCCCTGATAAACTAGACGATCCTGATAAAAAAAATGCTATGAGAAAGTCTCTTAATTATATGGGATTAGAACCTAATAAAAAAATTACTGATGTTAGCATTCAGAAAGTATTCATAGGTTCTTGCACAAACGGTAGGATAGAGGACCTTAGGAGTGCTGCAAACTATATTAAAGGTAAAAAGGTCTCTAAAAGTGTAGAGGCACTAGTAGTTCCAGGATCTGGTGTTGTAAAAGAGAAAGCAGAATTGGAGGGAATAAAGGAAATATTTATAGAGGCTGGGTTTCAATGGAGGGACCCAGGATGTTCAATGTGCTTAGGCATGAACCCAGATCAATTAAAAAATGGAGAAAGATGTGCATCAACGTCAAATAGAAACTTTGAAGGAAGACAAGGCAGAGGAGGAAGAACTCATTTAGTAAGCCCAATTACTGCTGCTGCAAGTGCAGTGAAAGGTTACTTTGCTGATGTTACGAAAGACTTATTATGAAAAAGTTTAAAAAATTGGAAGGTTTTGCGACACCGTTAGCTGACATTAATATTGATACAGATGCTATTATCCCAAAGCAATTTTTAAAGACTATTGAAAGGGAAGGTTTAGGAAAAAATTTATTTTATGACCAGCGTTACATTAGTGGTTATTCTGAGAATAAAAGTTTTATTTTGAATAAAAGTCCTTGGAGAGATTCAAAAATAATAGTAGCTGGCGATAATTTTGGTTGTGGTTCATCAAGAGAGCATGCACCATGGGCTTTATTAGATTTTGGTATAAAATGTATAATATCAACTTCTTTCGCAGATATTTTTTTTAATAATTCTTCTAAAAATGGCCTATTACTTGTTCAATTAGCTAAAAAGGACATTGATACTTTATTTAAGTTTGCATTAAATAAAAAAAAATTTATCGTAGATTTGATAAAGCAAAAAATTTTAGTAAAAGAAACTACCATTAATTTTGATATAGATCATATAATTAAAAGTAGGCTTATAAATGGTTATGATGATATTGAACTAACATTGAAAAAGTCTTCTTATATTGAAAATTATGAAAATGACAATAATAAATTTCATTCATGGAAAAATATAGAAAATGAGAGATAGCAAGGCAAAAATTCTTTTGTTACCTGGAGATGGCATAGGACCAGAAGTTAATGAAGCACTAAAACAAGTAGTAAATATAATTGATAGTTACACTAATGTTAATTTAGATATAAATGAAGATCTCATTGGAGGAGCTTCTTATGATAAATACAAAGAACCTATTACCGATAAGGTATTAGATAAGGCGAGAGAGGCAGATGCTATTATTTTAGGTTCAGTTGGTGGTCCTCAGTATGATGCCCTACCTTTTAAATTAAAACCTGAAAGAGGTTTGTTAAAATTAAGAAAAGAATTAGATTTATATGCTAATATAAGGCCTGCTAAGGTCTTCAGTCCTTTGAAAGATGCATCATCCTTAAAAAGTGAGATTGTTGAAGGTATGGACATTATAGTTTTAAGAGAACTTACTGGAGGTATTTATTTTGGAGAACCAAGAGGAATAGAAGAAATGTCTGATGGACAAAGAAAAGGAATAAATACTGAAGTATATAGCACTAATGAAATATTAAGATTAGGTGAAGTTGGGTTCGAAATAGCAAAAAAAAGAAAAAAAATTGTGCATTCAGTAGAGAAAGCAAATGTAATGGAGTCTGGTATATTATGGAGAGAAGAAATCACAAAATTACATTCCTCTAAATTCAATGAAATGACTCTACACCATATGTATGCTGATAATTGTGCAATGCAGTTAGTAAAAAATCCTAAACAATTTGATGTAATATTAACTGGAAATTTATTTGGAGATATTTTATCTGATATTTCAGCTGAGTTAACAGGTTCTCTAGGCATGCTACCTTCTGCTAGCTTAGGAAATATTCAAAATGGAAAGAGAAAAGCACTATATGAACCAGTACATGGCAGCGCTCCTGATATAGCAGGAAAAAATATAGCTAACCCAATAGCAATGATATTATCCTTTTCTATGTTAATAGATTTATCATGTAACAATAAAAAATTGACTAATTTAATTGATTTGTCTGTAGAGAAAACACTTGAAAAAGGTTTTAGAACATTAGATATTATGCAACCAGGAAAAACTCAGGTTTCAACAATAGAAATGGGAGAGTTAATTAGCAAAGAAATAAAGTCTTTGTCTAATAGCCTTTAAATATATGTCTTTTAATATAGCAATAATAGGAGCAACAGGAGCAGTAGGCAATCAATTACTTGCCTCTTTAATTGAAAGAAAGTTTCCCGTTAGTAATATTTATCTTTTAGCATCAAACAAATCTGCTGGAAAAAAAATTTCTTATGGAGAAAGACATTTTACTGTGGAAAGCTTAAATACATTTGACTTTTCTAAAGTAGAGATAGCTTTTTTTTCTGCAGGGGCATCAGTTTCAAAAGAGTTTGCCATAGAAGCTGAAAATAAAAATTGTTATGTAATAGATAATACTTCTTATTTTAGGATGCACGAAGAAATACCATTAATAGTCCCTGAAGTGAATGCAAATAGATTAAATGGAATGAAAAGAAAAATAATCTCAAACCCTAATTGTTCAACTATACAAATGATTATTGCACTGCAGCCAATTCACAAAATTAATAAAATAAAAAAAGTAATAGTTTCTACTTATCAGTCAGTATCAGGAGCAGGACAACAAGCTTTAAATGAACTAACTAGTCAGACAAAAAATTTATTGGATGAGCAGCAAGTTATAGTAAAAAACTTTCCTAAACAAATAGCATTTAATGTTATTCCTCAAATAGATACTTTTTTAGTTAACGGATTTACCAAAGAAGAAATAAAAATGGTTAATGAGACAAAAAAAATATTAGACAAAGATATAGAGGTAAATGCTACTTGTGTAAGAGTTCCTTCATATATAGGGCATGCTGAGTCAGTTTATATAGAGTTAGATAATGTTATAGACTTAAATTCTTTAAAAAATGTAATGTTTAATAACCCAGCTATAAAATTTTCAGACTTAGAGTATCATACCCCTATAGATAGTGCTGGTAATGATTGGGTATATGTTTCTAGGCTAAGAAAAGATTTGCATAAGGATAATGCCTTTAATTTATGGGTTGTATCTGATAATCTTTTAAAAGGGGCAGCTTTAAATTCTATTCAAATAGCAGAGTCTTTAGTTAAAAAAAATATAGTTAATACAAATGAGTAAAAATAATAAACCTTTATCACCGCATTTGACGATATATAAACCTCAAATAACTTCTTTAATGTCTATTTCTCATAGGTTTAGCGGAAGTTTTCAATATATAGGAAACTTAATAATTTTTATTTATTTTTGCGCTATTTTATCTGGGGAAAACTATCATAATTATGCAAATTTATTTTTTAATAGTTTATTAGGTAAATTTTTTTTATTTCTTTATATCTTTTCTATTTGTTATCATCTCTTTAACGGAATAAGACACTTAATATGGGATATTGGATTTGGCTTTGAAATTAAAAATGTTTATTATTCAGGTTACATTACCTTAATATCAGCAATAATATTAAATTTAATAATTTGGTTTTATATATGAGAAAAAATAAGGAAAATAATAACAGCTCTAAATCAGGCCTACTCCATTGGTGGCATCAAAAAATTACAGCTATACTTTTGTTGCCTGCAACTTTATGGTTTATATTCATATTGCCAGTATTTATAGAGCTAGAATATAAAGAAAAACTAGATTGGATTAATGTTACTCCTAACTATATGATTTTAAGTGTTTTTTTTATACTTTCTGCTTATCATGCTAAGTTGGGATTGACAGTAGTAATAGAAGACTATATTCATAATAGAAGATCCAAAAAAATCCTAATTACATTAATTAACGTAATAATGTTATTAGTAATTTTTATGATCTTATCATATTTATTTTTAAAAGGGTTAGGTAAATAAATGTCTAAAGCATATGAAATTATCGAGCATAATTATGATGTAGTCGTTGTTGGTGCTGGAGGAGCAGGGCTAAGGGCAACCTTAGGCTTAGTGGAAAGTAATTTAAAAGTAGCATGTGTTACAAAAGTATTTCCTACTAGAAGCCATACGGTAGCTGCGCAAGGTGGTATTAGTGCTGCATTAGGAAATATGGGAGAAGATAAATGGCATTGGCATATGTATGATACTGTAAAAGGTTCTGATTGGCTAGGCGATCAAGATGCAATTGAATATATGTGTAGAGAAGCAATTCCTGCTGTAGTAGAATTAGAACATTATGGTGTTCCCTTTTCAAGAACAGAAGAAGGAAAAATATATCAAAGACCATTCGGTGGAATGACTACTGAGTTTGGAGATGGTCCTCCTGCAAACAGAACTTGTTCTGCTGCTGATAGAACTGGGCATGCCATTTTACATACTCTTTACCAACAATCCTTAAAACATAAAGCTGAGTTTTTCATTGAGTATATAGCATTAGATTTGATCATGGATGGCAAGAATGGATGTACCGGTGTTGTGGCGTGGTGTTTAGAAGATGGAACTATACATAAATTTAATGCTCATAAAGTAGTACTTGCAACCGGAGGTTATGGAAGAGTATATTTTTCTGCTACGTCAGCGCATACATGTACAGGAGATGGTAATGCTATGGCACTTAGAGCAGGTGTTCCACTTCAAGATATGGAGTTTGTTCAATTTCATCCTACAGGAATATATGGAGCAGGATGTTTGATTACAGAAGGAACAAGAGGAGAAGGAGGCTATTTAACTAATTCAGAAGGGGAAAGATTCATGGAGAGATATGCTCCTAATGCTAAAGATTTAGCTTCTAGAGATGTTGTCGCGAGATCAATGACAGTGGAAATAAATGAAGGGAGAGGAGTAGGTAAACATTCGGATCACATACATCTTCACCTTAACCATTTAGATCCTAATGTTATTAATGACAGATTGCCAGGAATTTCTGAAACAGCTAAAATATTTGCAGGAGTTGATGTTACAAAAGAGCCTATACCTGTTATTCCTACATGTCATTACAATATGGGTGGTATACCTGCAAAATATACAGGAGAGGTTGTTACTAATTTAAATGGAAAAGATGATATTATAGTCCCCAACCTTTATGCAATTGGAGAAGCTGCATGTGTATCTGTTCATGGAGCAAATAGACTTGGATCAAATTCTCTTCTAGATTTGGTGGTATTCGGAAGAAGTGTAGCTAAGCATATAGCAGAAGAATTTAAATCAAATGGTAAAACGCCTCCAAAATCTAAAAATTCTGAAAGTTTCTGTTTAGATAGATTTGACAATATAAGGTTTTCGAAAGGTAACACATCTGTAGCTGACATTAGATTAAGAATGCAAAAGTCTATGCAGTCATACTGTGCTGTATTTAGAACAGGAGAAGGTTTGAAAAAGGGAAATAATGAGATGAGTAAGATTGTTGAAGATTTTAATGACATAGGAACTAAGGATAAATCTATGATTTGGAATACTGATTTATTAGAGACAATTGAACTCCAAAATTTACTTCAGCAGGCAATGGTTACAATGAGGTCAGCAGAAAATAGAAAAGAGAGCAGGGGTGCTCATGCAAGAGATGATTTTAAAGAAAGAAATGATAAAGACTGGTTATTTCATTCTTTAGCCTGGCTAGAAAAAAATTCAGTAAAAATGGGTGGAAGACCTGTTACACTAAGAGCAATGTCTAATGAGGTACAGTCTTTCCCTCCTAAAGCTAGAGTTTATTGATGGTTGAATTATTATTACCAAAAAACTCAAGAGTGGTGAAGGGTAAGTATCATAATGAAAAAGGATCTAGTAAGGATAAAAGAACCTTTTTAATTTATAGGTATGACCCTGATAATACTGAGCAACCTAGGATTGATAGATATGATGTAGACTTAAGTAATACAGGACCTATGATATTAGATGCCTTAATCAAGATTAAAAATGATATAGATCCAACTATAACATTTCGAAGATCATGTAGAGAAGGAGTGTGTGGTAGTTGTTCTATGAACATAGATGGCACCAATACATTAGCTTGTACAAAGTATGTGGATGATGTTAAAGGCGATATAAAAATTTATCCACTACCACATATGCCTGTTATTAAAGACCTAGTGCCAGACCTAAAACATATTTATAAACAATATAGCTCAATAGACCCATGGCTTAAAAGTTCTCAGAAGGCTGATAGAGAACTAAAGCAGTCGCCTAAAGAAAGAAAGGAATTAGATGGTTTGTATGAGTGTATTATGTGTTTTTGTTGTTCAACTAGTTGTCCAAGTTATTGGTGGAATGGGGATAAGTATTTAGGGCCCGCAATACTTTTACAAGCCTGGAGATGGATAGCTGATAGTAGAGACGAGGCAACTAAAGATAGGTTAGATAACCTTGAAGATTCATTCAAACTTTATAGATGTCATACTATTATGAATTGTACCAAGACCTGCCCAAAAGGACTTAATCCTGCCAAAGCTATTTCTAAAATAAAACAAAAAATACTGGCTAAGAATTGATAGGTTCTTTATACCTATTATTTGGCATATTATTACTGTATTTTAGTGGTAATTGGTTGGTGGCTGGCTCTACATCTCTTGCCAATCATATGAAAGTTCAGCCTTTCATAATAGCTCTAACTTTAGTGGCCTTTGGAACTTCTGCTCCAGAATTAGCAATTTCATTACATTCTGCTCTTAAAGGATACGAAGGAATCACTCTAGGAAATATAGTGGGATCTAATATAGCTAATGTTCTGTTTGCACTTCCTCTAGCTTTTTTAATTAGAATCCCTAAAAGTTCTGACCTGAAAATTGTAGATAACATTTATCTTTTGATAGCAACTTTTTTATATATTTATATAACACTTTTTTTAGGTGTTTTTAATAATATATCAGGTTTTTTGATGCTTTTTTTGTTGCTTTCTTACATAACTTTTATTTTATTTCAAGCTTCTAGAGGTCTTAGAAAAGTGGATACTGAAGAAATAGAAAAAAATATAAGTTTAAAAAGATCCGTAATTTTTTCTTTTTTAGGCTTATTTGGGATTATTTTAGGTGCTCAAATATTAGTAAAGGGTGCTGTGATTACTGCTAGCCTATTAGGAATAAGTCAAACAATTATAGGTCTTACTGTTGTAGCATTAGGTACTTCTATTCCTGAAGTAGTAACTTCAATGGCGGCTGCATATAGAGGACAAATAAGTTTTGTTTTGGGAGCTATATTAGGTTCAAATCTTTTTAATTTGCTAGCTATTACAGGAATAGCATCAGTCATTACTCCTATAAATACCAAAAATATTTTAGATAAGATTGACGTGTATTATTTAATTTTTTCAACCATTATTTTTGTATTAATATCCTTATTTTTAAAATACTTAAATAGAAAACTAATTTTTGGAATATTGATTTCTTATGCTATTTATGTTGTATTTATTTATTTGAGAATGTAGGAGGTTTAGATGGAGTTAATTAAGCATTATATAAATGGAAGTGATGTAGAAGGAGGAAATAGAGAAGGTGATGTCTATAATCCGGCTATAGGTGAGGTTGTTTCTAAAGTTGCATTAGGGGACTCAAATGTAGTGAAAAAGGCAATAGACTGTTCATTGAATGTACTAGAAAAATGGAGATATACCACTCCGGCAAAGAGAGCTACTATTATGTTTAATTATAAAAAACTTCTAGAAGACAACTCAGAAAGAATAGCAGAGATGGTATCTAAGGAACATGGAAAAACTATTGATGATGCAAAAGGATCCTTACAGAGAGGTATAGAAGTAGTAGAGTATGCTTGTGGTATACCTAACCTATTAAAGGGAGAGTATTCTAATCAGGTAGGGTCAGGAATTGATACTTTTTCAATGAAGCAAGAATTAGGAATATGTGCTGGCATAACTCCTTTTAACTTTCCTGTTATGATACCTTTATGGATGTTCCCTCTAGCCACAGCATGTGGAAATGCATTTATACTTAAGCCATCTGAAAGAGACCCTTCTAGTTCTATTGAATTAGTTAGGTTGTTTGAGAAGGCCGGAGCACCTAAAGGATTAGTTAATGTTGTTAATGGTGACAAAGATGTAGTGGATGCACTTATTGAACACCAAGATATAAAAGCGATAAGCTTTGTTGGATCTAGTAAAGTTGCATCTTATATCTACCAAAAGTCGGCTACATATAATAAAAGAGTTCAAGCATTGGGCAGTGCAAAAAATCATATGTTAGTTATGCCTGATGCTGATATTGAACAAGCGTCAGATGCTTTAATAGGGGCTGCATTTGGTTCAGCTGGTGAAAGATGTATGGCAATATCCGTAGCTGTCGCTATAGGAGATTCAGCAGATAAGCTAATTGAAAATATTACTCCCAAAATTAATAACATTAAAGTTGGTCCATATAATGATGAAACTTCAGATATGGGTCCCGTGGTTAGTAAAGATGCATATGATAGAATTAATGGTTTAATTGACAGTGGAATTGAGGAGGGTGCCAATTTAATTATTGATAGAAGAAATATAAAGTTACA
>MDSW01016017.1_pt1 | contig 11319 bp, 9 predicted proteins | sample 811171 | NCBI WGS metagenome assembly MDSW01 (sample SAMN05326641, study PRJNA326480) | marine metagenome | isolation source: seawater | place: Atlantic Ocean: North West | collected 2012
CCCATGCGAGTCGACAGGAAGCAAGCCGATAACGTGCCTCAAAATAAACCCCTCGCATTCTGTCGGCGACACCACCCGGTGAGCTAAATGCGGCTTTTGAAACCCGACTTGCAAGCGATCCCCATCCCCAGACGATACTTTCACCACCCCTTACCTTGACACGACTACCAACAATCGCCGATTGAAAATATTCTCGTGCTTGCTTAAGACTCTGTGCGTCCTGCGCTGCCTTCTGAAACAAATCTGCTGCAAACTGCTGAAGCATTGGCGAACGATTATTCTGTTGATCAGCTAAGATGAATCTCATCTGTTGCACAGCCTCGTCCCACTGACCAAGATTCGATCTGACCCCAACCAACTCACGCTGCCAGGAGGTTCTAACCTTTTGAGAAAGGTCAGCGCATGACAGAACTTCCTCTATTGCCACGGCTGCCTCAGAGAGAAAAGACTTTCTTTTATTCTCAGAAATACCTGAAACGAGACTATTTCCGGGAAGCCCTAGCTTACGATAGGTCATCGCCACCCACGACAAAACCTGTGGCTGATCTGTGGCAGATTTTGTAAAGTCCAACAAGTTCTCAATGAACTCGAACTCGTCTTCTGCAAAACCATTCTGCTCACCTACTGCGATGTTCTGATCTTCGCTTCGCTCCGCTGCATCGACGAGTTTTTTCCCAACTGAAACAGACGTCCCAACAAGCCGAAGTCTCATTTCTTTATTCAAAGATTTCTTGGACAACAAGTTCTTCATCACCTGTGTTGCCAAGTCATACCGCTGCACTTTTACGAAACCCCGAATACACGCATGCAAACAAGGTTCATAAATTGATAATGGAAGCTTTACGGTGGAATCTTGAAGGATCTGCCAAGGCCCATATCTTGGATGAGCGAGAAGTGCAAAAAGATCGAGAGAGTCCTTATTATTGGAATCCAGAGCCATCTCACAACGCGCAATAGCCCCAGCTACGGCAACTTCCAACGCGACGTTCTGCAGTGCATTGATTTTTTCAATAGCCACCAGCCCTTCATCAAGAATACGCCTGGCATCTTGGAGGCATTCCGAATTGACCGGGGTCGATGTTTTATGCTGATCCCGAGGATGTTGATAGAGATGCCATAGCGCTACTCCTCCACGCAAAAGCACCTCAGCCCGCCCAAACATATCTATATCAAGACTATCCAAAACAGTCATGATGGCTGTGCTATTTCCGTTCTGATAGGCGAGATTGATACTTACTTCCGCCGCATCAGCTGAACATTGCTCACGAGGCCACCGCCGCATGATGACCGATGCAATTTTAGCAAGCTGGGCCGTGGCATTCTCGCTCCATGATGCATCTTGCTGCGACACCAGAGCCTGCCAACCGGCGGACGCAAGAACAGCCGCTTTTTGAGCTATCGAATCACTCGATGAAAACCCTACGAGAAAAGAACTTAGAGAGATCGCCTCGTGGTATCTTTCATCCTCGTAAAAAAGAAGTGCTAATTGATACCTCAACAGTGACAGCTGCTCTTTTTTCAACTCTTGATTTTCAGCCGTCTGGCTCGGCGCTATTTTCAGCACGTCTTGAAGCTTCGCAAGAGCTATTGATCGCTGCGTTTCTGTGGGATTGTTGCGGTATTGTTCAAGAATCTGTTCAGCGTGTCGGAAGGATGCTACAAAACTTCGGCCAAGTCGCTCAGCGAATGCTGCATCCTGCCGTCCTAACTTCTCAAGCAATTTTCGTGCAGATTCAGAATAGACATCTTCGGCTTTTGCAACGTCTCGGGCAAGAATACGAATATCAGCCAGCAACGACTTGCGAGCATCTGTTGAATCTTCAGATAACGCCTCGAGCCGTCGCCAAAGCAGTTCGGCTGAACGGTACTTCATTGCTAAAAGATCTGAATTGGGTAGAGACGCCCGGCTATCACCAAGCACAAACTGCCGAAGCCTTTCGTCAAATTCCTGATCATCTGTCAGACTCGTCGTGTCGAGCCAGGCAGCAAGCAATGTGTCAACTGCCTTCACTCGCAGTTGGTAAATTAAATTTTCTGAACTAGGTAATTTTGTGATCTCAAGCAGAACTTCCTGCCCTTCGGCTATTCGACCCAGAGCAAGAAGGATTCTTCCTTCTTCTAGTCGTGCCCAAAGTCCTGCAGAACGCGTTGGTGCAGACAGATACACCGCATGATACCGCTGCAGGGCATCCTCCAGACTTCGGCCCCATTCTCTTGAGTGTTGCTCGAAACACTCTGCCATTTCTGAACATGCCTCAGCGGCAAGCAACTGAACCTGCAAACGTCGACCACGCAGTTTTTCACGACTCCGCTCAAGCCGGTCCAACTCGTGACGATCCGTTGAAGTAACTAATCGCTGGTCTCGATATTTACGAATACGTTTTTCGACTTGCTGGAGTTCTTTCTCTATCGCACTAAAAGCTGTCTGCCCGGAACGAGGACCCACAAAAACATGAACAGCAGATAAGAAGTATTGCTCGACTTCACTACCAACCTTCTCAGTAGAAATTCTCTGATCCTTCGACAGCCTTCCCATATCAAGAAAAACCATTCCCAATTGGAACGCTGCCTCAGAAGCAATCGACAGATCCTGATCTTCCTCAAGGAGTTGTTTGAAATCATCGATAGCTGCTTGATAAGCCCGCTGTTTTTGCTCTCGATCGGAAGTCCTGCGGGCAATAGCCACTCGCTCATTAGCGCGAGACAAAGGAATCTTCTCGCGAAACGAATCCGACACCGCATCGCTGTGGAGAAGTTGGTCTAATACAACAATAGCAGTATCGTGATATGCTCTTTCATCAAGAGCCGAAATGAGCCGTGAGGCTGATTGCTCAGACATCGATTCTGCACGAACCACACCAACACAAAGGCTGATTGATATCAGAACGATAGAAGAGACGGAAGGACGCATACAGCCGACCGAATGAAGTCGGAGGGAACAACACAACAGTTTTGCTGGTCCTTCCATGATCATGTTTGCGACAGGTCCGCACCTTGGAAAATAAGGGTGAGGCTAAACGGCTAGTCCTCTTCGCCGTACATATTATCTGGCGTGGTTGACGCATTGTCCAACAAATCTGAAAGACCGTCGTCTTCAGGCTCGGGTGGATCTTCTTGCCTAGATGCATTTTTGTTAATCCTTGTCATTGCAAGGACAGCCCAAACCCAGATCAGGGGATCTGTGACGAAATCGACAGCTAGAGAGTTGCGATCGCACACGGGAATATCAAAGGGGTTTCGAAAATGAATAACAAGCCTTATTAGCACCTGTACGCCAAGAAGCACAAGAAACACCCATCCCCAATCAGACTTTGCACCATATTTAGGTAGATCGTCCTGCATACGCTCAGTTTAGCAGACTGCTGCAAAAGGCATGGCTAGGTGTTAGTGGGTTAGCCGCTGGAAAGTCTGCTTTGGTTTTGCTCTGGTTGCGTGTCTTTCGTTGCGGTGGGTGCACTATCTCCTGTCAGAACCACTCGATCCAGCTGCGAGCCAGTAAGGAAGTTGTCCCGCCGCTGGCAATTTGCATACTTTTGCAGAATGGATCCCGTCACAGGTCCGCACTTTCGACAATGATTCTTCAGACGGCTCCTGATCGAGACTCAGCACGCCAATTGCGTCACCACCCGGCGCTGAGCGGCCAACAGTCATCTGAGCAATATTCACGCCGGTTCCACCAAAGGCTGTACCAACATTTCCGATAATGCCCGGGACATCTTCGTGCATGAAGATCAGAAGCGTTCCATCAAGGTAGGCCTCCAGTCGATGTCCCTCAAGTTGTACCAGTCTCGGCATGGATCGACCAAAGAGAGTTCCTGCAGCGCGATGCACATGGTCACCAACAACCAGATCAACAGCGACGACTGAACTAAATGCGCCTGGGTCAGTTCTACTTTGTTCTACAAGTTCGATACCTCGCTCCCTCAGCAACATCTCAGCATTAATGATATTCACGTCTTCGAGTGCTGTTTCTAGCAACCCGGCAGCAAATGCAGCCGTGATGAGCCGGGTATTTCTTGATGCAATCTCTCCCCTATAAGCAATCGAAACTGCCTTGGGTGGCTGATCGTCGAGTTGGGACAATAAGACACCTAACCGCCACCCAAGATCCAGAAAACCACGAAGCCCCTCAAGATCCGCAGGGTCAATTGGACTCGAATTGACCGAGTGACGAATCGTCCCAGTTCTCAGGAAGTCTGTGAGCAAATTCACTCCCTCAATCGCAACTTGCGACTGAGCTTCCTCTGTACTCGCACCAAGATGTGGTGTGACAAGCACATCAGGCCGGCCGAACAAGGGGCTGTCAGTACACGGCTCCGTTTCAAAAACATCAAGTGCTGCACCAGCCAGTACGCCACTTTCAAGACCCTCAAGCAGTGCTTCTTCGTCGTAGATCCCACCTCTCGCACAGTTAATTAAACGCACACCAGGCTTGAGCAAGGACAACTCTGCCTTGCCAATCAAATGACGGGTGTCGTCTGTGAGTGGTGTGTGGACAGTCAGATAATCGAGTTCAGGCAACATTTCCCGAACGCTTCCAAATAATTCAACGCCAAGTTCACCGGCACGCTCTGCTGCGAGAAAAGGGTCGTAGACAACGACTCTCATATCAAAAGCACGCGCGCGACTCGCGACTGCCTGCCCGATACGCCCCATACCAACAATACCGAGTGTCTTGCCGGCGAGCTGGACACCCATGTATTTGCTTCTGTCCCAGCGATGTTCACGTAGACTCGCATCAGCAGGCGCTACATTTCGAGAAAGCGCCAGAAGGAGCGTAAATGCGTGCTCGGCAGTACTTACTGTATTTCCCGCCGGGGTGTTCATCACAACAATCCCTTGGCGAGTCGCAGCCTGCTTATCGATATTATCAGTACCGACTCCAGCTCGTACGATAGCGCGTAGGCGGTGATTCCCTGACAACGCATCTGCTGTTATCTTTACGCCACTGCGACAAATCGCTCCATCATGTGACGCCAGAGCATCCTTCAGCTCTTCACCCGAGAGCCCCGTCTTGACTTCGTAGGAAATCCCCAACTTTGCGGCCGCGTCAAGGAGAGCAAGCCCGTCTGGGCTAAGTTTATCGAGCACGATTATCGATGGCATAATGTTTTTGTACCTGTGCCAGACCGGCACTCCTTCAGTAGGGATCACAATGTAATGTTAAATCTAAGACGAGCACTTCTCGACACATCCAAACCAGCTCACAGGATACGCTGAGCAAGCATCGCTAGCTATCCATGAGAACTCTTGAAATCTTCCATAAACTGACACAACGCCTCAACTCCTTCTACTGGCATAGCATTGTAAATACTGGCTCGAATGCCACCCACAGACCGATGCCCTTTGAGATCTGTGAGGCCTACCGAAGCTGCCTTTTTTACAAAAGCAGCTTCAAGGTCCTCTGAAGGAAGACGAAACGTTGCATTCATAATGGACCGGCTTGCTGGACTAGCATGGCCCTTATAAAAACCGCCTGATCCATCAATCACCTCATAAACCTTCTTAGCCTTGGCCATATTGCGTTCTGAAATGGCAAGCAAACCACCGACTTCATTCATCAGCCATTCGCAAACCAGCCCTAAAATATAAACAGCGAACACTGGTGGTGTATTGGGCCGTGAGCCTTTTTCAACAAATGTTCTGTAGTCGAGCATCGCGGGCAAACTGTCCTGCGAACGGGCAAGTAAATCTCGCCGAATGATTGCAACCGTAACTCCAGCAATACCAGCATTCTTCTGGGCACAGGCGTATAGCATTCCATACTTAGAAATATCAACCGGTCGAGAAAGAAAGTCACTCGATGAATCACAAATCAGTGGAACATCTCCGAATGATGGCATCTGCTGCCATTGCACACCTTGAATCGTTTCATTGCTTGTCACATGGACATAGGCGGGAGAATCAGAAAGGCTGATCTCGCTAGCCGAAGGCAAGCAACTATATCCATTTTCGCTACCATCCCACGCAATATGTGTTGAACCTAGTCGACTTGCTTCCTTCAGTCCTCCTTTGCCCCACGTTCCGGTGAGAACATAATTGGCAGCACCAGACTCCCCAGCGAGGAAATTCATCGGAACCATTGAAAACTGAAGGCTGGCTCCTCCCTGAAGTAATACGACTTCATATTCTTCACCAATCCCCAGAAGGCCCTTCAGTGCTTCGAGAGTACGATCAAGAATGCCGTCAAATGCTTTACTACGGTGACTGATTTCAAGCACTGATGAGCCAACGCCAGGTAAGGCAAGCAACTCCCCCTGAGCCTTTTCGAGCACTGGCAATGGCAACACTGCAGGCCCTGCTGAAAAGTTAAATACCCTATCAGCAACCGTCGCCATGAATTTCTCCGTCGCTGCCTGCATACAAATAAACCACCACCCACCGGCATACCGCAGGTATGATTCGACTCACAGCGTTGCACATACTCCTCCCGAAAATCCATTTCGGAAAATTTTTGACTAGCGCAACGAAACTACTCGAATACACAAGAGTACGGCCCCTCCACCCACAGGGTCAACGGGCCACCGTTTCTTCGCGGAATCATCGAGGAGAGTAGGGGGATCCGCCGGCTGGAGGCGCTGTTGCAATGACCGCTGAAGAGCCACTCGCTGAAAGTGTAGCCACTTTTGCTGCTACAGTTGGCTGATTTCGGTCTAATTCAAGAGCTTTTGCATAGTTTGCAAGTGCCTGTTGAGTATCACCGGAAGCCTCCCGGATTTGACCGAGCGCAACAAGTGCCCTGGGGTTGTCCGGATCAACTGAAACTGCATCAACTAAATAATTTTCTGCATCCAGATTATCACCCTGTTCCTGACATAGCCTTGCAAGTTCTATTTTCGGCTCGGGGTTCGTCGGCTCTCTTGTAGCCCATTGCTCCAGCTGAGTCGCAGCATCTCCCGTACGGCCTGTTTCCACGAGGAGTACTGCAAGCCCTCGCTGGCATGCTGCATGATTCTGATTTCGCGCTAAACAAAGATGATAGTACTGCTCAGCGGTCTGAAGGTCACCAGTCCGACCAAAAAGTTTTGCCTGCTGGTGGTATGTTGCGCCGAGATTATAAAAACAGTCGGCATCCCCTGGCTGCTTCTCGAGAGCTCTCTGAAAAGAATTTGCGGCGCCAAGGTAGTTCCCCTGTTGATAAAGACGCACGCCTTTCTCCGAGTCCGACTGCACAAATCTGCCACAGCCGCAGAATAGACTGAAACCAATCATGCCGATTACGACAACACCGGCCCGCAATCGATAAAAGAAAAATCTTCTGTCACTCAATGTATCGAACTCCACGTACAGTCCGAGGACTTTTCGACAATCAAAGACGAGACGGTATCGTGGGCCACTTCACCAGGGCAAGATCGAAAATCCCTGCTAAAAGTAGCTAATACAAGGGTTTCAATCAGCAGTTACGCAGCATGGCATCAATCGGACGTATCCAAGCGAACGAAGCACGGCAAGTATCTCACTGCACGTTGGGAACTTTCGCCCGCTTTCGTTTTTATACTTCTCGAGGGCCTGCATAAATTCTACCTCTGAGGAATCATAATCACGCTCACATGTCGCTGGATCGATGGACCGCTTTCTGGCTGCTATTCCTTGATTATCTGACATTGAATCTCTCCGAAATTATTTTGAAGTGGCTTGATTGATGGCCGAATGCTCTAACCAAGTTCCAACATGAAAAAGTTAAAAACAAACAGTCATGTCAGTCGGCTAAGAAGTATTGCTCATACCTGCAGAAAGGAGCAGGCAAAATAGCGATTTTTTTGCGAAAGGTCGGGTTGTATGGATTACACCTAAGCCAACGACTGGCGACCGGACCACGCGTCTACAGAATTACCGATTACCGAAATATTTTCGGAGTGCATCGGCTGCGGCATCCCGACTCGATCCGTCTGGCTTGTTCGACTTGGGTAAATTCCCTGGTTTGCTACGGGATTTTAGAATCTCTTCAACGGCTTTCCCGTGAGCTGAAGAATCATCGTCTTCATCAACAACGCCCGCAGATGAAATCAACGTTGCTTCGGCTGCGTCCTTACCACTTGCGTTACTGGTACCATGCTCGATTGTGGAGTCGATATCGGATGCCTCGATCGATCGCGTTGTATCGTTCATGCCAACAGGATCATCACCACCGAGCAACAACCTAGAAATATCTTCCTCAGTCTCCAGTTTTGGCTCGACAGCTATAGAAACCTTGAGCTCTAACGATCCAACACGAACAAGGTCACCGTCAGCTAATTGCTTCGGCTCACTGATGCGGTGACCATTCACAAAGGTACCGTTTCTGCTACGGAGATCCTTTGCCCAAAGGACATCGTCCTTTTGAATAATCGCGCAGTGCTTTCTACTGACCTCTTCACTAAGGGGCCGAAGATCACATTCCTCTGCACGACCAATAAGTAACTTGTCCCGTTTCATCGAAATCGCCCGTCCAGCACGCTTGCCGGAAGCGATCACTAATTTGGCGATCATATGCCCTAACTTGATAAAGACTCATGTTTCAATCCCCAAAACGAGTCAGAATGATCGGGACAAAATAAAAACCATTGACACGTTTTCCTAACGCTATCAAGTTGACTCATCAAAGTCCAGCGACGCCAAAATGCGACCCCCTGATTTGGTGGGGTGCAGAGCTCGGGCTCGGCGTTCTATGAATCACCCCACAATTAGCGTCTATGCAGCCACGCTTCACTTTCGTAACGTTCAGTTCGGGTTGCAATATCGCGGTCTTCTTTTTCATACGACGAACCCGACTCAACAATCAATTCTCCATTCAGCCGATCCGCCACACGGTGCAGCCAACCGTCAACAACATCATTGACTGAGCCCGAGCGTGCCTCAAGTACATCACCAAGCCCCATATGGCTCCCTTTACCTTGGACATTGGGATTTCTATGCAGGAGTAGACTGCCGTGCTGCAAAACAACCCCAGCGAGTCTTCGCTGTGCACTCCCGAGTATCTTATGGTTACCGTGCAACGAAGTGCCTGCCGTATCCTCTATAACAAGGTCTCCGAACGCCCGGCGATTGAAGCAATAAAAACTCTGATCGCTTTCTCTGTTGGTTGCCTCCATCATGCGAGCCCCTAGGTGACGTTCGCAGAGTTCTTCTACAAGCGCACCATGCACTGCGGCGTACAGCTTCTCGGTTCCCCGGCTCCAGTCATGACAACCTGGAACCGCCAACCCATAGGTTAAGTCTGTGCCATGAATAATTGCACCACCCCCACTGGGACGACGAACAACTGGTAAGTGAGCTACCTCTGGTGTTTCAAAGAAGTCACCAGAACGTTGAAAACTACCGAGTGATAGCGTGTGCGGATGCCACCCGTATAATCGCATCAGCACTTGGTTCGTTTCCTCGGCCTGACGAGCGAGTGCCTCGTCAGCTGCCATATTCCAGCCACCTGCTGCCGGAGGATCTCGCCAGACGTGGAGATCCATCCGCTGCTTATCATTCGGCGACGCCTTGCTGGAACCTGACAAATTCATCCTCCCCCAATGAGCTTGTCGTACGCTTCCTGATTCATTAATTCGTCGAGTTGCTCAACGGAATCAGGCTGGACACGAATTACCCAGCCACTTCCGTAGGGATCACTACCAAGCGTTTCGAGCTGACTCGGCAAATCGGTATTTGCCGCAACCACTTTTCCTGAAATTGGTGCATAAAGATCACTTACTGCTTTCACACTTTCGATCTCGCCGAATGACTCTCCTGCGGTGACAGTTGCACCAACATCGGGTAATTGCATGAAAACAAGATCTGTCAGTGCCTCCACGGCATACGCTGAGATACCAACTGTGACCGACCCATCATCTTCCAAGCGTGCCCATTCGTGTGATTTTGCGTAGCGACGAGACTTCTCCATGACATTTCTCCAAAAGGTATTCTTGAATACGACAGATCAGGATCCAATATGTTGTGTCAATCGTGGCGGGGACGACGATAAAATGGAAGGGAAACGATTTTTACCGGCAGTCGAACTCCTCGTACGAGAACTTCGAGTTCACATTCTTGCCCAACAACCGCTTGATCAACCAGAGCCAGGGCTATTCCTCGCTCACATGTTGGTGAAAAACTCCCACTCGTGATTTCTCCACAAACTGTGTCAGTTCCGTTCTGGATTTTCATGACGTGATCACCACCTCGAGCTGCCCGACGTGACTCGAATACCAGACCGACGCGACGACAATCACTTGCATCACGTCGCATTCGGAGTTCCTCAGCTCCTGGAAAATCTCGACCATCTAGATTCACTGCAAATCCAAGACCCGCCGAAAAGGGGTCTGTTTTTTCACATAGTTCATGGCCATAAAGCGGCATGGCAGCTTCAAGCCGCAGAGTATCACGACTGCCAAGCCCACAAGGAACAGCACCGCCTTTTTGAACCAACCCTTCCCACAAACCCTGAGATTGAGAAGCGTTCAGAATAATTTCAACTCCGTCTTCACCTGTGTAGCCGGTTCGACTCACAACTACTGGTTCTCCGCTGACCTGAGTTTCCAGGACACCATAATTTGGTAGAGCCGCCAGCTCTTGAAGTATTTTTTCTCCAAAGACACTTCCCAAAGGCCCTTCAAGAACATGTTCCGTCTTATGCCCGAATACTCGTGGACCCTGCACAGCAATCATTGCAGACTCAACTGTCGTATCCTTCATCGTCACGCCTTCTGATGGCAACCGGGCCTCCAGCCAGCGAACAACACGCTGCCGATTGCTGGCATTCACGACAAGAATAAAACGCTGGGACCCGTCCATGTGATCCGCAAGCCGAGTCACAAGGGCATCGTCGAGAATGACAGGGGCTCCATCCAGATCGACAGAGTCATCTGTAGCTGCTACGCCTGTAATTAAGGTGTACCGTGCACGGCCTACCGGCAGGTCGCTCACCTGCCGCGTCAACATAGACTCGAGCCATTCGACCGCCTTATTCCCCTCTATTTCAACTCGTCCCATATGCGACACGTCGAAAACACCTGCATTTTCTCGAGTGGCAAGATGCTCAGAAACAATGGAGGAATACTGGACGGGCATGAACCAGCCAGCAAAATCAACCATACGTCCGCCATTCTTTTCATGCCATTCGGCCAAAGGTGTTCGCTGCGGCATCTATTTCATGATTCCTTCTGGATACGAGACGAAGACGCGAATCAAAGGCATAACCCTATTTTGTTCAATGATTGTACGAGTTCTTGCAGAAGCAACCAGCCTTACCTGCTTTTATCCCGCTTTGATTTCTTTTGCTTCACTCTCCGACCGGTTGCTTTTTTTTGTTTCCTCGATTTCGGTTCTTTGTCAGTTGGCGTTTTTTTTCGCGTCTCA
>MDSW01114149.1_pt1 | contig 11319 bp, 10 predicted proteins | sample 811171 | NCBI WGS metagenome assembly MDSW01 (sample SAMN05326641, study PRJNA326480) | marine metagenome | isolation source: seawater | place: Atlantic Ocean: North West | collected 2012
CACGTTGATAGGCTGGATGTGGAAGCGCAGTAATGCGTGCAGCTGACCAGTACTAATAGCTCAATTGGCTTGATTTATGCACTGAAAAAAATTTTTTAATGAAAATAAAAAAATGTAGAAATTGTAATACAAGCTCATTATCAAATCTTTTTTCTTTAGGTAATCTTAGTTTTACAGGCAAATTTTTTAGAAACGGTAAAAAAGTAAAATCCGGAAAAATTTCATTATTAATTTGTAACAAATGTAAGCTAGTTCAATTAGATAAAAATTTTAATTTAAATTACCTTTATAATAAAGATTATGGATACAGATCTGGAATCAATAAAACGATGAAAGATCATTTAAAGAAGACAGCTGAGAAAATTGAAAAACTATATTTGCTTAGAAAGAATGATTTAGTTCTTGATATAGCAAGTAATGATGGAACTCTTTTAAATTCTTATAAAAATAAAAAAATTATTAAAATTGGAATTGATCCAATATTAAATAAATTTAAACAAAAGTACAAAAATATAGATTTTAAATTTGCAAATTTTTTTGATTTAAAAAAATTAAACCATAAAATTTTTAGAAAAAAATTTAAAGTAATTACTGCTTTATCAGTATTTTATGATTTAAAGAACCCAAATCTTTTTCTAAAAGATATTACTAAAATATTAGACCAAGATGGTATAATTGTATTAGAATTTGCAGATCTTGGTTCAATTTTGAAAAATAATATGTTCGATACAATTTGTCATGAACATTTAGAATATTATTCAATTAATGTAATTAGAAAAATGCTTAAAAAACACGGTTTAAAAATTTTTAATTACAATATAAATAATATAAATGGAGGAAGCTCAGTATTTTATATTTGTTTTGAAAAAAATAAAAATAGACCACAATTCAAAGATTTAAATAAAATTATTTCATTAGAATCAAAGCTTAGGTTAGACAAGATTCAAACCTACAAAAAATTTTTTAAAAAAATTAAATATTTAAAAAATGATACGATTAAGAAACTAGATAAAATTTTAAAAAAAAATAAAATTATTCATGGATATGGAGCGTCTACAAAAGGAAATGTTTTGCTACAATTTTTTGAACTTAATAAACATTTTAAATATATTAGTGATCGAAATCCTGAAAAAAATGGATTGCAGACACCTGGTACCAATATAAAAATAATTTCTGAAAAACAATCAAGAGATTTATCGCCAGACTATTATTTTGTTTTACCTTGGCATTTTAAAAAAGAAATTTTATTAAGAGAGAAAGGTATGCGTTTAAAAGGAACTAAATTTATATTTCCTTTGCCAAAGTTTGAAATAATTTAATAATTTTTATTTTTTTAACAAATAAATATTAATAAAATTCTATTCATGATATTAATACACAATGATTGATTTATTAGAAATTTCAAAAGAGACCTCTTTGTACGATCATGGATTTTATAAAATAAAAAATAAAGAAGACTTAAACCTTACTGAAATCATTAATAATGCCAAACGTATTGAAACGAGTGCTGAAGATCAAAAATCAGGATATAGTACGGATATTTATGAATTTCTAGACAATGAAACTAAATTAAAGTTAAACCAATTAGCTTTAAAATTTTTGCAATATAAAATTGTAAAAAAATATTTGATTTTCCCTTCTTTACTTAAAATTAGAGTATTAAAGTCAAAATTTAATGATGTTGCTTTTAAAAATCCCTCACATGCAATGTTATGGCATAGAGATTTAGATGATGTATTTTCACAATTAAAATTTATTATTCCATTAAATTCAACTAATAAAGAAAATGGAGCTTTTTCTGTTTCTTCTAAAAAAATAGCATCAAGAGATAAAATATTAATTGATAAAAAACTGTTAATGGAATTAAAAAATTCCAAAGATGAATATAGAAAAGAAGACGAAGTTAGAGTTTCAAATGAAATGTTTCAAAAAAAGTTTAGTAGTTCAATCTATGAATTTGTTGGAGATTTTTCAGATATATTAATAGTTGATACTAATAAATGCTATCATAAGGGAGGTCAAGTTTTATCAGAGGGTCTTGAAAGATATATGCTACATTTTCATATAGGTTCACCAACGAATTCTTTTCACCCAAGAATGAATTCTAAAAGTAAAAATTTGATAAATTTGATACATTTGTTTTCCGCTAGATTTGTGAGAATGTTAGTTAAAATATATTTTTTCATAATAAATAAAAAAATCAATTCTAAAAAAATAATACTAGAGTAGATTAAAATTTGGTATGTATCTAGATTTAAAACTAATAAAAAAAATTATTAAATATTATCAATATGAAAATGAAAGCGCACTTTATAAGTTTTTTTATTTTTTAAATAGATTTAGACACAAATTATCATTTTTTTTATTTAATTATTTTAAGTTTATGGACACAAACTATAGAAAAAATAATTATAATATTAATTGGAAGAATTCAAAAAAAAATTATGTTAAGTGGTTTAATAGAACAATCAAAGATGATTTACATTTTGATTATTTAAAAAACAATTATTTTTTTTCTTCAACTGGAATTTTAAATCGTATTTGGCTTTCATGTATTTATAAATTTTTGCAAAAAAAAAAAATAAATAAAGTACTAGAAATTGGAAGTGGTATAGGTACAAACATTTTTTTTTTAGCATCCTTTTTTCCTAAAAAAAAATTCTATGGTTTAGAGCTAACAACAATCGGAACAAATATAGCAAAAAATATTTTGAAAAAAAAAATTAAAGATGAAATATATTTTGGATTTCCAATTAAACCATCTAGAAAAATACTTAATAATTGTAATTTTCAATCTGGAAATGCAAAAAAAATTAAATATAAAGATAATAGTTTTGAATTAGTTTTTTCTCTAACAGCTCTAGAAAATATGGATCATATAAAAAATGAGGTAATAAACGAGATGATAAGAGTTTCATCAAAATATATAATCTTTATTGAACCCTTTACTGATTGTAACACAAATATACTCAAAAAACTTCATCATAGAGGGAGTCAATATTTCAATTTATCAATAAATGAGTTAAGAAAATTTCCTTTAAAAATTATATCAATTGAAAAAGAAGTTGTTCAGAAAATTTCATTAAGCCACCTAATTGTAATTTGTGAGAAGATATAAATTAAAAACATTCAAAATTTAATTTATCTAAAAGATCTTTCTTATAATTACAGACAAATTTCTCAATATTTTGAGATACAATAGAATGTCCTTGCTTTGTAAAATGTACATTAGAAGGAAAATGAGATGGTATTTTGCTCTCATTATTATATTTTACGAATTCATCTTTTAAATTAATACAATTCAGTTTTTGGTCTAGACAAACTTCATCAAATAATTGGCTATTTGTTATGGAATAATTTTCAATAACTTCGCCTATTTTTTTATTTTCAAATTTTATATTTTTTCCAAATGAGGAATATGCGGCAGGTAAAAATAAGAATATTATTTCATTATTATTTTTTTTTGCGATATGTTTTGCTTCACTGAATGCAATTTTGAGAAGATTTTTATATTTTTTTTTGCTTATGTTTCTTTCATAAAATAATTTTTCAGCATAATTAAGTTCATCTAAGTCAGTATTATTGATATTAAACTTTTGGTCAAAATTAGTTCTAGAGTATCTAAAATTAGGTTTTGTGAATGATAGAATTTTTTTATAACACGCTACTATAAAATTTCCTGTATAAAAGTTATTAATTATCTTTCTAAAAAACTCCTTCACAGAATTTTTTTCATCTGCTTCTTTATTAGAACTAGTAAAATTAATCATATCTCTCAAATCATTTCCTTCATAGAAACCATATAAAATAAGAATGTTTTTTTTTGAAATATATTTTTCCAAGAATAAATTATATTCAAACGGACCAGACCCTGGATAACCAAAATTTATTTTATTTTTTGTATTTATATTTTTAAAAATATTTTTTATCCATGCTTGATTTGGAGATACAGATGTACAATATGTAAATGAATCACCTACTGCTATTACTTTTGAGTCTGATAAATTAAAGCTGGTGTTACAAAAACCATTATTATAGTAAAACAAATTAGTAGCACCAAGATCAATATCTGTTTCATCATCTATAGATGGAAAATTATTCAGATAATATTTAAATTTATAATTTTTTATTTCTTCTATCTTGTATAAGTTCTCTTTAATTTCAAAACCTTTTTTATTTAGTATTTTTTTTTTTACATTAGTATTAGGTAGATAAGTTAAAAATTCTCTTGAAATTAAGTTTGAATTTGTTCTAAAGATAGTTTCAATTATAAAAAATGAGATTAGAAAACTTGCAAATAGTAAAATTACATTCTTCTTATTCATTAAATTATTTTTTTAAAAAGTAAAAATTTCTGAAGAATTTTTTTTTTCTAATTTTAATTTTGTTACTCCTGGTAAACTCATCTACAGCTTTAGTTTCCCCGTCAAAAACATTATAATTATCTAATAAAATTATTCCTTTTTTTTGCATTTTTGGCCAGATGTAATTTAAAACATATTTTGTAGGTTCATAAATATCTAAGTCTAACAAGACATATGATAATTTTTTTAATTTAGTTTTTTTTAAAGTACTAAGCACATCTCCCTTTACTAATTGGACCTTAGAAAACATATTTTTTCTTATCAGTTTTTTTTTTAATTGATAAAAACTTAATTGTTTATTTTTACTTTGATTTAAGAATTTATTATAATTTTTAAAATCTATATGATTTTTATTAAGTCTTATTTGTTTAAATGTATCAAATGCAAAAATTTTTTTTTCTTTAGAATAAAAATCTCTTAAAAGAATTAAACGATTTAATGAATTTCCTTTGAAAATACCAAATTCACAGATATCGCCCTTAACATCAATGATTGATTTAAATATATCAATTTGAAAAATTATTTTAGATCCCCTGAAATGATCAATATTATAAAAAAAGTTATTTTCTGCTTCAAATTTATACATTTACAGATTGAAAGTATGGTAAACTCTCAATATTTGTGCTTAAGCCTTCCATCAAAAATTCTTTATTGAGGTTTATATCTTTGTTCTGAATAATATTTTTTAATATTAAAAAAATTACCTCTGATTTTTTTAAAGGAATTTCTTCAAATTTAAACTCTTTTTTTTGATTACTTTCAATAAATTTAAATATATCATTATTTACAGAAATTGTATTTCCCCATTGAATATTAACTAAATAAAAATTTTTTTCTTTTCTAAATCTTAAATTTTCTTTAATCTTAAATTTTAAAGAGCTGCTATCAAGTTTCCTCTCTAATTTTTTAAATAAATCATTATTAACCATATATTTTTTTTCTACAGAGTTTGGTCCAACGTACAACGGATCTTTAGTTCCAAATTTGCCATTGAAAGCAATAGCAACCATTTGGCATCCTGAGTAACAAGTTGAAATATAATCGCATCCTTTACAACCTTCATAAATCATTTTTTCTTTATCATGCCATCTACTCATTTTAGTTTGGTAAACATCTTTTAGGTTATCTTCTAATATATTTCCGTAATCTTCTTCTTCATGCACACAAGTGTGCAGTGTTCCGGTTGAATTAACATTTACCCTATGTCCTCTTTGCGAAGGGCAACCTCTTCCAAAAAAATCTTTGTACTTCTCCAAGTCTCCCAAGAAGCAAACAGGGTAATTTACCAATGTCCCAATCATTATTCCGGTTTCCTCTTTTACCCTGATTGCTTGATCCAATGCAGATTTGGCTTCATCATGAGTTAATTTATACTCTTCACTTACTTTTGGTTTTTCAGTCTCATAACTGTATACTGGTGGAACAGCTCTTGTTACAAATAGTTTTTGACACCCCAATTTTGCAACAAACATTCCTGTTTCATAAACGTTTTTGTAGTTAAATTTAGTAATTACAGTATTTACGCTTACTCTAATATTGTTATTTATGCAGTTTTTGATCCCTCTCTCTATTTTTTTTATTGAATTCTTTACCTGCATAATTTTATCGTTTTCTTTAGAATTTATTGAAGGAAAACTTGTTAATATATGATCTAAACCAAGTGAACTTAGTCTTTTCATCTTCTCATCAGTAGTTAACATTAAATTTGAATTACAACTGAATGAAAAACCTAATTTTTTTCCATAATTTAATGCCTCGCACAAAATTTCCATCTTTGCCATAGGTTCACCACCAGTTAATATTATATGAAAAACACCAGCATTTTTTAATTCATCTATAGTTTTTTTTAATTTATTTATCGTGAAAGTGTTAACACCCATATGCTCTTCTCTCCAGGGATTATAACAATGAAGACATCTAGCGTTACATTTTTCAGTTATTTCTAAATTAGCAGTAGTAGGTCCAGAAAATTTTCTATTTATTAACATAATATTTAAGAATCAACATATAGGACTTTATTAATAATAAAAGTCATTTTTTGAGTCTACTTCAAGGGAACGACTTTCTGGCATTAAATAAGTCCCTATTCTACCATGAAGTCTATTTTTAAAATTCTTAAAATTTTTATGTTTAAAAATATAAATAGCCCCATTCTCAACATAACACCCTTTAAAGTTTTGTTTCATTGGTCTTTTTTTAAAATCATAATTTAACGGATAACATAAATTATTTTTTTTTTGCCAAACAAATTTTTTACTTAAATATGATGTAAAAAGTGTATCAAGTTTTTCTTTTTTGAATTTTTTATAAGAATTAAGAATATCTTTTTCTAATAATAAAGGTGAGGTTGCTTGAATTAAGAATATTATCTCTGAATTTTGATACTCTTTGTATTGTAAAGTTTCTTTAATTACATTTTCTGTTGGAGCGTTCCCAGTTGAGTTTTTTTTTGATCGGAGATTAAAAAAAATTTTTTTTTTAAATTTTTTTTTTATTATATTTATATATTGTTTACTATCAGTGGATATTATTATTTTATCAAATAATTTTGATTTTATACATTTTTCTATTACATGAAATACAAGTGGCTTTCCTTTAAATTTTTTTATATTCTTATTTCGAACTGACTTGCTATTCTTTCTTATTGGAATTATGCATGTTTTGTTTATGTACATTGTTTAAATTAATTAAACTTATATATTCTAAATATGGATTATTTAAAACCAATAATTGTTGCGGAAATAGGTTGCAATCATCAAGGTGATTTTAATTTAGCAAAAAAATTAATATCTCAAGCAAAAATTTCTGGAGCTAATTATGTTAAGTTCCAAAAAAGAGATAATAAATATTTGTTAGGAAAAAAATTTTCTTATCCTCATCCAGTGCCAGAAAATTCATTTGGAACTTCTTATGGAAAACATAGGGAGTATTTAGAATTTAATATAAAACAACATGAAAAACTTTATAATTTTTGTAAAAAAGTTAAAGTAAAATACTCAACATCTGTATGGGATAAAAAATCAGCCATAGCATTAATTAAAAGTAAAATCGATTTAGACTTTTTAAAAATACCCTCAGCGTGTAATTTAGATTTTGAATTATTAGAAATTATAAGTTCAACGTTTAATAAAAAAATTCATATTTCAACTGGCATGACTACTAAAAAAGAAATTGATCAGATTATTGATTTTTTTATAAAAAAAAAAAGAAATAAGGACTTAGTAGTATACCATTGTACTTCATCATATCCCGCTAATTTTGAGGATGTTTGTTTAAAAGACATAACAAATCTAATAAAAATTTATGGTAAAGATATTAATTCAATTGGTTTTTCAGGACACCATCAAGGTATAGCTATCGATATTAGTGCTTATACACTAGGTGCACGGATTATTGAAAGACATTTTACGCTTGATAGAAGTATGAAAGGAACAGATCATTCTGCATCTTTAGAGCCTACAGGACTATTCAAATTGTGTAGAGACTTAAATAATACTTACAAATCTCTTAAGTCTAAAAAAGGCAAATTATTGTTTTCAGAAAAATTTCAAAGAAAAAAACTTAAGAGAATTATTAGAAATAATGATAAACATAAAAAGTAATTATTTATATAATTTAACAGCACTAATATATCATGAAATATTCTATTTTTTTGTAAGTTGGTTTGATTTTTTTCTCTCTCTTAAAAAATACAATTCTAAAAAAATTTTAATTTATCATAATTCAATTTATCATTTTAAAACATTTGAAAGAAAAAAATTTAATTTTTATATTAAATTGTTATCAAAAAAATTTTTTGTGATTAAAATAAATCTTAATTCTAAATTAATGAGAATAATATTAAGATTTTTTTTTAAATCTAATAAAATTGACCAGAAAATGAAAAATTTATCAAATAAGAAAATTGATTTGAATTTTATTAAACAAAGAATAATCTGGGATAAGTTTAATAAATCCAGCTATAAAAATTTAAACTATTTGCTTTATATCAAAAGCAGAAAAGATTACCTCAATTTCTATAAAAACTTTTTGAAAAGCAAAAAAGAGTTAATTAATCAATTTTATTCAGATACTATTTTTAGGCACAGTCACATAGCTGGTTTTTTAACTAACGAAATGTGTTGGGATGATTGGATTTTTTCAAATTATGCGTTAAAAAATAGAAAATTTGTTATTTTTCCTGAATCTCCACAACTAGGTTTTACCTATTATAATAATAATACAGAATTAAAAAATTCTAAATTATTTAATACAATTTCCAAAAAAAACTATACACAAAAACAATTAAATTATAGCAAAAAATTATTATCTAAATCACTTTCTTTAAAAACAAGAACTTCACCATTTTACTATATGAAAGATTTTAAAAGAAAAAAAAAAAATTACCTACCATATAAGCATGATTATTCATTCATATACTTCTCTAATGTTTTTGTAGATGGACCAAATTATGGTGTCCAAGATAAAAGTTTTTCTGAGTTTATTGATTATTTTGATAATTTTCTTTTTATACTAGAACATTGTGAAAAATATAAAATACCGCTTTACATAAAATTACACCCTTTATCATTGAAGTATAGAGAAAGAGAAGAATATTCCCATGAATTTTACTTTCATAATTGTTTATTAAATATAATTAACAAAAAAAAATATAAATCCAATTCTTTTATTGAAATCCTTGATGGTTCATTGCCTAACAACTATTTTAAATTTCTTAAAAAGCCGATTGCATTAACACCAAGAAGCAATGTTTCTATTGAAATGGGGTACCTTGGAATTCCATGTTTTACGTTTTTTGATAATTATTGGAAGAATTTTAATTTCGTAAAAAAAACAAATAGGTTACCTAAAAGCAAAAAAGATATTGATAGAATTTACCATAATTATAATAGTCAACATTCAAAAAAAGATGCATTAAAAGTTTTTTCATTTCTTATTGAGCAAAATAAAAAAAATATATTTCTTAAAAAAAATTTTGATGGTGAAATAGCATCAATTAATAAAAAAAATATTAATGAAATAAACTCAATTGTTAATAAACTACATTTTTTAAAGTAAATGAGTAAAAAAAATAAAAATTATTTTTAATAATCAAGATGATATTTTTTTATTCATCAAAATAAGCTTACAGATATAGACGAATTTCATTTATTAAGATTTTATTCTAATTATATAATATCTCACAGTACATCTAGCTGGTGGGCTGCTTATTTATCGTTTAAAAATAATAAGGAGTTACTTTCAATATCTTTCTGGTTTGTAAATTAAAAGACAAAAACAGATTTTATTTCCAAAAATATGAGTATAATTTAACCTTGTTTATAAATAGGAAATTGTTTATTAGCCTTTATATTTATGAGTTTAAAAATTGATTATCAAAAATATAAGTATGATATTAAAAAATATCCTTTTAGAGATATGCTTCAAAATTTATATGATTCAAAACATTTAGAAAGGCTTCATAAAGAAAAAGTACATTTACTTCCAAAAACTACACTAAATTTTGATAATGAAGCTAGCACGGATTTTCATAAAATATTTTATAAAAAATTAAATTCTGATTGGCCACAATTCATAAATACTTACGAAAAATTTATTAAAAATGAAGTTGTAAAAGTAATAGACAAACCTTTTCTGTATCAATATTTACCTTCTTATCGGGTTCATTTACCAAACGATCAAGCTATACATAAATGGCATTATGATAGTGATCAAGATCATAAGCATCCTGATGGTGAAATAAATTTTTGTATTGCAATCACACAGATGCGCGATACTACCGCAATATGGTGTGAGACAGAGCCAGCAAAAAGAGATTACTTTCCCATGGAAATTGATTATGGAGAATTTTTCAAATTTAACGGAAATAAGTGTACCCATGGGAATAAAAAAAATAATACTGATAATGTTAGAATAAGTATGGATTTTAGAATTTTGCCATTAGATAAGTATAATGAAAATAAAGCAAATTTATCTGTTACAAGCAAAAAAAAGTTTATTATTGGTGAATACTATAAATTATTAGACTAAATCGTTATTATTTTTAAACCAATTTACAGTTTTAAATAATCCTTCATCAAGTCTTATTTTAGGTTTCCAACCTAATTTTTTACTTAATGAAATGTTCATAAGTTTAGTTTTTACTCCATCAGGTTTTTTAAGATTAAATTTAAATTTGCAATTATATTTTATTATTTTTGTAATTTTTTTTGCAATTTCGATTACTTTGGTTTCTTCACCAGATCCAATATTTATCCAATAAACTTTTTTATTTGTTAAATTTTTTTTTTTCATAAATTTTATGATACTTCGTGAAACATCATCAACGTAGATAAGTTCACGTTTAGGTTTTCCTGTGCCCCATATTTCTACATATTTTTTGTTGTTTAATTTTGCTTTAAAAATCTTTTTAACTAAACTTCCAACCAGATGTCCATTTACTTCATCAAATTTATCATTTGGTCCATAAATATTACAAGGGATTAATGATAAATAATTATATTTTTTATTAAAAGAAATATATTCACATAGTTTAATGGTTGAAATTTTTGCTAAAGCATAACCTTCATTTGTTTTTTCAATTTTTCCTTTAAGTAATTGATTTTCTTTGATTGGTTTTTTTAAGTTCGGTGGATAAATACAAGAACTTCCAATATTTATAAAATTTTTAATTTTAAAATGATATGATGATTTGACTAAATTTATACCCATTAGCAAGTTATTTTGTAAAAATTTTACTGGTTCATTTATGCTTGCTCCAATACCTCCAATGTGGCCTGCTAAATGAATTATTTGATCTGGTTTATTTTTTTTTAAATAATTTTCTATTGATAAAGAATTTAATAAGTTTAATTTCTTTGATGATGGAGTAAGAATAATTTTATTAGATTTTTTTAGCATCGGGATGAGTGATTTTCCTAGCATTCCATTTGAGCCAGTAATTAAAATTTTATCA
>MDSW01148847.1_pt1 | contig 11319 bp, 14 predicted proteins | sample 811171 | NCBI WGS metagenome assembly MDSW01 (sample SAMN05326641, study PRJNA326480) | marine metagenome | isolation source: seawater | place: Atlantic Ocean: North West | collected 2012
CTTTAAAGGAGAAGTACTATGCGAGTTAAAGGAACTTTAAACGATCTTATGGCGGATGACGATTGGGCTATTATTGTTGATAAGTCTGGTTTACCAAAAGGTGTGTTCATCCCCGAAAATGCAACAGAAGAGGATTGCCCGTTGTATATAATTAAAATGCTAAAAGATGCGGGAATTGACTTCTTCGAAGACTCACCACAACCAATGCTACACTAGACTAGTGTAGTTAATTTAAAATAAGCGTAAACGCAACCAAAAAAGGCAAAGAAAAGTTAAAAAAACCGCCTTTTTTGGTTGACGTACCTTATACAGGTGCTATACTTATAGTATGATAAAACGAACTGTACTACTAGCGACTGTAGCCCTTGCATTTGCAGGACAAGCAGAAGCATTTAACCCTAATAGAGGCAATACGTATAGTGTTGTCCCTAAGGATTATAACTTCAAAATGGAGAGTGCGCTTCTTCCTGTAGTCCGGTCAGTACCAAATTATACTGATGGGCATGGGAATTTAAACTTTACTGGTCCGGTACCAAAACCTGGGGCAAACTCAACAGTGAAATGCGGATATACTACACGGCAGGTTAACGCTGAAGATTATAGAGGATTTTTTCGTAGACTAATAAATCCTCGTTCACGTGCAGTATATGAGAAATCATACGAGTGCCAAACTGTTTATACACAGGAAACTATTGGCAGACCTTTTCATGGATACAATGTAACTTTCAGAGGGAGAGACGGACGACTATATCAAATATGGCAACCTAATCGGCCTGGTCCTATGATCAGAATTAAAAATTGGCAAAACCCTTAAACCTTATAGGTGAATTATGAATAAAGAAGCAGTTGAATACGCGGCAAATGAAGCCGTATTTGGTCTACAACTTAACACAAAGCAAGCCGTTAAGTTTATTGTACGTAACGCTAAGACGGATGAGAAGACCGCTAAAGCAGTTCTCAATAAAGTTATGGTGTCTTACAAAAATGACTGAATCTAATGTTGAAGATGCTCGGATGCTATTTAAACTCCGAACTATTATTTCTAACGTTGAACGTAAACTAGACAAACACGGTGATTTGGATACCTATGATGTCTATTGTGAATGGTATGAAGATGAAGAACAAAATGAAAATGTTGATGTTGAGATATGGCTACGTGATCGGCGTGACGATAGCCGTATTGGGCCTCTTGATACTAACACCTTTTTAGACGCATAGAGTCTAAAAAGAATTAGGAATTTATACGTAAAGAGCGTATAATACTGTCATAGCATAAGGCTATGACAATTCAATCGATAAAGGAGAAAAAATCGATGACTAGCAAGCAAGACCGGGTACTAGTTGCCCTTAAAGAAGGTCAGTCACTGACCGCAAAACAGATCGAAGCACGGTTTGGTGTGGGTAATGCCCGCTCAACTGTCTCCGCTCTACGCATGAAGGGGTTCCCTGTTTATGCGAACCGCCACGTTGATACAAAGGGTCGTCGGACTACTAAGTATCGTCTTGGTACTGCTAGCCGGGCAGTTATTGCCGCTGGCTACAAAGCACTTGCATCTGCTTAATTGATGTGCACCGGGGGGGCCTTTGTGCCCCCCCTCATCTCTCACATAAATAATTTATAATGGCAAAATCACAAGACTATATCGAATTCGAAGGCGAGGTCATTGACGTGTTCCCCGCAGGAAAATTTAAAGTACGTATAGATAAGAGCGAGGCCGAAGTTATGGGACACCTAAGCGGTAAAATGCGTATGAACAAAATTAATATCTTAATGAACGATAGGGTTACTATCGAAGTAAGTGCTTATGATACAACCCAAGGTCGAATAACTTATAGACATAAATAAAATTACAATGGAACCAACTCTCTGCAAAATAAAAGGCATGGTCAATAACCCAAACTTATCAAGTTTTGGAGGGGTAGATACAGACGTAGATTGGGTACCAAAATGTGATTGCGCCGAAGGCGAATGTAAGAACATTAAGGAACAAAATGAATAGTCCAGTAAAAATAACCGACAAAGCAAAAGAATATCTTAAAAGTGTATCTAACGGAGACTATGTTACCCTAGGTGTTAAGGGCGGAGGATGTTCTGGTTTTCAATATGTGTGGGATTTAAAATCCAATTGGCCAGATGTAGAATGGTCAGATCCAATTGATAATGTCCTAGTATTAGACCCTTTAGCCGAAATGTATGTTTTAGGTAGTGTTATAGACTACGTAACAGAGTTAGGTGGCTCGTTCCTCGCAGTTAAGAACCCAACGTCAACAAGTAGTTGTGGTTGCGGCGAGTCTTTTAGCGTCTAGTCTTTCTTTTCAACATCTAATAATGTAGTAGTAAGCGTGGTTGATGCAAGTGCATCATCACGTATAAAAGTTACTGAAACTTTATCTCCAGGACTAAGAAAGTCAATTGACTTACCAATGTCTTCTACAAGTTTAATTTCTCTTCCATTAATATTTACTAGTATGTCGTTAACTTTAAGGCCTGCGTTCTTTGCACCGCCGCCATCTGCAATATTTTTAATATATATTTGACCATCATTAAAGTTAACTGCATAACTTAAACCTAACTTTGCTCTTTCAACTTTATTCTTAGATATTAATTGTTCAACAACCCATTTAGCAATATTACTTGTTACACTAAAGTTAACACCTATTGAGCCTGAGTTACTAGGTGCAAATATAAATGTATTAACACCAACAACCTCACCATCTAAGTTTAGCATTGGGCCACCACTATTTCCTGGATTAATACTAACATCTGTTTGTATAACTTCTTGCCAAGTATTTTGCAACCTTCGACCAGCATAACTAACAATGCCTTTGCTTATACTCCAATCTTGTCCTAAAGGATGCCCAATAGCAATAACAGTTTGACCAGCAACTAGTTTACTACTATCTCCCCATCGGATAGGTTTGATATCTTCTAATACGTGTTGGCCTTCAGTATCAGACATCATTAAAACAGCAATGTCACTTAGTTTGTCATCACCAATTAATACTGCCGAGTAATGCTTTAATCTTCCGTAGAACTGTACTTTTATCTTTCCTGCTTTTTCAATCACATGTTGATTAGTAATAAGATATAACCCATCTTTATATTTGATAACAAAACAACTACCAAAACCTCGAGGATCATTGTCTGGTTTATCTTGTGCAGGCATTAACCCAGACGGTTTCTTAAGATATTTTTGTAGTGGATTATTATCACCTGGCGGAGTAGTCTTTGGTTCATTGGTCTTATAGCCAATAACCTTGCACACGCTTGGTGTAACATCACCAACTAACTTAGTTAGATTTGCTCCGTAACTTGCGTCTGCGTAAATACAGATCGCTAATGCTAATAGAACTGCTCGCATCATACCCATTTACTCTCCGAATTTGTGAACTTACATGTTGGGCAAATGATTTACAGTTACAGTCTTTGCAAACATGTTTATATTCGTTTGAAGCACGAATTGGCTTCATCTCTTTACTAGACCGTTCAAAAACAGTACCACACGAATCGCATTTTAAGATATACACTTTTTGTTGTGTAGTAACATACTCTTCTTTACCATTTCGAATTCGTTTATGGCAGTTACTCTTTTTTGAATGACCTAAGTACATTTACTAAATATTTAGCATACGGCTTACTTACAAATAAAATAAATATAGTAAGAGCTCGATCTGCTAGGAGATACAAAACAAATGGCTATACAAAATATTAACATCGGTAGTAGCGCCAACGATGGCACAGGTGATCCAATCCGAACAGCAATGGATAAGATCAATGATAACTTTGCAGAGTTATACAGTGTAACAGGTGCAGGCTCCGGACAAAATCTAAGCATTAGTGCTAACTCACTTATTAGTGAAAATAGTAACGGTAATATTATACTTGATCCGGCAGGAACAGGTACTGTTGTAGTTGCAACAGGCGCCAGTATAAGGCTTACAGACCATACAGACAACTCAATTCTATTTGTTGACTCTGATGGTGATATAACACAAGATGCAAAACTTAGTTATAATGCTACAACAAATACGGCTGTGATTGAAGATATTAACATTCATGCTTCAGAGATTACTACTGCGGCAAGTAACCAAGCAATTACTATTAATCCAAATGGTTCTGGTGCTATTAATTTAACTGGTAATACTATTGTTACAGGAACCGCTGAAGTTTCAAGTAACCTTACTGTTACTGGCACAACTACACTGGTTGATAACATTGTTATTAATAATGCAGGCGCATCAAAAACAATTACATTAGGTGCTAACACTGATATCACAATGGGTACTAATGCGGATTTAACAATGGGCGTTGGTAGTACTCTTGCTGTTAACTTTATCACAGTTGATAGTAACATTTCGTTGAATGGTAATAAGATCTTTACACAATTATCAAACAGCGATATTGATATTGATCCATCCGGAACAGGTACTGTTAACTTACGTGTTCCAACACAAACAACTGTTGGTTCAGCAGGTTCTGCTTCTGCATTGCCAGGACAACCAACAGGATATATTAAAATAAAGATTGGCGAAACACTAAGGGCTATTCCGTTCTATGCGGCATCATAAGGAGTTGGTACTTAAATGGCTAGAGAAATAGTAAACGTTGGTACCAACCAAGATGACGGCACAGGTGATAATTTACGTGATGCCTTTATTAAAGTAAATGCAAATTTTACTGAGATATATTCAGAACTTGGCGGTACCAGTTTAAGTAATTTACGTTTTAGTGGAAGCACTATAACAACAGATGCTACTAACACTAGCATCATTTTAGATCCGCAAGGTGTGGGTAAAATTACCTTAAACGGTGATACACACATTGCAGGAAATATAAATGCTACAGCCGCTATGGTTCTGAGCGGCAACCTCAACGTTGGAGGTGGTACAACGTTAACTAGCACACTAAATGTTGCTGATGCTACTACGTTAAGTAGCACATTAAATGTAACAGGTGCTAGTACATTTACCGGAAATGTTACCGCAGTTAACCTAGCAACAACAGGTAACACAGATTTAGGTAATGCTACTAGCGATACGATTACAGCAACGGGTAGGTTTGATAGTAATATTGTTCCTAGTGCAAATGCAACATACGATCTTGGTGCAAGTTCCTTACGCTGGAATAACGTATATGCAGTTAACGCTAATATATCAGGTGATATTACATTAGGTGGTAACCTAGTAGGCGGTGATGCTAATACCGACACAATTACACTTAACGCAGAACTAACTAGTGATATTACACCTGATCAGGACAGTGCATACAACTTAGGCTCAACAAGTAAGCGGTGGGCAAATGTGTGGGCAGATAAGCACACTGGCACAGCATTTCATACAGCAGGCATTGAGATTAGTGGTACAACAATTAAAACTTCTACCACAAACAATGATCTAAATCTTACAGCGAGCGGTACAGGTGATGTAGTAATCGACAGTGTAAAGGTTAGTGATTTAACAGCAAGTAGACTTGCATTAGTTGGTACTGGTGGTGCATTGCAAGACGACGGTGACTTCACGTATGTCTCTAGCGTAACCGGCGGTACACTAACAGCAAAGTATCTTAGTTCAGAAAAGATTACAGTTGATAATCTACAACTTGATGGTTCTACGATTAGTACAACCTCAGGTAGCCTTGTTCTTGCTCCTTTATCAGGACAAGGTATTAGTGCAAGCAGTGAGAGGATTACTAATGTTAATACACCAACACACGGTTCGGATGCGGCTACAAAAGATTATGCTGATTCTTTAGTATCCTCTATTGCATGGACCGTATCAGATGATACAAGTAATATTGCACTTATAGATAACGGCGAAGATCTTAAGATCCAAGGCGGAAATGAGATAGAAGCAGTCCTTTCATACGGATCAGCAGGACATATTCTAACTATCAACAACAAAGACACAATAGCAACCGTTATTAGTCGAGATACAACAGCAGGCAGAGGCAGTACTCTAGAACTTAGTCAGGTACTAATTGACGAAAATACAAAAATTAATAGTAACACTATAGGAACAACTCTATCTAACAGTGATCTCCAACTTCAAGCCAATGGTACCGGTAAGGTACATGTTAGAGATACCCCATTAGAAGTCGACGGTACGCTTTCTGTAACAGGTGTAAGTACATTTACTGGAGCAACTACACACACCGGCGGCGTTAAAGTTCCGAATGATGGATTTGTTGGTAGTGTAGGACAAGCAGAGGCTATAAAGATCGCAAGTGACGGCGATGTAACGTTCAAAGCAGATGTTAATGCTAATGCTGTAGGCTCAACATTAAAAGCCAACTTTCTTATTGTTGATGACAATATTGCATTAAACGGCAATAAACTGTTCACAAATTTATCAAACAGCGATATTGATATTGATCCATCGGGCACTGGTATAGTTAACATACGTAGTAATGTTTTAGTTAGAGGAAAGATAACACTACTCGATGGCGATGCTAGTAGCAACTATGCAGGATTTGGTAATGCCGATGACCTAAAGATATTCCACAATGGCACACATTCAATAGTAAGAGAAACAGGTGTAGGAAGTCTTTATCTTCAAAGTGACAACAATGTTATACTTTCTAAGGACACTGATACAGAAATTATGGTAAAGGGTATTGCCGACGGAGCAGTTGAACTTTATCACAACAATGTTAAAAAGTTTGAAACTTCGTCAGCAGGTGCTACAGTAACAGGATCATTAACTGCTACAAGTACAGTTGATGCTGATACATTTACTACTGATGGTATTAGTATAACAGATAACAATATTACTTCAAGTAGAAGTAATGATGATTTAGTGCTTTCTCCAAATGGTACTGGTGCGGTTAAAACAACTGCAACTGTACACGTTGGAGCCTTTGTTGGTGGCATAGATATACTAACGGGCGGCGGTGCAATACGCACTGATACTCTTACAACTGAAATTGTTACAACAGGTGCACAAGCATTTTCACTTGCTGATGGTGCGCTTGGCCAAATCAAGATATTAAATATGAAGACACATGGAGGTACTGCAACTATTACTCCTGCTACTTTTAGCAATGCAACTAATATATTATTCAATGCTAAAGATGACAATGTTACATTATGTTTTACAAGTAACGGATGGGTAATTATTGCTGGACAATCCTTCACTACTAGTTAAATAAATACTGTACCATGAGGAAATTTAATGACCCATTGGACTAAAGAAATACTAAAACTTGTTTTAGGTTTAGTTTTAATATTTGGCATATTTTGGATAATGATAACCTTTGGATCTTACTAGCATAATTTATTTGAAGACCCTTAGATAAATACTGTATAATGAGGAGCTCTATGTATGGCAAATCCAGCATGGGTTACACCACCCGGTGATTTAGGTACGGTAACTGAAGGTCAATTTTACCAAATACAGTTAAATGCGGATAACGCAATTACGTATGCATACCATAGCGGTGTGTTACCTGACGGTATTGAAATCAAACCCGATGGCGGGGTCGAAGGACAGCCTCGTAACTACGATTATATACAAGGTGTTCCAACAGAGGTTGCGTTAGACGTAACAAGTAGGTTTGTTGTACGTGCTACTAGTGCAGACGGCGGTGTAGCAGATCGTGTTTTCCAATTAACAGTAACAGGACAAGATGCTCCCACAATTGATAGATTACCTGATTCTGATTTAGGTAGTTTCTTTGATGGTGATGTAATTAGTATACAGTTAACAGCAACAGATCCGGATCCGCAAGATACCCTTACATGGAAGTTTAATAGTGGTGATTTACCAGCAGGACTTGAGATAAGCACGTCAGGATTGATCTCGGGTGTTATTACACCAGTTGCCGATCTTACTGGAACGCCGGGGTTCGATGTAACTAACTTTGATATGCAACCATACGAATTTAGAACAAAGAGTGAAAATAAAACATACGAATGGACGGTTGAAGTAACTGACAGCAAAGAAAAAGCATTAAAATCATACAGAATGTTTGTTGCTTCACGTAATAATCTTACAGCAGACACTGACTTATTTACGTGTGACGGATTTGCTCCTACAGCAGTCGAAACATCAATTGAAGCAAAATTAACATCAGACTTAACGAATATACGCAATCCATACATGATTACAAAAGCCGCAGACATAGGTACAGTAACACATGATAACTTCTTTGTGTATCAGTTTGAAGCCGCAGACCCAGATGGCGATGTGCTAAACTACACACTATCGGTTGGTGCAGGTATAGGTTATGATGCAGATAATTTTGATATGAGTATTTTTGATAGAGGTACAAGAGAACTACCACCAGGTCTCTCTGTTGATACAACAAGCGGTTGGTTTACAGGCAATATACCCATTCAGTCAGCAACAAAGAAAGAATACGAATTCTCTGTAAGAGCATATAAACAGAATGATCCGGATTACGCAAGTGAGTGGGTAAACTTTAAAATGACCATTGAAGGTACTATTGATAGTACCATTACTTGGCCAGATGCAAATCTAGGATCACTAAAAACAGGCGAAATATCACAACTTGATGTGACTGCTACTATAACAGGATCTCGCCCTGTTGTGTACGAACTTAAAAAAGATACAACTAGTAAATTACCACAAGGTATTAAATTAGATCAAAACGGATTAATCGTTGGTCGTGCAACTTTTGAGACTATGATGCTTGATACTGGTTTAACAACATTTGATGTTGAAGATGTTCGAACACAAGAAACAACATTTGAAAAAGAATACAAATTCACTGTTCGAGCATATAGTAACGATCTCGTAATTGACACATATCAAGAGTTTACGCTAACAATAGAAAACAGTTCATTGAAACCATATGAGAGTCTATATATTAGAGCGTTACCACAACAAACACAGAGAGATATTTTTGAATCGTTAATTAACAATGCCGATGATATCCCAACAGATGCAATATACAGACCAAGTGATCCGTACTTTGGTTTACAAAAAGATATTAGGGCACTCGTTGCAACAGGACTTAACCCATCCCCCGAAACAAACTATATTCAAGCAATGGCCCAAAATCACTGGAATAACTTATTACGATTTGGTAAGTTTGGAACAGCAAAAGCGTATGAGGCAGATGGCTCTACAGTTAAGTATGAGATAGTGTATGTTGAACTTAAAGACTTTATGATGGGCATTGACCCGGCAACAAAGGAAGAAGCCCCGGCATCACAGAAAATTAACTTAACCTTACAGACAGGATGGGAAAATCCTATTACAATTGACTCAATATTTCCTAAAGCAAGTTCGGGCAACATGACAGTTGATTCTAAGAATGATCATATTGCATATCCTAATGCTGTTCAAAACATGCGTAATAGATTGTTAGATAAGTTAGGAAGTGCAATACTAGAAAGATTTGTGCTACCTGAATGGATGCAAGACAAGCAAGAAGATGGTAATGTAATTGGTTGGAAATTAGTTGCTCCAATTGTATATTGTAAACCCGACACTAGTGGTAAAGTTCGTTTCTTACTAGAAAAAAGAACAACTATTGATCTTAAGAAACTTAGTTTTGAAGTAGACAGGTATATCTTAGATAATAACCTAAGTAAGTATTACGATAAAACTACAGGTAAGTATACTTCTAGCCAAGAAACAACATTTGATATGGGATCAGTAGCATCACATGTTGTAAGTACAGTTGATCATCTATCACAGTATTCATTTGATACAGTTAATAACGCATTAGCGCAAACTGCCGCCGAGTCAGGCTATATTAAAGGAGTGTCTGATGCAGACGAATTGAATGGAAAGCATATTATATTCCAGTACCAATCTAGTCCATTAGGAACATACTCTTTAAATGATGGATGGAATCAAATATTTGACTTATATGATGCAATAGGATTTGAACAAATGGAGTTTGGAAAGTATGAAGTACTTCCAGGATTCTTTGATAAACTAACAGGAAACTCTGATATTAATAAACGAGCTGGTATATGGAAAATAAACGTAATTAACGGATTTATAAAGTTAGAGTTTATAAAAGAGGTTATGCCCGGTAACCAAATAAAAGTAACATACGAAAATACTATATTTTATTACGAGAAAACACCGTCAAGCGGAAACCAGGCGCCAAATTATGTCGATGTTCAAACAGTTAACCTTCTTACAGAAGGTTCTAGCACAGAATCCACCTTTGATGGTCGCGGAACAAGGTTCTATGCTGATGTAGATGTCTACGCCGCTGTAGACGAAGGTGATAAATATATTAAGTTCCCTAGAGTCGGAGTTTTTAGATAATGGCAAGTAATATCAATGCAAATAATATAGACGGTACTTTTCCAATTGCCGGGCAGGATAACGATAGTCAAGGTTTTCGCGATAATTTTACGAACATTAAGACTAACTTTACTAATGCAAAAACTGAGATTGAAGATTTACAAAGTAATGTAGTTCTTAAAGCCGCACTATCAGGCACAACGTTAGACAATAACGGTGCTGGTGCGTTAATGACAGATTTTGAACTACGAGACATGAAAGAAACTAGAGTCGCAAAAGGCACTGTTTCCGGAACTGTTACTTGTAACTATGCAGAAGGCAGTTACCAAACACTAACCACTAGTGGTAGTGTTGTACTAGCATTTAGTAACTTCCCCCCAAGTGGAGGGTTAGGTAAGATTCGTGTAGAAATTACTGTCGCTAGTGTTGCACATACTATTACATTACCAGCGGCAGTTACCATTGGACACACAACACTAAATGGTGAGGCTAGTAGAGTTATTACTGCTGACACTGCTGAAACTATCATATTAGAATTTACTACAGACGATGGTGGAACTAATATTGCGGTAAGTGACCTTACACGTAATAGGAATAAACTTCCTATTGCAACAAAAACTAACTCAGGCGCATCCGGCGATGTACAAGGAATGGTTGCTGTAGATACATCATACATTTATGTTTGTACTGCCGCACATGATGGTTCAACTGCTATTTGGAAACGAGTAGCATTAAGTGCATACTAGAGACTATGAATATGTCTTATGACGAATTTAAAGCATTACAAGAAAAAATTGATGCAATCTCCCGCGATGAACCTCTTCCACAAGTAAACGAAGATAGCGTTGATAATGATAAGTTTGACCAGTTAAACAATATTTTTATGTCACTTGAATCATTGAAAGCAGATGTTGGCGAGCTACAGGATTTAGATAATACTGAGGGTGCTACTGGTAGCGGCGATTTGCATGATCAGATTGCTACTATGGACAAATTAATTGAACAATTCTATCAAGTTATTGATAGAGCAACAAGCATTGTACCTCATCAATAGGATTTGAACAAATGGATGAACAATATCGAAAACTCCAA
>MDSW01063304.1_pt1 | contig 11318 bp, 9 predicted proteins | sample 811171 | NCBI WGS metagenome assembly MDSW01 (sample SAMN05326641, study PRJNA326480) | marine metagenome | isolation source: seawater | place: Atlantic Ocean: North West | collected 2012
AGTGATAATGTTGCCGCCTACGGTCACATGGATATTAGGGTAGGCCTCTTTTATCAATGTGGCAAAGGTAATTCCGGCCATGAGTTGCACAGGAGTCCCGATAGAAATTCCGACTATATCTGGTTCTTCTTTTCTAATTGACCTCAATACAAGCTGACGACAGATATCTCCATAAACGTTTACATCCTTGTCATGTGGAACTTTTAAAAGGTCTTCAGAAACCCATGGTCGGTAAATATTAAGATTACTCTCGACTGGATAAAAATTGATGCTGGCGGGAAAATAGCAAACTGAAATATATTCCATAACTTCCCGAAAGGCGTTGAGTGCCCATTCGGCTTTTTCGATCTCATAGAACTCCGGCCCACGCATGATTCTTTTGGCACGACCAACTTTATTTATATGATGATCCAAGTCGATATGTTGATAGTCGTTGAGCATTTGCTTTAGCTCAGCGTCTTCCGGACTTAACGCTCCTCCATATTCTTTTTGTGTCAGTGCTTTTAACCGGGCCTGTATCTTGCTTTTGACAAATAACAGAAATCCAGATGTAAAAAAGTGGTCAAACATCTCCACATTGATGTCTTTAAGAATCGTCTCAATACCATTTTTACGCAGAACAGCAGCAAGACTGGGCAGGGCCAGATATGGTGCGGTAGGCACCCATTCTGGCGGAAATATCAACATGACTTTCTTCATAAATAACTTGACCTTCACTGGGCGCCAACTTAACTATGGCGGTTTAATACTCTCTTATCTGATTTCATACTTTTAAACAACTATCAATAGCTTCTTAAAAAATGAGTTTTCACAAATTAAATAGTCTCACTCTGTCGTATCTATATAGCTATGTTAACATAGTCAGTAGTCTCAATTTCAACTGAACCATCTAGAGTGCTCTGGAAATTCTTTGGAATTGAATAGGTTAATGCTAACATATTGCCATCTATACAATTGATCAAAATCAAGCACGAAGTGGCTAAGTTTTCTAAAATACTCAGAAGCTATACCTAGTCAGGACCCAGTGCTAACACTCATAGTTAAATGGAGCAAAAAATAAGCCATGTCCAACACAGAAACCAGTTCGGAAGTTAAGGCCAAAATCCTACTGGATGAAGCAAATCTAGCATTTTCAGAAACGTCTGAACGTAGAGACAGCCCAGGAGAACGTAACGCTGAAGGATCGGCCTGGGAAGATGGTCGTATGGAAGGAGAATATGACGAAGCCGATTATCAAAAGATTCTTGAGCTACAGATGCATGCTGCAATTGTTTGTGATGATCATCCTGAATTGGAAGAAAAGACCGCAAAATTATTTGAGTCTATCACTCCGGATAACGCGGATGAAGTTCTCGCAACTGTGGCAAAAGATCAAGGTATCATGACTTTGGGTAAAGCCGCGGTCACAACATTTGTCTTACGCTTCCCAACAGTACAGTCCTTTGTTAATAAGGGTCACCCTTTAGTACTGGCTATGGACGAGTACATGCTTGAAAATGCAAATGCTCAAAACTGGCATGACTATAATAATATAGCCCAGGAAAATGGTTGGCTCTAACGAGCCAAATACCTTGGGAAGCTAATACTTTTCGCGAGAACTGTTAGTTCCTAATTATGTTGTATCGGTTTATTACTCGATATAATACTTACTTCATTTCCTAATATAATTTTGTAAAACACGACCATGAAGTTCAGACATAATCTCGCAAAAGAGACATTTAAAGGTAAGAAGAAGAATACTGAAAGGGGTGTTGAAGATCTTATCGATCCGGATCAACGCGGCAATCACAGCAGTGCTATACACGAACCTAACCCCCTCAGTTTGGATAAGGAAACCATTACTCCAAAAACAGAAGAAGAACCCAGAGAAGTGTCTCGGCGTGACATGTTTTCGTTTGGAAACTTTCTCGATTTTGGGGCTGCAGTAGAAGATGAAGCAGAAGCTAAAAAACCTAAACAAAAAGAATCCACACCACTTATAGTTGAAGAATCCCAATCTATAGCAGAAACATATGAAGTTGAACCTGTGGAGAAAGTTGAGAGTGTTGAGAAACCAGAGGAAACGGAGCCTATCCCAAAAGAAGGGTTTTTCAAACGACTGGTATCGAAGTTCAAAGAAAGTCCTGAAGAGAAGCGTTTACTTCGAGGGGAAGAACTTTTACCTCCAGACAAAGCTGAGCTTGCTCCAGAACAATTAGAAGAGCCGGATTCTCCCGAAGCAACTTCAGGTCATAATATTTTTGAGGTTGAAGAGGTAGAAGACAAAGAATATGACCGACGTAATTTATTGCGTCAGGGCGCCCATTTTTTTGCCAAGCCTGTTGTCCAAAACGTCCAAAACAAAATCGACAACGTCAACAAAGCGGTCGATAAAATCACGAAACGAGTTCCTCTATTAAGACCACCGGGCGCAATTTCAGAGAAACAATTTTTGCAATCATGTTCTCGTTGTGACGAGTGTATACACGCCTGCCCGAAGGATGCCATCGTACGTGCACCTAAAAAAATGGGATTTCTAGTTTACAACACACCATATATTGATCCCATGCGTAACCCCTGTGTCATGTGCACCGACTTACCATGCATTTCAGCCTGCCCGGATAAAGCCCTGCTCCCGGTTCAAGACCTGACGGATGTAAATATGGGTTACGCAATTTTGGACAAGAAAAAATGTCAAGCCTACGGCGACACATTTTGTCAGCAATGTGTGATCGACTGTCCTGTTCCTGGAGCAATCACCCAAATAAATGACAAGCCCATCATAGATAAGAATATCTGCACCGGCTGCGGAGTCTGTATGCGCTCCTGCAGCACAGTCAATATCCCTCTGGCAATCAAAATTAAGCCGCAAATGGTTGTCGAGTACCAGCTTCATAAAAAACTGAAGGAGCAGGAGTTAGCTAAAATAGAAGCTGAACAAAAAGCAAGTGCACTTGCAGAAGCAGGGCAGGAGGCCCTCATTAGCGAAGAGAGCGAGGAGGTTAAGGAAGAGTCTTAATATTGCACCCTACCCTCTCGCCAGATTAACACTTGCAAGTCTGCCTTGTTTTCAGTACCTTGTTCAACTTTGGTTCCTTAACTTGGGACAACTTGGCAAGAGAATTTTTAAAATAGATAAAAATTTCAATCACAAGTTGATTTTACGCAACCCCCATGTCGAGAGACTTTTTTAGGCATACATATTTTCAATCCGATCAAACATCACGGATTCAGAACCTAACGATAATTATATGGGCAACGAACTTCAAAGAACGCATGACTGCGGGACATTGTCGGATAAGCATATCGGCGAAACAGTAACTCTATGCGGATGGGTGCATACTAGGCGCGATCACGGAGGGCTTATATTTGTCGACCTATGGGACAAATATGGTATGACGCAAGTGGTGCTGAACCCCCAAATAGACCAACTGGCTCACGAACACGCTCAATCGATTAGAGGCAATTATGTCATCGGTATCACTGGTGATGTCCGTGCTCGTCCGGATGATATGGTGAACCCAAAACTAAAAACCGGCAAGATCGAGGTTTATGTTGATGTTTTAAATATTCTGAATCCATCCGAAACTCCTCCTATTTCACCCTGGGATCCACAGGACACTTCGGAAGCCTTGCGCTTAAAATATCGATTTCTCGATCTTCGCGGACCAGAACTGCAGCGCAACTTAAAAATGCGGTACGACATAACCCGAGTAGCAAGAAACGAATTACACCGAAATGGATTCATGGAAGTAGAAACCCCCATGCTAACTAAAAGCACACCGGAAGGAGCGCGCGATTATCTAGTGCCAAGTCGCCTCAATTCGCAAAAGTTTTATGCTCTTCCCCAGTCACCTCAGTTATTCAAACAAATTCTTATGGTCGCAGGCATGGACCGTTATTTCCAAATCGTTAAATGCTTCCGAGATGAAGACTTACGTTTTGATAGACAACCCGAATTCACACAGATCGATATCGAAATGGCTTTCGGTAATGAAAAGCTCATGTTCCAAATGATAGAAGAGATGATGGCCGGAATTTATCAAGAAGTCCTCGGTATTAAAATTGATACTCCATTCCCGGTCCTGAAATATCAGGATTCTATCGACCGATTCGGAACAGATAAACCGGATATGCGATTCGGCATGGAAATCGTTGATCTGGGGAAAATTGTACTTGGTACCTCGTTTAAAGTTTTTGCCCAAGTACTGGAATCAGGCGGACAGGTTCGCGCTCTAAATGTAAAAAACAGCACCGAAATTCTATCTCGTAAAGGGCTTGACGATTTAACAGAAATTGCCAAAACATACGGAGCTAAAGGAATGGCCTGGATCAAGGTCCAGGAAAATGAATTACAATCACCTATCATAAAGTTCTTTGAACAGGAAATGCTCAAAGAAATGTTAAAAGCCTTGGGTAGTGAACCTGGAGATACAGTGGTTTTCATTGCAGACACACCTAAAATTGTTGCCGATGCTCTCGCCCACCTTCGTTTAGCTTTAGGTAAGCAATTGAACTTGATCGATGAATCAAAGAATATCTTTACCTGGGTCACTGAGTTTCCTTTGGTCGAATATGATGAAACAGAAAAAAGATATACCGCCATGCACCATCCTTTCACCGCTCCGCGTGAAGAAGATCTTGAAAAATTCGATAGCGACCCGGGCTCAATCAAGGCGCGTGCTTATGACCTAGTATTAAATGGCAACGAGATCGGTGGTGGTAGTATCCGTATTCATCAGAAAGAAATACAAGAGAAAATGTTCAAACTCCTCGACATTAGCCCCGAAGAAGCAGAAACAAAATTCGGCTTCCTGTTGGACGCTTTACAATATGGTGCTCCACCGCATTGCGGTATTGCAATGGGACTTGACCGAGTCACCATGTTACTTTCCGGCGCAAAGTCGATCAGGGATGTAATCGCTTTCCCAAAAACGCAGAAAGCTACCTGCCTTATGACTCAGGCTCCATCAGAAGTTGAACCAAAGCAACTACGCGAACTGAAACTCAAAGCCGATTTATCCTGAGGGCGAAATTTTTCTTGTAAATTTTGTTTAGCGCACAAGGACAAAACCTCAGAAAACTTATCCCAAGCCCCTTGTTTTTATTGGCTTTTGAAAAATCACCAAGTCAGATTATTTAATCCAAACTATAAAGACAAATTCAGAGCAAAGCTAGTCCCCAAAAAGGTTCTTCCTGAATATGCTTATAAACTAATTAATATGGAAAGAAACAAAGTTTCTTTTTATCTTTCCAAATACAACAACTGCTTCTCGGTTTTCTGACAACAGGAAACCCTGTACCCAGTTTTTTTTGCACTCTCCTTTGTGGTACTCTTAACCAAAATCAATTTTTAAAATACCTTATGACACTTGAACAAAAAACAAAAAAAATTAAGTCGTTGATCCTAAGAATGGATAGTGCTTTAGTTGCATTTTCTGGTGGAGTAGACAGCACTCTAGTTCTCGCTCTTGCTCATGAGGTTCTCGGTGAAAAAGTATTGGGAGTCACAGCACAATCTGCCAGCATGCCAAATCGTGAAATGCAAGCCTCCCGACAATTAGCGAAAGAAATTGGTTCAAAGCATCTAATTATCAAAACAGATGAAATGTCCAACCCTGAATATCAGGCCAATCCAGCCAATCGTTGCTACCATTGCAAAACCGAGCTTTATTCCAACCTCAAAAAAATTTCCAAACGAGAAAAGATTTCGCATATTTTAAATGGTATCAATACTGATGACTTAGGTGATTACCGACCCGGGCTTGAATCCGCGCGTGAACAAGGAATACGTAGTCCACTGGTGGAGGCAGATTTTAACAAAAAAGATGTCAGGAACTTATCTCAAATAATGGGACTCTCTATCTGGAACAAACCAGCAATGGCCTGCCTCTCATCTCGGATTCCCTATGGTCAGCCGGTTACACCAGAAAAGCTTACCAGAGTCGAAAAGGCAGAAGATTTTCTGCTTTCTTTAGGGTTTAAGCAAGTCCGTGTGAGACACCTTGGTACTGAGGCTTGTATTGAACTAGATAAAAATGAAATACCTCGATACCAAAGTGACGAATCTATTCGGAAATCAGTTCAGGAAAAATTACTGGTTTTGGGTTTCAGTAGTGTGCTGTTAGATCCAGAAGGCTATAGGATGGGGAGTTTAAATAAGTATTTATTTGAGCACAAAGATCATGTTTAAATATGAGTTAAGGCCTGAGATAAGAAGGAAATTGAAAGACCCGGACGGGTTTGAAAAAGGTTTGAACGCTGTATTCCTAGGCTTGGCCGTCTGCATGTCGGGCGTTGCACTGATGCTCATCCTCTTCTTCAATAAGCCAGAACATGTTCTACACCCTACCTGGATTCTCATACTGGGATTTGTTATTACCATTTGGGGCGAATACAAAAAATTCAAATGTAAGTGAATAATAATATAGTGAACTCATTAGCAACTAATCCCAAGCGACTTAATTTTTACTCGTTCCATACTTTTACTAGTCAATCTCGTTGAGGGCAATTTCACCTAAATCACGTGAACGCAAGGTAGCATCTTCTACAGCATTCATGAGAGTTGTGCGCAGCCCTCCCTCTTCCAAGGCATGAAGGCCGGTTATGGTGGTACCAGCCGGTGAGGTAACCATATCTTTCAGTTCGCCAGGATGTTTGCCACTTTCTCGCGCCAGTTTAGCGGAGCCCAACACGGTTTGAATCGTTAAAGTATTTGCTACTTCACGAGATAGTCCCATTTTGACCCCCGCATCGGAGAGCGATTCAATCAGCATAAAGATATAAGCTGGGCCGCTACCACTTAAACCAGTCACAGCGTCCAGTTGTTTTTCTTCCACATTAACAGTCAGGCCAACTGCTTCAAAAATCTGGTGAGCAATTTTTAAATCGGCTTTACTTACGTATTTTCCGGCAGAAATAGCTGTCACTCCCTCCTGAACCAGTGACGGAGTATTGGGCATAGTTCGCACCACACTAAATTTCTTCTTACTTTCACCCCGCAAGAAGCTATCGATAATGAAAATTGAAACTCCCGCAGCAACTGATATCACCAGCTTATCACTTCCCACTACCGAACGAATGTCGCATAGAACCTCTTTCAAAATCTGAGGCTTCACAGCGAGCATGATGATATCGCATTTTTTTGCTAGCTCACGGTTATCCCCAATGATCTTAATTTTATATTTTTTCTGTAAAATACTACATTTAGAGTTTGAAGGTTCTGAAACAAAAATATTTTTTGAATCAAAAAAAGATGTAGAAACAAGCCCCTTGATCAGAGCCTCCGCCATATTGCCGCCCCCGATGAACCCAAGTTTTTTATTTTTCAGCACAAAGTTATTCTCCCGATTAATTTAAATCTGAAAATATTAATAACCTCAAAGCTAGTAATAGCTTCACCTGGCTGGCATAACTAATTAACTGTCCAATAAATGCCAAATTAATTTTCGCCAGGTCTGGGCTGGCGAGAACCAAAAATTGCTGTCCCAACACGGACCAAAGTCGCGCCCTCTTCTATAGCAATTTGAAAGTCGTGGCTCATCCCCATGGAAAGTTCGGGCAGTAAAAGCCCGCTCTGTTTTTCGCATTGATCCCGAATCTCCCGTAATCGTGAAAAATGTTTACGAGAATTTTCAGGATCGGAATAAAATGGAGGAATAGTCATCAGTCCTGCCACGTTAACACCTTTCAAGCGGGAAAAATCAATCATCTTTTTTTCTAACTCGCTTGGTTCCATACCAAATTTTGTGGTTTCGCCTGAGACATTTACCTGCAATAAAATTCTCTGCACTCGGTTTTCTGAATGACAATGCCCAGCGATTTTCTCTGCTAGCATAAAACTGTCCACCGAATGGATTAAGTCGAAACGTTCGTCAAGAAACTTGACCTTATTCTTTTGTAAATGACCAATGAAATGCCATGAAATCTCGTCCCAGCCTAGCTGCGCTATCTTAGGAATCGCTTCCTGAATCTTATTTTCCCCGAATATCACAGCCCCAGCCCCCCGGGCTTCTTCTATTCGGTCAACACTAACTTGCTTGGAAACCGTAATTAGGCTAACACTATTCGGTGTTCTTCCCGATTTTTGGGTGGTCTGGGAAATTCGTTCCAATACATCAACGAGACTTTCTGTAATCATCGACATTTTTCTAAGGCAACCGCTAGGTGAGAAACCATTGAGCAATACTTTAAACTAACATTGCTCTCTACTCTATCAAGTTAATACTGTCTACCTCCGGCGAGTTCACAGTTCAGTAACGAACTTTTTTCTCTTTTACCTATGATGGCATATAATCAATTTAAGTCGAAATAATGGTAATTGCAATGAGATTCATGCTGTTACCGATTCGCTATTTTCCTCAGAGGGGAGAAGCAAACGGTGCCAGTTGTGCTTTTCCCATTTCCTAGCCTCTTTGAAGTTCTTGTACTCACGTTCTTTCTTCTTGAATTCAGGGTGATGACTTTGCCAGGTTCCATTCCTCTTATAAGATGGGGCATACTGGTGGCACATTTCGTGATAAATGGTAAGTTCCAAAACGGATATAGGAACAAAGTCCTGCTTCAATCGCGGATGAATACGAATAATTCTTTTTTGTTCATCATAGGAACCATAGCGAAAACCACTTTTATTGCGGGATTTGACATCGCGCCCCCATCTGATCTCGGCCTGAATATGGTTATCGAAATACTCACTATTAAAACGTTCAAAAATTTTATCGAGATCCCGGTCATTACTAGATATCAATACAGTTTCTTTCTTCTCAGTCAAAAGCTCCTGATATTCGATATGTTCTTGGATCAGGTCTTTTACCTCTTCTGGCAATTCCTTGTCCTTTAACAAGCGACTTAAAACCTTCTCAGTAAGATAGTCACGCACTAAAGCTTCAGGTTGGTCAAACTCTTCAAAATAGCTTTCGTTAAAGACTTCGATACGGGCGTGCGGGTTTTCGGAGCGAACTCTAACCTGACCCACATAATCCATTCCTTTTTTCTTTAATGTAAACATTCGATTCAGGGCAACAGAATCACTTGTACTCATTTGACACTTCCCCAGAGATAAAATCCCGAGATTGAGAGCTTTTACCAGAGTTTGAACAGGTGTTTTTAATGATTTCATAAGGCAGGCCATAAGAAGAGTTAAGAATGCTTAAACGCAGCTAAACAGAAATAAATCTTACCGCATGGCAGGATAAAATTCCAATAAAATTAGTCACTTAGGCTATTCCTTAAAGTCTTTACAAAGATTTTAAAATTAGATACTGTATTACTCATGAATATAATAAAAAATATTTTGATCATTCTGTTTTTTGTGTCGTGCTCTGCAGTCCAAGAACCCGGTACAGTGCGAGAAATACTCGACATCAAATCCGAAGTAAACTTGTTTCTTTCCACTCAGGACCCTGAGGTGGAAAAGCAGGTGCTAAATCGTTTAAAACAAGTCCAGCATGAAACTATAAAATCCATACTACGCTCCCGAACACAAAAAACTTCTAATCCTATCGGGCTGCAAAAAAATTTAAAGATTAAGTATAACCGGAAAAACTACCCTTATTCCCTATTTATTCCAAGTGCATCAAGAACTGAAGAAAAAATCCCACTCGTGGTTGTTTTGCATGGACTTGGCGGTAGCGGTGCTAACACCATCTCTGCCTGGGTAGAGCGTTTAGGTGAAAAAGTTGCAGTCTTGTGTCCCACTTATCCTATGGGGGCCTGGTGGGCTCGGCCTGCCGAGGAGATGGTACTCAGACTAATTGATGAAACTCGTGAAAAATACAACATAAACTCTGACCGAATTTTTCTTGCTGGATTATCAAATGGTGCCATCGGTGCGTATATGATTGGCATGTTTTATCCTGATCGATTTGCGGGTTTAATCCCTATAGCCGGAAGCATTACTCCCAGATATATGCACTTTCTGATGAACTTACGTAATACACCAATTTATATGATTCAAGGAGTACACGACCCCATTTTTCCCATCAAACTAAGCCGTCGCATACATAAAATTTTATCCGATATGAAGTATCCTGTTATCTACCGGGAACATGAGGAGAAAGGACTTGCTCATGGTGGTCATTTTCTACCCGAATCAGAAATTCCTGCAATGGTCGAATGGATAGGCAAACAAAAAAGACAGAACAACCCAAATGTCGTCCGTATGACTAGGGAAGGAAACCATATGGGCTTAATTAACTGGGCTCAGTTAATTGAAGGTAAAAACCTTGCTTTACTTGAGTTGCCAGGACCAGAAAGCCCAAAGCCTATTCTTCGTGATGGCAAAATTTCCAGAATGTTTGCCACTCGTAAAGGACCAAACCAGTTTGAAGTTATGGGAGAAAATATTGTTAAATATGATTTATATTTTAATAGCGAAACTATTGATTTCGATAAAGTCGTCACCATAACTACGCAAAAATTTCAAGTTCAAGGTAATAATTTAATACCCGGAGAAAAAAAGACCAGCTATAAAAAAAAGGTGAAAAAAGATCTAGCAGTTCTTTTGTATGGATATAAAAAACTCCGCGAACCCAATCGCCTTTATGACGCCAAGGTAACAATTCTACTTGAATCTACTTTAGTCGATCATTCCCCAGCTAGTGAGATAAACAGTAATGGTCGTATCTCTTAAAAAAATATTATCTCGAAAGAATAATTCTGATTACCCCTGCCAGGAGCTAAGAGAAAGTATCATTCGGCCATCCCACATGATTGAGTTGTGAGCAATACCTCCTCATCCAATTTGATTGACCTGATCGAAAAATCCATGCAGCTTTTGGGGTGGGGACGAGTCGTTTCGGCCTTAGCCAACCATGCCTGCTCTCCAATCACTCAGAATAAATGCCGACAGTTAAGACCCGAAGATAATTTTAATTTCGCACAAGCTTTACTCGAAGAAACTGCCGAGATGGTCGCGTTGCTAGACTCTCTCGATTCATTTCCTATGGATCGGTTTGAAGACATTGGTCCTGTTTGCCAAGAAGTCGAAGAGCAAAAGATTATTGATCCTGATCAATGCCTTGCTCTCATCAAACTTTTGTATTTATGCAAAACACTTCTTAGCGAAAACGACAAGAAAATAATATATCCTCGCTTACTGGTCTGGTTAGAAAGGCTTGATCCGCTGAAGGATTTTTACGATGATCTGATACGTTGCATTGATGATGAAGGGAACATCCGGGAAAATGCAACACCTGAATTACGTCAGGCCATCCGCAATGCCGAGACCGCAAAAAGCAAACTCGAAGAACGTCTAAAACGTCTTATCAGCTCAGATAGAGTTCGAGAGGCACTTCAGGATTCTTACATCACTGAACGTGAAGAACGCATGGTTGTTCCTG
>MDSW01066726.1_pt1 | contig 11317 bp, 10 predicted proteins | sample 811171 | NCBI WGS metagenome assembly MDSW01 (sample SAMN05326641, study PRJNA326480) | marine metagenome | isolation source: seawater | place: Atlantic Ocean: North West | collected 2012
AGTTCCATTTAGTATAGATACAGCATCAAGATTCATCCAATCTTCGAGTATATTAGTATACAAAGATCGGAAATCATTATTAGCGTATAAATCTCCATCTAATTGGTCTTTATCTTTTAGTGACGGGTAGTAACCATATAAGCCACCTTTTACAGAATTTCCTATCAAAAATGCAACTCCTCCTGAACCATGATCTGTTCCAGAACCATTATCTTTGATCCTTCTGCCAAATTCAGAAAATATAAGTAACGAAGTACTGTCACCATAGCCATGTTCTTCAACATCGTCCATAAAATCACCGACACCGTTTGAAACGTCGTTCCATAATTTAGAATGTACGGGTAATTCTCCTCCATGGGTATCGAAGCTGCCGTGCTGAGTATAGAAGAATCGTGTTCCTAAATCAGCAAACATTACCCTTGCAGCATCTCTCAAGCTATTTGATATAGGGTTAGAAGCATATTCAATAGATGATTTATAAAGTGAAGGAGCTTCCCTTAACATGTCGGCTCCTATTCTAGCGTCTTGTCCTGTTTGACCTATAAATTCAGATATTACGTCTTTTCCTTCTGCACCACCATACATCTGGGAAAAAGCATTTAGAAGATCTATACGATCTTGATCCTCTGATATTTGAGGAAATAGCCCATAAGTATCCAAGTTGCCTACAGAAGCTACAGGAACTCCACTGTAAGACATTGCTCTAGGTAGCCCGCGACCAAAATTTATTCCGCCTAAAGTATTTTCAGCATTCGGGTCTAGTTCTTTTAAAGCTTTACCAATCCAACCTTCATTTATCACTTTATCCGGTTCAGCTGTGTGCCATATATCCATAGATCGAAAATGTGATCTATTTGGAGTTGGGTACCCGATCCCATTAATAATGGCTACTTTTCCTTGGTCCCAAAGCTTTTTAATAGCAGTCATACTAGGATTGAAGGCTAATTCATCATTTATTTTTAGGCCTTCATTTTGCTTAATGTGGACGTGAGGTCTGTTATCGTAATAAAGACCCTCATTGACAGGTACAACGGTATTAAGTGCATCATTACCACCATTTAGTTGTACGACGACTAACTTATTTTCTTGCTCTTTTAGTACCACAGAACACCTACTATGAGTATTTGCTATCTATGAATTATACTCAAAATATGTTTATTTTCAAGAAACGTGAATATATATTGTGGAGACTATTTTGCGGTTATTCCTCCGTCTATTACTAATTCCGAACCGGTTATGTAACTAGATTCGTCAGAAGCTAAGAATAATACTGATAAAGCAACGTCTTTTGCTGTGCCAATAATATTTAATGGAGTCATATCTAATCTTTTTTGTCTTTCTTCTTTATCAGATAAAACTTTTGACATCATATCTGTTTCTATAAATCCTGGGTGTACAGAATTGCATCGGATATTGTGAGGGCCATATTGAGTAGAAATATTTTTGGTTAATGACCTTACCAAGCCCTTAGATGCTGTATATGCAGTAGATGCTGAAGGAAGCCCTACTAAACCTGCCATTGAAGATATATTTACGATTGACCCTGCGCCGTTTTTTTTCATTATTGGGATTACAGATTTGCAACCTAGAAAAACCCCTGTTGAATTAATCAAATTGATTTTTTCCCATTCTTCCAAAGTAGTGTTTTCTATGTTGTTGTGTGATGTTATTCCTGCATTATTAATAAGAATATCTATTTTGCCGTAACGTTCCATTGCCTCGTTGACAATATTGTCCCAATCGTGTGGGTTAGTTACATCAAGGCGTTTGTATATACAAACATTTTTGTCGGGGTCTAAAGTTGCTGCTAGGGTTTCCCCTTTTTCATCTAGGATATCTCCAATAATAACCTTTGCGCCTTCACTTAAAAACAATTCAGCTTCGGCTGCACCTTGCCCTGATGCACCCCCTGAAATAATAGCGATTTTGTTTTCTAATCTTTTCATGTAATATCCTAATTATGTTCCTTTAAACCAATGGTGGAACATAAGCAAGTTTTTTTTATTTCCCTCTACAGTAACTCTTTTTTGGTCGATTAAATCAAATAAATTTTTTCTGGCAGTAATTAATAAAGAGAAATCTGTTGGGCTTGTCTGGATAGTTGTTGGCGCTAAATCCATCGCATCTGGCTTTTCAAATATGTCAAGATTTCCCTTATAAGTAGTAAGCCTTAATTTGTTTTTCAATCCTAAATCTATATCTATGACTTTGGGTGCGACATCTGGACTGTCTCCAGACGGGTTTACTATGAACCAGCTATTGGCTTTAGGGTTTTTCCATAAATTTACGAGTAATATAGCACTTTCTTCGTCTACAACATAATCATCTTGTAAGGCATTGAATATATCCCATGTGTGTAAGGTTAACTCTAACAGGACTATTAGAAGTATTTCTGCTATTGATAACATATTTACAGGATGATATGCCTTCAATTCCCATTTAGATTCATTAATTGTCTTACATGTCTCATTAAAATCTTGTTGAATATCTGATAAAACCTTGAGAAGCGTAGTCTTGTTTCTCAAGCTTGTTTCAGATAACTGTATCGCCCTTGAAGCTATGCCAGGTGCTATTTCACTACTATGAAAAGTTCCTGGATTTGGCATTCCTTCTCCAGGAAGGTGGTTACCTGATAAAGCCATTGTGATTGAATTTAAATTAAAACCCAATGTCGCAACTAGATGAGCTGCAACATCTTTATTGGCCCACATGTGACACCTACTTGGTGCTTCCCATTCAAAATTTGAGAACTGTTCAAGTTGCTCTACCGTATTTGAAGATATTCTACTGATTGCTGATAATATATCGTCAGGATTCATCAAATATAATTCTTTTAGCCATATTATCTGGGACAGCTTTTTCTAAGTATGTAAACATTTCCTCTGTAAAGAAAGGTAATCCAACTGAAGCATTTATTCCACCATCTACAGATATGATTTCTCCATTAATAAAACTAGAGGCATCAGATGATAGTAATAATAAGACACCATTTAATTCTTCTGGTTTTCCAATCCTACCCATTGGTGAACTTGAACTAATGTGCTCCTTGAAAACGGATTTTCGTACCCAAGCCATTGTCATTTGACTTGGAAACCATCCAGGAGCTATTGCGTTAACGCGAATTCCTCGATCTCCCCAGTTCGCAGCTAAACTTTTAGTCAGCGTAGCAACTGCTCCTTTTGTTGCTTGATATGCTGCTGGCATGCCTCTCATACCATTTAGTCCGGCGACAGATGAGAGATTAATAATAGATCCACCTAGCCCATCTGATAACATTCTTTGTCCTGCTTCTCTACAGCAATACCACAACCCTAGTAAATTTACTTGAACACTTTGCTCAAACATTTCATCTGTTATTTTTTCAGGTACCGCTCCCGATTCAGTAATTTGGCCTGCATTGTTTACTAAAACGTCGACTCGACCAAATTTTTCTTCGGCTATATTAAACATATTAGCTACATCTCTAGAATTGGTCACATCACAAGCTACTGCAATTGTTTGTAGCCCTTTTTCAGATAAATCAGAAGATAATTTTTCTAGTCTTTCTATTCTCCGAGCAGCGAGTACAACATTGGCATTTCTTTCAGACAAAAATTTTGCAAATGTGCTTCCTAGTCCAGATGAAGCTCCAGTTACTATGATAGTTTTATTGCTAATATCGAAAATTGGGTCGTATGACATTTGTATTCCTAGTTTATTTTTGATTAATTATTATGATAGTAAGTATTTTTTTATCTATGATACTATGGAGCAAGTTTAATTTTGATTATTCTTATGTTCTTTTGTTTTAGTGGAGATATTTTGTCAGATCTAATTTTTTGGTTCATAGTTTCATTCATTAGTGGATCAATTCCATATTCATTAATTATATCCTCTTTAATAATAAAAAAAGATGTTAGAGATGTCGGAGATGGAAATCCAGGGGCTACAAATGCTTGGATTATTGGGGGATGGCAAATCGGGACAATAGCGATGATATTAGATATTTCTAAATCTGCGATTCCTGTTTCTTTAGCAATAAGAGAATTTTCATCCATTTCTGGATTTAATTCACTAGCTATATCTCTTATTGCATTAGCTCCTATACTAGGACACGCTTGGTCTCCTTTACTGAAATTTAAAGGGGGTAAAGCATTGGCTTCCTCTTGGGGATCTTGGATAGCTCTTACAGGTGGAATTGCATTTCCTTTAGCAATGATGTTTCTTGCACCTTTACATGCGGTACAAAAAAATCATGCTGTTACTGTCACATTATCTATATTAGGATTGCTTGGTGCTTCATATTATTTCATTATGGTATTTGCAATTCCTGTTTCAGGATTAGCAATAGTGCTGTTTGGAATATTGAATTTATTGGTCGTTATCTATAAACATAGGAAAGAATATAGTGAAGGGATTCTTTTCAGAGGTTGGATTAGAAATGTATCCAATTTATTTGGATGACTTATTTAATAACTCTTCAATATTATGTTGTTTTAATATTAGGGCTTATTTCAGTCTGTATTGCAATTTCTAATAGTTTTTTTTTAAAGAAGCTTATTGTTAAAAAAACTAGATTAAATAAAGACATTATTATTTCAGTTTTAATTCCCGCTAGGAATGAAGAAGATAAGATTTCCCAATGTCTCGATTCATTAATATCTCAAACTTATGCCAATTTGGAAATAATAGTTCTGGACGATAATTCAAATGATGAGACAGCTGGTATCGTTTCGCGATTTATGGAAGATGATAAAAGAGTCAAATTGATTCACGGAGAAGAATTACCACTAGGTTGGGGAGGGAAAAATTGGGCTTGCCATCAGCTATATAACTCAGCGAATGGAGAGTATATACTTTTTTTGGATGCTGACACTATATTCCAAAAGGATACTATAGCCTCAGCAATACATGAATCTGTTAGTAATAATATAGATTTATTGACCCTTATTCCAAAGAGGCCGCCTAAGAGCATTGTTGAATTAGCCATGTTCCCATTTATGAATTGGGCTATTTTTTCATGGTTACCAATAAAGATTGCTCATAATTTCAATAACTCTTATTTATCTGCAACATTTGGACAATTTATGTTATTTAAAAAAGAATCTTATTCTCATATTGGTGGACATGAAGAGGTTCGAGATAATGCAATTGATGATTTTCAATTAGGGAGATTCATTAAAAAATCTGGCTTAAAGTGGATGTTATTAGATGGGACTGAAATGGTCGAATCCATGCCATATAAAAATACGATTGATGCTTTAAACGGAATATCTAGAAGTGTTTTTCCGGCATTGAATTATAGTATTAGCGTGTTATTCATTTTTTCTATTTTGTTAGTCTGCCTTACGTTTATTCCATTGATGACAGTGGGTTACGGGCTGATAGGGGTAGTGGGCAATGGAGAATATTGGACGATTTCAGTTTTATCGTTGTTTATTTTTTTGATATCATGGACTTTGTCTTGCAGGAGATTTCATTACTCATTGTTTTTAATTCCATTTTTCCCAATTTGTGTAGGAGTTATGATAATAGTTGCATATCATTCAATGTTATCTACTATTTTTAAAACTACTATTTGGAAAGAAAGAAATATATCAAGCAGAAAATTAAGGTTTTAATCCATGTGTGCGGAAAAGTTTATTGTAATTGGAGAAAATATACACACAACTCGTGTATTTATGAGGTCTGGAAAACGTATTGGATATGATGAAGATGGCTTAGAATCAGTTTTATACAAAAACAGCGATGGAATTAATTCATTTTTGTGTATCCCTGAAGATTTTAAATCAACAAAAGTTTACCAAGAAGGTAGAGTGAAACATTTCATGGTTGCAGTATCGTCAGGGATGTCTGAGTCATCCAAATATCAATCTCAAGGTAAGGACTATATTGCATCTGAGATTCGCAGGCAAGAAAATGTAGGATCTGATTTTTTAGATCTAAATATTGATGAAATTTCGCCTAATATTGAGATTCAAAAATCAGCGATGAAATGGTTAGTTTCATTTTATTCTACTATTGCTAGGAAGCCACCTAGTGTAGATTCTTCTAGCCCAGATATTATAAAGGTTGGCTTGGAGGAATATGCTCGTACAGGATCCTTACAAGGAGCTCCTATGATTAATTCAGCTTCTCTAGAAAGAGTTGAAGTTTTAGATATCGCTGAGTACTACAACGCAAATGTTGTGGTGACATCAGCGGGAGATGCAGCTATGCCATCTACTGCCTTAGAAAGGATTGAAAATGCTGCTAGGATGATTAAATTTTGTAAAGAAAGAGGGATTACATATCAAAGAATATATGTAGACCCACTGGTGTTTCCAATATCAGTAGATCAATCTTATGGGAATGATTACCTAGAAGCTGTAATGGGTATAAGGAAGGAGTTTGGAGGAGATATTCACATAACTGGTGGGCTAAGTAATGTTTCATTTGGGCTACCGGCTAGAAGAATTATAAATGACACTTTTATTAGATTAGCGATAGATGCAGGTGTTAATTCTGGTATCTTGAATCCAATCGAAAGCAAGCTTGAACGTATAAGAAATGTAGACGAATCGAGAGAAGACGTTAAATTAGCAAAAGCCATGCTAGTTGGAGAAGATGAGTTTTGCGTGAATTTCATTCAGGCTTTTAGAGACGGTAAGTTTCGCAACTACTAACTCATCCCTTGGATTACATTAGATTCAACTAATTCGTTAATTTCTACTTTGGACATTCCTAGAATATTTTCCATGACGTCAAATGTATGCTCTCCTAATCTTGGGGGATGAATCCCGGGTTCTGAAGGGGTTCTACTCATATGTTGCAAAGGGCTTCCTATCACTTTTAAGTCTTGGATATCTGGATGGTTTATCGACCATATGCTATTCCGAGCTGCAGTTTGAGGGTCTTCAAGTACGGTGCCAATATCATTTATAGGGGTTATTGTTATTCCTGCGGATTGAAGCTTATCAGTCCAATAATCGATTGTATTAGTTTTGAAGACGCTATTTAGTTTTTCTTCAAGTACAATACGATTGCTTACTCTTTTGCTATTACTTTCAAATCTATCGTCTTCAAGCAGTTCGGGTAGTTCTATGGTATTGCAAAGCCTATGAAATTGATCATCATTGTTGGCAGCTGCTATGAAATTACCGTTTGAAGCTTCAAAATCTTGATATGGAGCCACTTGAGGATGAGCATTGCCTATTCTAGTTGCTGATACCCCAGTAGCTAAGTAATTTTGTGCTAGGTAGCCCATAGAAGCTATTCCAACATCAAATAATGAAACATCTATGTGTTGTCCTAATCCACTGGTATTTCTTTCGTTTAAAGCTCCCAATATTCCTATAGTAGCATTCAAACCCGTTAATATGTCTATCCAAGCTACACCAACTTTTGTTGGCCTCCCGTCTGGTTCGCCTGTGACACTCATTATTCCTGTCATCCCTTGTAATGCTGCATCGTAGCCTGGTTCTGAAGACCTTGGCCCTGTTTGACCAAATCCTGTAACAGACGCATAAATCAGTTTAGGGTTTATCTCTGATAATGATTGATAATCAAGTCCAAATTTTGCTAAATTACCCACTTTAAAATTTTCTACTAAAATATCGGCTTTTTTCGCTAAATCTTTGATGATATTTTGACCTTTTTCGGACTTTAAATTAATTATTAGGCTTTTCTTACCTCTATTTGCAGATAGGTAATAAGAACTTTCTTTATTCAAAAAAGGAGGCCCCCATTGGCGAGTATCATCTCCCCAAGGCGATTCAACTTTCCATATTTCTGCTCCTAAATCTGATAATATTTGTGTTGAATATGGACCTGCTAATATTCTAGATAAATCTAAAACTTTGATATTTCTTAATGCACCCATAGAAATTCCTTTGATAAATTATGTTCGAGGTTCCCAAGAGAAAAATTTGGTTGATATTAATAATCCAGCTATTAGCCATGCTGATATTATTCCTAGATTAATTATATTAAACGTAATACCCGTATTAAATGGATTGAACGCCTCTTGCAACTCTAAAGAAAACGGCCTTATAGGAAAACATTGAGCAAACATATTTAACCACATTGGAGCATTGTCAGTTGGCACAAATACGTCAGAAATAAATAACAATGGAAGTATTGATGCATTAACTATCGCCGGAGCAGCATCAGCACTTGGGATTAAAGATATTATTGCAACTCCTAAGCAACTAAATGTGGCAGCACCTAGCAATAAAGTTAGTATGTATGCAGGCATAGCATTTCCTGATGGCATTGGAACATCAAATATAAATGAACCGGTACCTGTGACTACCAATACAAGTAGAGCAGAGATTAGGGTGCTATGGCATATCTTACCTAATATGAAGGATATAATAGGTAAAGGTGTACCCTTGATTCTTTTTAGTACTCCTCCGTCTCGTGCTATAGATAATTGCATTGCTACACCGGTATATGAAGATCCTACTACAGCAAATACTGTGATCATAGGGATGTATACACTTGCTAAAGAAACGATTCCGCCGTCAATTTCAATTTCTCGGTCACTAAAGACAATACTAAATATAAATAAAAATAGTAGGGGAAATGCAAATGTAAAAAATGCTGCAACAGGGTTTCTTCTGAAGGCCTTGTTTTCATATAATATTTGACGTAGAGCTAGTTTTAAGATTCTCATGGTGTTTTAGACTCTTTTATCGATTCAAGAAATATTTCTTCTAAAGACTGAGCTTGCACGGATAAGTTTTGCAAATCAATATTGTCGTTTAATGCCCATAAAGTTAACGTTGATAATGTTTGGGTTGGCATACTGGTTTGTATTGTTATCTTCTTGTTTGTGATTGAGCAATGTTCTCGTATATTTTCTGGGATCATATCCAGATTGCCATTATAATCAAATTTTATGGTTGAATTTTTAGAATTACGTAGTTCATCCATCGTCCCTATTTTGCCTATTAATCCGTTATTCATTAATGCAAATCTGTCAGCTAGAACTTCGGCTTCTTCCATGTAGTGTGTGGTTAAAAGTATAGTTTTTCCGAGTTTTTTTAATTCTGAAATCATATCCCATGCATCACGCCTAGCTGAAGGGTCAAATCCTGTTGTCGGCTCATCCAAAAATAATAACTCGGGATCACCTATTAATCCTATAGCCACGTCTAAACGTCGTTTTTGCCCACCAGATAATTTTCTATATCTATAATTTCTAAATGAATCTAATCCTGTTATCGATATGAGTTCTGAAATATTTCGAGAGTTTTTATAAAAACCTGCAAATTGAGTCATTATTTCTTCAACCTTAAGGTATGGGTCCAGGTTTGTTTCTTGCAAAACAATCCCTATGCTTTCTCGGAATTCAGGAGCGTTTAACTTCGGGTCATATCCTAGAACAGAAACCTCTCCAGATGTTCTGTCTCTGTGGCCTTCTAAGATTTCCACAGTTGTTGTTTTTCCTGCCCCATTTGGTCCCAATAGAGCAAATATTTCGCCCTTTCCTACTTCAAAACTTATTCCGTTAACGGCTTTATGCTCTGGGTAATATTTTTTTAAGTTTGTTACTTTTATAGCTATATCAGAATTCATTTATGAAATCGTTTATTTTATTTGCGCCTACGTTTATTATAAGGTCAAATAAAATTATCGTGTAATAAGGATTTATTAACAAGTACTATGATTAACAATGACTTAGCAGGTATTTCTATCTCAAGACTTCATGAGATGGATGATTTTTTAAATAAGACTTATATTGAATCTAAAAAACTTGCAGGTTTGATGACAACTGTTTATAGAAAAGGGGAATTAGTTCATTATTCTCCTATGGGATTTAAAGATAGAGATCATAATACGGACTTAGATAAAAATACTATATTTCGTATTTATTCAATGACAAAACCAATAACTTCTATTGCTTTGATGATGTTGTATGAGAGAGGTTTATTCCAACTTGATGATCCGGTTTATAAATATATACCTGAATTTAAATCATTAGAGGTGTATGTGTCGGGGAAAGATCCTGATTTCATAACTAAGCCAGTTGATAGACCTATGAATATTCATGATTTATTAACTCATCAATCTGGATTCACTTATGATTTTATGCAAACTACAGAAATAGATTTTGCTTATGAAAAAAGAAAAATCATGAGAAATAAAAATAAATCTTTAGAACATTTCGTTAAAGAATTATCTGATTTGCCACTACAATTCTCTCCAGGCAGTAGATGGAATTATTCTGTTTCCGTTGATGTATGTGGTTATTTGATTCAGGTTCTTTCAGGATATAGTCTGGATGATTTCTTTAAAAAATATATATTTGACCCACTGGGTATGAAAGATACTGATTTTTATGTTCCCTCGGAAAAGATAGGTAGATTAGCTTCTAATTATTTGTATACAGGCTCTGATATTCCTAGTTTAATAACTTCTAAAGAAGAAGGCGATATTACTCAAAAACCCAAACTCCTTAGTGGTGGTGGTGGATTAATGTCTACTACCGATGATTATTTACAATTTTGCAAGATGATACTGAATAATGGTAATTTGGAAGGGCATCAATTTGTTAGTAGAAAGACTATTGGTTTAATGACCTCTAATCATCTATCGGGCGGGTCTGATTTGTCACAGATGGCGTTTAGTAGATGGAGTGAATCAAAATTTGATGGCACAGGATTCGGATTAGGGTTTTCTGTAATTACTGATCCTGTTAGAGCCCGAACGTTATCTTCAAAAGGTGAAATAGCTTGGGGAGGGCTAGCTAGTACCGCATTTTGGATAGATCCTTTAGAAGATTTGATAGTTATATTTATGACTCAATTGATCCCGTCCACTACATATGACATCAGGCGTCAACTTAGATCATTTGTATATGGTGCTATATTAGACTGACTTTATCCAAGGAGTAATTAAAATGTATCCAAGTAATATTAAACAACGTATTCAAAATCAAGAACTTTTATTGAGTTCTCAAATGTTTACGAGAGAATGGCATACTGCTGCTGCTATTTTTGCAACAGGACCAGATTGGGTTTGGATCGATCAAGAACATAGTCCTTTTGGGACAGAGTCTATAGGTCCTATTTGTGTTATGGCTCGTCAAGCTGGTGTTGCAGGTGTAATAAGAGTTCCATGGAATTCTCCTGGAGATATAAAAAAGGCGTATGACTCAGGAGCTGTTGGGGTTATGGTTCCTCAAGTGGATAATCCCAATGAAGCTAAAAATGCAATTAAATATTCCAAATATCCTCCTGTTGGGGAAAGAGGAATATCTCCTTGGTTTGCTCCTGCATTAGGAGTACCCATGGAAGATGTAATTGAGAAAGCTAATGATGAAACAATATTAATTTTACAAATGGAAAGTCTG
>MDSW01046671.1_pt1 | contig 11314 bp, 12 predicted proteins | sample 811171 | NCBI WGS metagenome assembly MDSW01 (sample SAMN05326641, study PRJNA326480) | marine metagenome | isolation source: seawater | place: Atlantic Ocean: North West | collected 2012
CAAGCAGGCATATTAAATGCGCAAGGTGGAACCGGGGCAAGTGCGGGTAATCCCAACCTAACGCAAGGGCAACAGTATCTTGCAGCTAACCCGGATGTTTTTGAAAACGCTACTGCGCGAGCAACAGCCGAGGGCATTGCACCCGGCGCTGCTTTTTCACAACGCCTAGACGAAATTGCACGCGAGCATTTTGATGCTTTTGGGCAGCAAGACGGTAGATCTGGCTTTGGTATAGATTACAGCAACCAAGGCGGCAACCAAGGCGGCGGCTTCGGGGCGGGTCAACCAACAAGCGGCGGTCCAGCTTTTTCGCAACCTACTTTTGATTTTAGTAGCTTCAACGACTCCCTTAATACCGCATTGGGTAATTTCAATGGCTTGTTAGACAGCTATGAGTCGATGCTTGGCGGCTTGTTTGATACAACAAATCAAGTGCCTTCATACGGCGGTGGATTTCTGCCGTTCCCTACAACGTTGCAAGGTGGGTTTGGACCTTTTGGCACTCCGTTTTTTGGCGGGGTAGGAACAGGGTTTAATACTGGCTTCGGTGGTGGGTTTAGCGAACCGCCAACTGTCCAAAACCCTAACCAACGCGCCCCGGCGCCTGCTGGATCATTTGGGCCGGGGTTTGGCGGCGGTCTTGCTGGCAGCCTGCATAGGCAATTTTTTACAATATAAGGTATAAAAATGGCAGTAGTTGAACTTCCCTTTAAGCCGGGGATCGTAAGCACGCTCGACCAAACAGAACTTACGTCTGAAGGTAGATACGTGGCAGGTGACAAAATTCGTTTTAAAAGAGTGTCAGACAAAAGCTTGCCTCAAGTGATGCGCGGTTGGGAAGATTTGTTTGATCATACGCTCGGCGGCTATTTAGAGGGGCGCGTGCGAGCGCTGCACGTTTATCAAGATTTAGACGGCCAAAACCAACTTATTGCTGCTTCTGAAAAAGCAGTGTACGCATATACTGGCGCGTTACTATGGCCGATTACGCCTTTGCGTAGTTTTGGCACTTTGGCAACACATTTTGCAGTAACATCTGGCAGTAACGAAGTTACAATAAATGAAGCTTCGCATGGCTGCCTGCTTGGTGACACAGTGTTCTTTAATACAACTGCTGCTGTTGGCGGGATTTCTTTAGGCCAAAATGGGTCTGGCAACAATGCAATAACAGTGTCTAATAAATCGCGGCTGCTTGTTTTTGAAATAGCAGGGCATGGGTTGCAAACTGGATCGCGTATTGAGATAGCCGGGGCGTCTGGCATAGGCGGCGTACCTGCCAGCGATATAAACAAACGCCATACGGTATATCGCGCTACTGATGACATTTTTCAAATTTTCGTTGATACGAAAGCAACGTCTGATGTAGCACAAAGCGGCGGTTCATTTACATATGCTGCGCTGACAAAGTACGAAGTTACAGAACTTACAAGCGCAAATAGTTTTAAAATACAGGCAGCAATGGCGGCCACCTCAACAACAACTGGCGGCGGCGGCTCCACACAATTTGAGTTTGAGATAAATTCTGGTCGGCCTACAACAACCAGTACGGCAGGTTATTCAACCTCAACATATTCAACAGGCTTTTATTCGCTGCCATCGTCCGAAACAGATATAAATGCGCGGGTTTGGACGTTAGATAATTTTGGCGAAGTTGCTTTAGCAAACTATGCTGACAGCGGTTTATATAAATGGCTTAACAACCCTTCGCAGCGTATGGAGTTGGTAAGTACAACGGCGACAGATTGCCCGACACAAATTAGAACACATTGCGTTACTGCTGAACGGTATATTCTTACACTCGGCACACAGAGCGTTGCAGTTGGCGGTACTGTGAACAATGATTTTAACCCGCTGCAAATCACATGGGCTAGAGCGCAAGAGGGTTTGAACAATGGCGATTGGACGCCAAGCGAAGCAAACTCCGCAGGCAGCATCACATTAGGCGGCAGTTCTTCGCAGATTGTTGCAGCAGCTAATATGCCCTTTGTGACGTTGATATGGACGCAAACCGAGTTGTTCAGCTTGCAATTTATAGCAGGTAACATTGACGTGGTTTTCAAGCCTGCATTGTTAGCTTCAGGCGCGGGTATAATTGGTAAGAATGCGTGGGTGAGAGCAGGGGATAGCGGGTCGGTGTTTTGGCTTTCTTCTGGCCGCGAGTTTATGGTTTGGACAGGCGGTGCAACGCCGACAACAATTACTTGCCCGGTGAAAAATTTATTTTTCGACAAGTTATCAGAGGGGCAAGAAAGTTTAATTTTCGCTTGTGGGTTAGATCAAGAAAACGAAGTGACTTGGTACTATCCAACAGACGAAAGCGGAGAGTCGGAAAATTTTAGATTTGTTACTTTAAATTATGCAGAGGGCCATTGGCACACTGGCACTATGGCGGTAACAGCTTGTGTGCAAAAAGGTCTTGAGGAATATTCTATTGCAGCTTGGGCGCCTGAATACGGTTCAACAGGTTCAACACTTCGGTTGATGGAGAAGGGGGAGACTGCAAACGGCAACGCCATACCAGATGTTTTTTTAGAAACTGGATGGATCGATGCGCAAGAAGGCGACACGTTTTCACGCGTAACGCGGTACGTGCCAGATTGGCTAACAGACAGTTCAATTAACGTTAAAATTTTGCACAAAAACTTTCCGCAAGCGCAGACCTATGAAACGGAAGATCTAGGGCCAATAAACAAGGCGACACTAAAAAAAGATTTTCGTGTAACTGCGCGGCAAATAAAAATTAGATATGATTGGTCGAGCAGCACAACGCCGACTGATGGCCGATTAGGCCGCACCTTATTAGATATTACGCCAACTAGGGTCACTAGATGATTACAGAGCGCGTATGGGAAAAATTACAACCATTAGTGCAAAGCGCCCTAGACCATCAAGACGAGTATGATTTTGACGCTGTAAAGCGGGAAGTGATCTGTAATCGCGCGCAAGTTTGGCAGGGCGAAAGCAGTGTCATCATCACACAACTGAACCAGCACGTAGATTGTAAAAAGTGTCGTATTTGGTTAGCAGCCGGAGACATGACTGAACTTGTCGAAAAGATGTTGCCGGAAGTTGAAAAATGGGCGAAAGCCGAAGAGTGCGGCGGCATCACAATCGTCGGCCGCAAAGGTTGGGTAAAGAAATTAAAAAGTAAGGGGTTCTACGAGCCGCCTTTAGCAATGCTTGAGAAGGAAATATAAAATGGGTAAATCCAGCAAGCCAAGAACAGTTACAAGCACCAGTGACATCAGTTCGGAATTTCAACCCACGCGTGACGAAAACATCGCCATCGCAAACACCATTGCCAATATGCCTTTTGTGCCGTTTGCAGGCGGCGACCCGCGCGCAGCAATAGCAAATTTTAGCAATGATCAATTGTCAGCATTTGATCAAGTGCGGGCAATGGGTAATCGCGTTGATCCGTTGCAAAATGCAGCGATAAGAACAACAACAGCAGGCGTGCAGGGCATTGCTGATCCATCAACCATGATGGCCAATTATGAAAACCCTTATGTGCAAGATGTAATAGACACAACGATTGATGATTTAGAAATAGACAGACAGCGGCTTAACGAACAGTCTCGTATGCAGTCACCCTTTGGCGGTACGCGCCAAGCGATTGTTGAGGCAATGAACAACAAAAACTTCGCAGACGCCGCTGCTAATGTTCGCGCGACACAGAGAGCGCGGGCATTCGATCAGGCGGCCGGGTTGGGGCAAAACGCTATGAGCCAAATGCTCGGTGCAGGCGCGCAATACGGCAACCTTGCCAACATGGCACAACAATTAGGCTTGACACAGGCAAGCGCACAGAGCGGCATAGGCCAGCAAATACAAGCGCAAGATCAAGCGTACAAAGATTATTTGCAGCAACAGTTTTTCGATATGATCAATCACCCACTGCGACAGCTTTCTATTCGTCTTGGTGCGTTGGGTCAAACACCTCTCGGTACTGTGCAGCGCACGCCAATCATCCAGCCTTCATCTTTTGGCTCTGCACTTGGCGGCCTCGGCTCGCTTGCGTCTGGGATTGCTTCCTTGACTTGTTGGGTTGCACGCGAAGTCTACGGACCAGAAAACTTAAGGTGGGTGTATTTCAGACAATGGATGCTTGAGTCGGCTCCAAAGTGGCTATGGAAGCTTTACAGAAAACATGGCGAAAAGTTTGCGGCATTTATTAGTGACAAGCCATTGTTGAAAAAAGCAATTCGCAAAATCATGGATAAGGTTATTGGCTAATGGTTGTATATCGCGGATTAATGGAAAACCCTAACAATCGCGCAATGCTTGGCACGAATATTAGGCGTCAAGCTGATGCAAGTGCATTAGGGCCAATTGTGAGAGGCGGCCAAGCAGCACGAATACCGACACAGCGCCCGATTGTTTTACCTGCTGATGATAGTGTTGGAAGAGGGCTGTCGCAGCTTGGCAAGTCGCTGACTGACATAAACAAAATGAACAAAGAAAAAGCCGCCAGTGATGCGGTTAGTAGTTTATTTCAGCCAGCGCCTAGCGAAGCAGATTTGTTAGAAGGCGTTGAGCCATCCGCGCGTATTCCTAGTGCTGATCAGATGTTGCAAGTGGGATTAATGCACCCCGGTACACAGGCAGGCAAGCAGGCGTTAATGCTTGGCGGTCAAATGGCACAGCGCGAAAGCGATCAAGGCTTTCGAAGGGAAATGCTTGATTTAACACAGACATTTCAAGATAAGCAAAGAAGGGCATCAGAAGAGGCACGAAAAGCCTTACAAGATGATAAATTTGCATTTCTTTCGTTCCAAGACCTTTTTCGCAGGAATACGCAATTAGATATTAAAAACATTGACGTTGCTGGTCGCATAGAAGTGCAGCGCATGAAAAACCAATTGAAGCCTAATGACAGTCTCAAATTGATGACGTTTAAGGAGTACCGTACTAACTATGGCTCATCAGGAATGATGGCTTCTGATAGTCGATACGATGACAACGACCCGGTAGCACTTACATTAAACAAAAATGGCGTGCCAACAGGCGTCAAAATTCTAAACAAAGATTTTGGCGTTTCAACAGGCGGTGCGGTAAGTAAAAGTGACGCATTTAAAGTTGTCACTGATCAACAAAAACAAAACAACACGCCTCCACCAACAAACGACGGTCGTTTAAATGCAGACGCGCCGGGTGGTGGTGTAAAAATGGATTTTAAAGCAGCTACAGGTTTTATCACTAGCCCGCTTACTAAGGCGTTAGATACTATAGGTGCAGGCATAGGAGTGACTAAGGGCAGCGTCAAAGCTGCGGATGATTTCTTAAAGAAAACAAATAATGCAATGATTTCTGTCGGCGGCTTAGTAAATCCTATATTGAAAAAAATTAGCGGCGGCAGAGAAACAGATTTGACTAGAAGGCTTACACAGCAAACTTTGCCGGATAGCGGAATGTTCACCTCAACCACTACGTTTGCAAACTCATTGGACCTTACCATTTCTGAAATAACTACAGTCGTTAATCAATTACAAGAGACAATCAAGCAAACGACAGACAGTAAGGAACGAAACACTTTGCGAGGCGCCATAGTTGCACTCAAAGACTATAGAAATAAGTATGAGTTTATGCGTGACAGTTTAAATATGCCTTCAACGCCAACAGCAGCGGGCGGTAATTTAAGTGCGGCAGATAGAATTGTAGGCTTTGGATCGGGTCGTTAAATGCTATCAAGAGAAAACGAAGCGCGGGTAAATGCCTATGCCGATTGGCTTGTTAACAATCAAAGCAGAAAAGGCTCGCCAGAATATACAGAAGTCGAAAACTCTTATAAAAGTTTACGCGCGCAACAAATGGCAGAGCCGGGATTTGGGGATCAAGCGCGTGCATTGCTAGGCGGGATAGGTGAAGCGTCTGGCATTCCGCAAGCCGTAAGAGGTTTTGGCAATATAACAGGAAGCGAAGCAATTTCCGATATTGGCGGCAGAATGGGCGGCCTTGTTGATGGCAGATATGATCCGCGAACAATGCCTGCACGCGAGGCAGGCCGCACAGTAGGTTATTCTGCAATGGGCATACCTGCACTTAGCACAGCGGCGAGGGGTTCTACTGCTGTTCGTGGTATGACGCCAATCACACCTAGCACAGCAAACGTATCAACGTTACAGCGTGTAACTGATCCAATCATACAACCGTTTGTTCGCTCTCCGGGCCGCGCGGCGACTGCCGAGGTTGGTTTTGGCGGTGTTGCTGGAACAGGCACGTTTGCAGCCGAAACGTTAGCGCCCGGTGATGATACGATGAGGGCGCTTGCTGAAACCGGGATGACTCTCGGCTATGGCGCGATACATGATCAGGTTAAGCGCGCTGGTACTACGGTGTTTAATATCGGCAGAACAGCCGTGAACAATCTACGCCAAACATTCAAGTCACTTACGCCGGAAGGCCGCAACTCTGAAGCTGGCAAGATTTTGATGCAGGCAATTGCGAACAGCGGCGAAGATCCAAAAGTAATCATGAAGGCGTTAAATGATCGCAAGGGCGCGCTATCAACGGCAGCCCAAACATCAGGATCGCGCGGCTTGTCGGCTGTAGAAAAAACATTGATAGGCGGCGATGATGCTCTCAAGGTGTCTGTGCGACAACAAGGCGATCAAGAGTTAGCGCGGCTAGAAAACGAAATACGCACGCTCGAAAACTCTGGCAACGTTGAGTTAGTAAAAGCTGGCGCGCAGATGCGTAAAGATACAATCAATGGGTATTTAGACCAGCGATTAAAAAGAGCAGAAACCGTTGCATCGAAAGCGATTGCTGATCTTGACAGCGGCGTTACAAAAAGCGCCGCGAGTGTTAAGACGCGCAAAATTATAGATGACGCCATAAAATCAGCGCGAGCAGATGAAAAGAAACTTTGGGAGCGTTTAGATAAAACTATGCCGATTGAAGTTGGTTCATTAGTCAATTTGCGCAGGTCTTTAATTGAGAAAGGCGACATACTGCCAGAGGATAAGCTGCCGGGTGTATTGCCTGCTGTATTGCGAAGATTTAAAAAGTTATCAAAGGCAAGCGCAGAATCGGAAGAGATAGCGCGCGTCTTTGGCGGTGAGGCGCCTGCTGCTGCAACAGTAAAGTCTAATGACATTATAAAGTTTCGCAGTCGCATTCTTGCGTTGCAACGTGCAGCATCGAATGATGGCCGTTTTGATGATGCGCGGATTTACGGCAAATATGCAGATGAAGCCTTAACATTGTTAAGCGACTTGCCAAACTCGGCGACAGCGCGTGCCTTTAGTCAGCAGCTAAACGCTAAACTTACAAACTCAATTATCGCCGATATAACACAAAGACGGCCAAGGGGCGCTGCACCATTTCGGCCGGAGACAACTTTAGAAGCTGTGTTTCAAGGGTCGCCGGAACAACAAGTGGCGGCGCGGGATGAACTTATAAGTGGCGTAACGCCAGTGACGCGAGAAGATCAGACTGCCGCTGTAGATATGACTAACCCGCAACAAGCAAACGAAGCAATGGGCGATTTCTTGCGGGCAATGGCAATTGAGACTGTTAAAGATGGCAAAATTGATAACGCGGCACTTGCTAATTTCAGGCGTAACAACAGTGAATTGTTGAGTAAGTACCCTGAACTATTAACCAGCGTGCAAAGCGCGGAGAGTGCGCAAGCGTCCTTGTCACAACTAGAAACCAATATACCTACATTGAGAAGGTCAATAAACGAAGGCAAATATGCCAGCGTCATTGGCACAGAAAATTTAGACGCATTAATTGTTGAGGCGCTAACAACCGGGGCGAAAAAAACGCCTGTTAAAAACATCAGGACATTATCTCTATTTGCTAAAAAAGCGGGCAGTCCGGGCAGCGAGGACCAGCAAAATGCTATCGACGGTTTGCGCAGTTCAATTATAAATTATGCGATGGCACAGGAAAATCCTTATGCCGCGTTCACACAGCCGTTAGGCACTAATCAGCCGTCTATAAAAAAGCTGTTAGTGCAGCAGGGCATTCTCTCTAAGAAACAAGGCGATGCGTTTGAGATTATGATTGGCGGCTTTACACAGGCACAAAACAGACAAAATGTAATTGGGGATGTCGCCAAAATTGATGAGATGTTTGGGCCTATTAGTAAAAGCGTTGATTTAATGTCACGATTAATAGGTTCATATTTAATTAATCTAAGTCCAATGATTAATCAAAATAACAGCCTTATAATGTCTGGCGCTGCCGCAAGGACAGCTACATCAACAATTTTAAAAGACCCGCGCGCAGCTATCAGGGAAACCTTAAAAGACATTATTAAAGACCCGCAGCGCACAGCACAGGTGCTTGAGTTAGCGAAGCCTGCTAAACCGCGCGCGCCAATTGTAGGCGAGCAGCAATTAGCAGATGCTTTTGACGGCATGGTTTCTGTCTATAAAGATTTACCGTCTAAGTTTTTTACTGGAACTGGTTTTCTTATAGGGCTAGGTATGCCTAGAACAGTACGACCCGGAGCGAGTGCTGCTATTATTGGCGAGGCAGCGACAGGCGAAGCGATGGACGCATACAATGAACTTACACAATAGCGTCAAGCTGCTCATTACATTTCTACTGGCCGCAAGTTTCGCGGTTTTTTTTATGCCAGCAGCAAACGCGCAAAAAGTAGGATGCCCGCCGCGTGAGGAATTAATGCAGAGTCTAAATGCGGCAGGGATGCAAAGCGTGTGGATTGGTTGGTCGCATCGCGGCCATCTAACCGAAATAATGATGAATATGGCGAGCGATGAAAACTTGTGGGTCGCCGTTGTGCATCTCAAATCGAATCATAGCTGTGTGGTGGACCAAGGCGTGAAAGGCAACTTTGTTGTAAAGGGGAAACAGCGAGTATGAGTGAGGCCGAAATGAAAGCATCTATAGCAGCGCTTGAGCAGCGGAACACGGATCAGGAACGCCGCCTTGCCGTCATAGAGGCAAAGCTGGATAAGTTAATAGAATACTCTGCTTACGGCAAAAGCAGCATTCGCATTTTGTTGTTGGTTGGTTCAGTTCTATCAGCGGTTGCGGCTGCCGCAGCTTATGTGTGGGATAAGGTGAATTAGGGACAACCATTTGCAAACTGCCGCATGGGCCGAGGCGTGCGCAGTAAAGTATTTTCTAGGGCGCGGCTTTCAAGTGTTTACCAACGTAAGCGGCTTTGGCCCTGTTGATCTCGTAGCAATAAAAACGCGCGGGAAGGCACCGCCTATCGTGCATCTGGTGGATGTGAAAAGCACCTACGACCGCACCTATGGCGGGTTAAGCCTAGAACAGAAATGGGCCAAGGTCAGGGTGTTGAAAGTAGACCCGGATGGCAACTGTTCTTTAGTGCCTCAAGGCGAAGAACGCATAACCTTAAACAGAAAAGAGAAAAAAGATGAAATGGATAAGCAAGATTGAAACGTGGTTTTCGCACTTAGCTTTTAAATGGCAAGTGTTTATCGCTATGGCCTGCTTATTTGGCGTAATGGCAATAATTATAGCGATTGCTGGATAGTGCATCAATTACAAGCGCGATAGAGCGCCGTAGAGAGCCGCTAAAATGACAGGATACTTTGTATCAAATTACTTCGCCCCGACTCTCTGCGGCAATCCTACGAGGTCAATTTTCACAAAACGAGGTAAAAATGACGCCAATTCGAGGAAAAGACGTAGATTTAGATGGCGATGGTAAAATTACCGAAGCCGAGTTAGCAGCGGTCGATAATCATAATAAATTAGAGACGCAAACGAGAATAGCCGTAGCATCTTTTGTTGTGATGACGGTTTTAGCTGGCTTGCTAGTGTCGGGTTTAATCCCTGATGAACGCATTAAAGCGCTTGGGCCGCTGGTAAGTACATTATTTATAGCGAAGGCCGGAATCATAGGCGCATTTTTTGGTATGACTGGCTATATGTCGAGAAAGTAATGGATATTTTAGGCTCGTTAGTTGGCGCTGCAAGCGGCGGGGTACTCGGCGTTGTCGGCAGTTTAATCGGCAAGGTCGCCGGATATTTTGAACTCAAGCAAAAGATGAAGCTTGAAGAAATTAAAAACAAGCACTCGCTCGCTCTCATGGATAAACAAGCGGAACTGCAAAAGTTAGCGCAAGACGGCAAGTTCCAACTGACAGCGCTTGAAACTGACAGCGCAAACCTTATCGGTTCATACAAGCATGACGCCAGTTATGGCGAGACTTACAAATGGGCGTCTTCTCTGCTGCGATTTGTTCGCCCGGTTCTGACATTCAGTGTGATCGGCGTTTTTGTTTATGTCTACTACAAAGCTGATGATTTTGGCGATGTAACAACGGTGCAACGTATGAGCAACGAAATTTGTTTTTTAACGTCCACCTGTTTGTCTTGGTGGTTTGCGGATCGGAGTAGGAAATGAACTTAGATAATATGCGCGAAATGCTGATCGCTAACGAGGGTTTGTCTCTTAAACTTTATAAATGTACCGCAGGGATAACCAGCATTGGCGTTGGACGCGCTATTCAGACGCGAGGCATAAGCGAAGATGAAGCAATGTTTATGTTGAACAACGACATTGAGATTTGCATAGCTGCCTTAGACAAGCGCTATCCTTGGTGGAGTAGGTTAAGCGAAGCGCGGCAAGAAGTAATGGTTGATTTAATGTTCAATCTTGGTGAATCGCGATTGGCAAAATTTGTTCAATTTTTGCAGGCAATGGAAACAGCATCTAGCGCGGAAGATTACGCCGTAGCTGCTGAACACTTGCTCGACTCTCTATATGCAAAACAACTGCCGGGGCGGTCGCAGCGTAACGCTGAAATCATACGCGGGGGGTAACGATGGAAGGCATCGATGCACTTGACTTGCTCAATACCGCTATAGCTGCTTTCGCGATTATCGGTGCAATGGTCTACGCAATTATCAAGACCAAAGTGGATGTGGAGCATTTAACTAAAAAAGTTGAAACGTTATTTCAGCTATTCAACAACCTACGTGATAAGGACAAATAATATGGCGAAACGCGGATTATATGCGAACATCAACGCGCGAAAGAAAAAAGGCATTTCGCGCAGTAAAAAGAAATCGACTATTTCGCCAAAAGCTTACGCTAATATGAAAGCAGGGTTTCCGAAAAGCAAAAAGAAAAAGCGCGCCTAATGGCTACACCAAGAAAAGGTAAGGCGCGAGTAAAAATCACGGCGTCTGGCAAAAAAGTTAGCTACGGCCAAAAGGGCGCTCGGATTGGAAAGAGGGGCAGCGCAAAGCAGCGCAGTTATTGCGCGCGATCTGCCGGGCAACTTAAACGCTTTCCGAAAGCCGCTAAGAATCCTAACTCGCCCTTGCGGCTTTCTAGAAAACGCTGGAAGTGTTAGGC
>MDSW01149116.1_pt1 | contig 11314 bp, 11 predicted proteins | sample 811171 | NCBI WGS metagenome assembly MDSW01 (sample SAMN05326641, study PRJNA326480) | marine metagenome | isolation source: seawater | place: Atlantic Ocean: North West | collected 2012
AAATCATGCTAAATAATCAAACTATTCTTGTTACTGGAGGAACGGGATCCTTTGGCAAATGTTTTATTCGTACAGTGCTTCGTCTTTACAAGCCCAAGAAAATTATAATTTATAGCAGAGACGAATTAAAACAATTCGAAATGCAGCAGGAATTGCCGAATGATGAAGTAATGCGTTATTTTATTGGTGATATTAGAGATTATCATCGTTTAAAAATGGCCATGAGAAATGTGGATGTAGTTATACATGCTGCAGCTCTTAAACAAGTCCCAGCAGCAGAATATAATCCTTTTGAAGCTGTTAAAACAAATATTATTGGAGGGCAAAATGTTATTGATGCGGCGATGTCTCAGGGTGTTAAAAAAGTTATTGCCCTAAGTACAGACAAGGCGGCCGCACCCATTAATTTATATGGGGCTACAAAACTTTGCTCAGACAAGCTTTTCATTGCTGCAAATAATTATTCAGGTGGGCGTGATATTAGTTTTAGCGTAGTTAGATATGGAAATGTAATGGGAAGTAGAGGGTCAGTTATTCCTTTTTTTATTGAACAAAAGAAAAGAGGTGAGTTGCCTATAACTGATGATCGTATGACGAGGTTTAGTATTACCTTACAACAAGGCGTTGATTTTGTCCTTGGATGCCTTGGAAAAATGTGGGGAGGAGAATTATACGTGCCTAAGATTCCAAGTTATCGAATAGTAGATGTTGCTGAGGCGATTGCTCCAGAAGCAAAACGTATAACTACAGGAATTCGCCCAGGTGAGAAGCTCCACGAAGAGATGATTACGCCTACAGATTCTCTCAATACAATTGAATTTAAAGATTACTTCGTAATTTTACCGTCTACACCGTTGTGGGATAATAATAAATTTATTAATGAAAGTAGTGATAATATAGGCAAACCCTGTGAATTAGGGTTTGCTTATAGTAGTGATAGTAATGAAAAGTTTTTGTCGGTTGGCGAATTGAGATCACTTATTAAGAATTCAGCTTCTTAGGCATTCAAAAATATCATATGTAGATTAAGATATTACTGCAGAGGATTTTGAGTCGGCAGGTGATGTATTGCAGTCTTAGTGACTTACACAAGAGCTCAAAGTTCCTGAATTTGAACAGGCTGTGGCTCATTACTGTGGGGGAGATTATGGAGTTGCTGTAAATAGTGTTACCAGTGCACTTCACATTTGCCAATGTTCTATAGGCTTTCTGATGGTCAAATTCGGTATGTTGTTTTAGTATTAATTGATACATTAAATGGCAACTAGTAAACAAAAAGAAATTTTTCTGCAGGAAGAAGGAGACGCTTGGTTTGATCGCAACCATCAGGTGATTCAAAATATAGATTATGGGAAAACAGATCCTGTTGTGCCTGTGATAAAAAGTTGCTTGTCCAGCATTTGTGGGGAAGCAAAATTATTAGAAATTGGTTGTAGTGAAGGAAAGCGTTTACAATGGATAAGCCAAAATTTGCCCATACAGTGCCATGGAGTTGATCCTTCCTCTAAAGCGATCTCTGTTGCTAAAAAAAGTGGAGTTCATGCAATTCAAGGAACAGCGGACAGTCTGCCTTTTGAATCTGATACATTTGATTTTTTGGTTTTTGGTTTTTGTTTATATCTCTGCGATAGGCAGGATTTATTTAAAATTGCTTACGAGGCAGACAGAGTTTTGAAAAAAGAGGCTTGGCTTGTCATTCATGATTTTTTTGCGAAATCAAATGAAAAGCGTGATTATTGTCATCAGCCAAATGTGTACTCTTACAAGATGGACTATCGTACTATCTTTGATTGGCATCCTTCTTATACTTGTGTAAATCATCGAATTAAACATCACCAAAATCAAAATTTTACTGATGATGTTGATGAGTGGACGGGAATCTCTTTATTAAGAAAAAAATAATTCCATGAATAAGCTTGCTATAGGCACAGCTCAATTTGGTTTTGATTACGGCGTGTCCAACAAAGTTGGACAAATTAGTAGTATAGAGGCTAGCAAAATTATTGCTCTAGCCGAAGAGAAAGGAGTTGATACTATTGATACAGCTATTAGTTATGGAGAAAGTGAGAAAGTTTTAGGTGAAATTGGAATAGAGAATTTTAATGTAACCACTAAATTACCAGAAATTCCAGATGATTCATCAAATGTCAAAGATTGGGTTGAGCAACAGATTGAACAATCTTTTTCTCGTCTAAAAACTGATTCATTATATTGCGTACTTCTACATCAGCCCGAGATTCTAAAAAAAGAAGCGGGTCAACAGGTAATTGAAGCTTTGAAACTTTTGAAATCTAGCGGTTCTATAGAAAAAATTGGGGTTTCAATTTATTCGCCAATTGAGCTTGATTATATTACTCAAATTTTAGATTTCGATATCGTGCAAGCTCCACTTAATCTAATCGATCGAAGATTGAAAAATAGTGGGTGGTTGAATCTTTTGTATGCTCAAGGAATAGAAGTCCATACACGCTCAGCATTTCTTCAAGGCTTACTTATGATGTCTCGCCAAGAAATACCTCCAAAATTTGAGCGATGGGCAAAAATTTGGGATTCATGGCATGCTGGTTTAACTAAGGAGAAAGCTACCGCAGCTAAAGTATGCTTGAGCTATCCTCTTCATCTGTCTGAAGTGAAACGAGTAATTGTTGGAGTCGATAGCATGCGTCAGTTTACAGAATTAATCCATGAGTCTTATAAAAAAAGTTTTGAAAATGATTGGGATTTTATGATTTCAGAAGATGAGGATTTAATTAATCCTTCTAATTGGAATTTTTTGTGAACACTGTTGCCATAATACAAGCTCGTATGGGATCCACTCGGTTTCCAAATAAAGTCATGCGGCTTATTAATAAAGTACCTTTGATAGAGCTGCTTCTCAGGAGAGTCGCACAATCCAAAAAGATAGATCGAGTTATCTTGGCAACATCCGAAAATGCTAATAATCAAATTTTGGTAAAACATACCAAGAAATTGGGATTTGAAACATACCAAGGAAGCGAAGATGATGTATTAGATCGTTATTACCAAGCGGCTTTAAATAGTGGAGCAAAAAACATAATTAGAATCACTGGTGATTGTCCACTAATTGATCCTAAGGTAATAGATGATACTATAGATTTATTTTTTGCAAAGAAAGTTGACTATGCTTGTAATACTGATCCTCCTACTTTTCCTGATGGGTTAGATGTAGAGATATTTTCTTTCTCTGCACTCAGGCAAGCTTGGCAGGAAGCTAAGCGTCGTGATGATCGAGAGCATGTGACAACCTATATACGTGAATCAGGATTATTCAAAAAAACTAATCTCAGAGCCCCAATTGATATGTCCAGTCAACGTTGGACTGTTGATGAACCAGAAGACTTTGAGGTAGTTCAAAATATTTTCGATCATTTCCATCCTCGCTGGAATTTTGAATATGATGAAATAATGAAATTGACTTCAGATTACCCAGAAATGTTTCAAGCAAATCAAAAATTTTATAGAAATGAAGGAAGAATGAATGGGCTTGGGCAGAAACTATGGTCCAGGGCGAAGCGGATTATTCCAGGTGGAAACATGCTTTTATCAAAGAGGCCAGAGATGTTTTTGCCTAAACATTGGCCTGCCTATTTTAGTAAGGCCAGTGGTTGTAAAGTATGGGACATGGAAGGTATTGAATATACAGACATGTCTATTATGGGCATAGGTACAAATATCTTAGGCTACGGACATCCAGAAGTAGATGAATCAGTGCATAAAGTAGTTCAAAAGGGAAATATGTCTACTTTTAACTGTCCGGAAGAAGTCTATTTAGCAGAGAGACTGGTGGAATTACATCCGTGGGCAAAAATGGTTCGTTTTGCTCGTAGTGGTGGGGAGGCAAATGCAATTGCTATTCGAATTGCACGAGCGTCAGTTGAAAAACAAAAGGTGGCAATTTGCGGGTACCATGGTTGGCACGATTGGTATTTGGCGGCGAATTTGGGAGATCAATCTAATCTAGACGGACATTTACTTCCTGGACTTGATCCTAAAGGGGTGCCTGATGATCTAAAGGGAACAACTTTGACATTCAGCTACAATGATTTTGATAGTCTTCAAAGATTAGTGCGTGAACATGATATTGGTATTATCAAGATGGAGGTGTCACGTTCTAAAGAACCTCAAGATGATTTTCTTTGTGCTGTGCGACAGTTAGCTACAGAAAATAAAATTATTTTAATATTTGATGAGTGTACATCCGGGTTCCGAGAAACCTTTGGAGGTTTACATAAAAAATACTGTGTAGAGCCGGACTTGGCTGTTTTTGGTAAAGCCATGGGGAATGGTTATGCAATCACTTCTGTTATTGGAAGAAAGTCAATCATGGAAGCATCGCAGAAAACTTTCATAAGTAGCACATTTTGGACAGAGCGTATTGGTCCCACAGCAGCTCTTAAAACTCTAGAGGTGATGGAGCGTGAAAAGGCATGGCAAACAATTACAGCTATTGGCGAATCAATTGGCAAAGGGTGGAAGGATTTAGCTGAAAAATATCAATTGCCACTAGAGATAAATGGCCTTAAGGCGTTAGTTAATTTTAGAATACCTGTTCAAAATTGGATTAAGTACAAAACTCTTATTACGCAAGAGATGTTAAAAAAAGGATTTTTAGCTGGAAATTCTGTTTATGTTTGCACCAAGCATTCCAAACAAATAGTTGATGATTATTTTGAAAAACTTGATCCAGTCTTTTCTACTATTGCTGATTGCGAAAATGGAAAAGATGTGAATGCTTTATTAAATGGGCCGGTTTGTCATGAAGGGTTTAAGCGATTAAACTAAAAAATTATGGTGGAAAAAATAGAAACATTCTTTAAGAGAAGTTAGGCCGGGTTACGGAATTGCCCCAAAATATTATGGTTGTATATTGGGAAAGGCAGTTGTGAAAGATGTTCCAAAAGTAACACCTATTACATGGGGCTTAATATATTAATAAAGATTTTCATTGTCAGAAGAACGGGATAAAGAGTTTTCTAGTCTTAATATTAGAGCTCTTGCAAATAGATTTGCAAAGCAGACTTCAGTATATGGAATAGGTTATGTGTTTAATTATGGCGTGGCTTTTTTGCTTATGCCTGTATATCTAGCGTGTCTTAGTCCTGCTGAATTCGGTATCTTAAGTCTGGCTAGAATCGCTCCTTCTGTTGTTTTGTCGCTAATGACTCTAGATTTATCAGGAGCTATTGTTCGGTTTTTTTATGAATGGAAAAAAAATGGGCAGGAACGAGAAGCTTTGTTTACAATCTGGCTTTTTTCAATTTTATGGGCAGCATTAATATCAGCACTGTGTATTTTTTTTGGTGAGAAGTTATTTGAAATAATTTTTACTAAAGTCGCATTTGATCCCTACGTGAGATTAGCAATTTTAGCTGAAACACTTACTGTCAGTTCTCTAATCTCAAATAAATTGTTGAGATCAATGGAAATGGCTAAGACTTTTAGTGTAGTTAACATATTCAATGTTTTTCTTACATTATCAATTACTATTTATTTTGTTGCTTATCTAGATGCAGGAGTGACAGGTGCTTTGAAGGGGGCTGTTTTTGCTGCGGCAGTTATGATGTTTTTACACATAATTATATTGGCTAAGCACTGGCGAATGCGTTTTGTATTAAAACCTTTAAAAGAAAGTTTGAATTACACAGTGCCATTAGTGCCAGGGAATATAACTAAAAATATGTTCGGTCTTTTAGACAGGTTTTTAATAGACAAATTTGTACCTGCTGGGGAGATCGGGTTATATGCTGTGGCTAGGCAGATTGCCTCAATTGTTAAGATGGCAGGCGGGGTACTACAATTGGGAATGGCTCCACTCCTTTTTAGGGCAGCAACAGAAAGACCAGATTACAAAGTATTGATGGCTACAATTTATAAGTTCTACTTTTATATATTATTTATCGTGTCGGTTTCTTTGTATATGTACGCATCTGAGCTAATGATTTTTATTGGTAAATCGGAATATTTTAAGGGGGTTATTTATATAGCCCCGATGATTGTGGTATGTTTTATTGAGGCCATGTTTGCATTGCCTAGCATTCAAATATCCATTGCTAAGAAAACAAAATATGAGTCTTATGCGTCGGTTTTAATGTTTATTATATTTAGTTTTTTTGGATATTATCTTACCAATAAATATCATGTTTCTGGAATGATTGTAGCCTACTGCATGGCATATGCGCTTGGATTCTTTTTTTTGTGGCTATTTGGTCAAAAATTAACGGCAATATCCTTGGACAAATGGAAAATAGCTTTTGTGGGGTTACTTGGGGTAGTTACAATAACGATTGTAATGAATACAGGCCTTGTGGGATCAAATCATATTGATATTAATGTAATTTTAATAAAGACCTTAATGATCATAGCATGTTTTCTTATTGTGTTGGAGATCGAATTTAATTGGGTTTCTTCCAAATTTAACATTGCAAAAAGTTACCAAGATGAATAGTGCAAAGAATAATGGTGAGGTGCTTTGCGTTATCCCTGCTCGGGGTGGATCGAAAGGAATACCTCGAAAAAATATTAAGAGCTTAGCCGGAAAACCATTAATTTATTATTCAATAAAAGCTGCGTTAAAGGCTAATTGTATTTCGCGAGTTATTGTATCAACAGATGACGATGAAATAAGCGAAGTTGCAAAAAGGTCTGGAGCAGAAGTTCCTTTTATAAGGTCCAAAGAATTTTCTGGTGATGATATTCATTCTGTTTATGTAGTGCTTGATGCTTTAGAAAGGCTCCAAAAAAAAGAGAGTTATGTGCCGCTAACAGTGGTAATGCTTTTGCCTACAGCCCCATTAACTTCGTCAAAACATATTGATGCAGCTTTGCAATTGCATCAAGAGAATGAAGGGTTATCAGTGATAAGTGTTTGCCCCTTTGATAAGCCACTGTCTGCCATAAGAAAAATAAGTGACTCTATTATGTCTCCTGTTATAGATGTGGAAAATTTCAATGTCCAGAGACAGGATTATAACTTATATATGGTTAATGCTGCTATATATATATCGTGCGTGGAAGCACTAAAGAAAGAAAAGACTTTTCACTCTAAGCGAACTATTCCTTATATAATGGATAAAAAAAAGTCGGTTGATATAAATGATATTCTGGATTTTAAATTATGTGAGCTATACCTAAATGAACATTAATAAATTAAAACAAATTATATCCAAAAAGCTTTGTCACATTCTTGCTGGTCCTGATTCTAATCCTTATAAAGTTGTATATTAACCGTTTTAATAATGGTACCCATTCAACAATAGAAAGTGAAATATTAGCTGATTATGAATACTATGCACCTGAGAAGAGAAAAAAAATTTCTCTTGAGGCAGTAAGTACCCCTTTAATTACGATAGACTCAATTATGCTTAATAAGAAAATTAAATTAATTAAAATTGATACAGAGGGCAATGAGCTTGATGTACTAAAAGGTGCTACTAAAACTTTAACAAATAACCCGCCTGAAATGATAATCATTGAGGATCGAGGTGGGGTTGAGCGACATAAAAACAAATGTGACCAATATTTAGATATTCTTAAATCATATAGCTATAAAATTAAGTATTTCGGCAAGGACAATTTAACAGAGGATCGAAATTTGCGTCATAACATGTCAGATGTTTTATTCGTGCATAGTGAAAACGCCCTTTATTAAAATGCAGCTTAATAATTAATAAGTTTGCAAATAAACTCCTTGTTTTTATGTCTTCAATAATTAACAAAATGCGTAAGGCTAAATTAGTTGTCTATGATTTTGACGGTGTAATGACTGATAATACGGCTTATGTTTTCGAGGATGGGACTGAGGCTGTAAGAATAAATAGAGCTGATGGATTAGGAATTAGAGTGATCAGAGAAAAAGGATTAGAACAGATGATTCTATCCACAGAAACCAATCCAGTAGTTTCTGTAAGAGCTAAGAAGCTTAATTTAGATTGTATCCACGGAGTGGATGATAAGGCTTCTGTGCTTAAAAAAATATGCCTTAAGCGAGGGTTATCTATGAATGAGATTATTTATGTCGGTAATGATGTAAATGATGAGGAAGCAATGAGATTAGTCGGCATGCCTATAGCGCCTTCAGATGCAAATATTGTAATAAGAGATTTGGCTATCTTAGTTTTAAACAGTAAAGGAGGCGAAGGAGTTATTAGAGAGCTTTCAGATAGATTTTTTAGTGACGAAAATTAACAATAAAATGGAAAACAAAATAAAACCCTATATTATAGCAGAAATCGGTATAAATCATAATGGTGACATAGAGATTGCCAAACAGCTAATTGATATGGCAGTTGAAACAGGTTGCGATGCGGTTAAATTTCAAAAGCGCACGATTGATATCGTATATGATAAAGATTTGCTCTCTAGCCCAAGGGAAAGTCCTTGGGGCACGACACAAAGAGAACAAAAAGAAGGATTAGAATTTGGGCAGGAAGAATTTGAAGTGATTAATGATTATTGTTCTGAAAAGGACATTGATTGGTTTGCTTCTGCCTGGGATCTTGATGCGCAAAAATTTCTACAGCAGTTTAATTGTCCATATAATAAAACTGCTTCCGCAATGATTACTCATCTTCCATTAATGGAAATGATTGCTAAAGAGGGGAAGCATACTTTTATTTCAACTGGAATGACTAATTATAAAGATATAGAGGACGCGCTTAATATATTTATCAATGAGAAATGCTCTTATACTCTTTTGCATTGTGTATCTACATATCCTTGCGACGATGAAGAATGCGATATTGGAGTGATGAATGAACTTAAAAACAGGTTCGATTGTCCGGTTGGCTATAGTGGTCATGAGAAAGGAATATTGCCATCAGTAGTAGCTGCTGTATTAGGGGCAGAAGTAATTGAGAGGCATATAACACTTGATCGGACGATGTATGGGAGTGATCAGTCGGCGTCTTTAGAGAGGAAAGGTTTGGATTTAATGGTTAAATATGCCCGAAGTGTTAATTCTATTATTGGCGATACAAAAAAGAAATTTGGTGAAAAAGAGCAAGCTATAGCAGAAAAACTTAGATATTTCTAAATGATACATCAGAAAATAGATCCGTATTTAAAAGGTGGATTAGGAACACAAAGTTTTTTTGAAAGAAGAAGAACTTATTCTGAATTGCATGAATCAGAACAAAAATATTTAAATAAAAATTATATTCATTCTGGTTCCTCCATTTTGGATATTGGGTGTGCTTGTGGTAACCTTGGTAATATAATAGTTAATGAAGTAGAATCAGATGTTAATTATACAGGAATTGATGTTGATGAAAAAGCCATTGAATTGGGAAAGAAGCATAACGGTGGTTCTGGTTTAACTCTCATTTCAGGATCTTTTCCTGAAGAAACGCCCAAATCCGAGTATGATTATATATGTGCTTTCAATCTTTTTGAGCAATTACCAGATTGGAAACAATTTCTTTTATGTTTATCACAATATTCAAATAAATATATCAATATAGGATTAGCATTTAGATTAACAGGAAGCACAGTAATAGATATTGATGTATCTTATGGTTATTATTTTGATTCCGGAGAAAGAGTTCATAAAATAGTACATAATATATATGAGCTCCTTAATTTTTGTTGTATCAACGAAATGAGAGTTAAGAAGATTAACTTTCATGGTTATTCAATAGAAAAAAAACAAAAGAGTGCCGGTGATTTTAGAGCAGTGCCTATAAATGAAGAGATCCGAGGAAATCTATTATTAGAATTATTTCCAAGAGAGCAAGTTGTGAATCGGTATGGGGCAACTGGTGACGAAGAATTCACAGAAAATGTTAATGTATCCGTTATTAATAATATAAGACCTGAATGTAACATTATTATTGACGGGGCTTTATTCGAATTTTGATTTTTATAAATAAATTATTTCTAAAGGTTACGCGAAATAGCCTGCCCTTTATTTTCAAATGGCTTAAGGGAAATAAGTCAAATGTGAATGTATGTAGGATTTTAGTTTTTCTTATAAAGATAAATACTTGGATTTGGTATTATTCAAATGGAATAAAAAGATTACCATGTGCTGACAGAGGTTTAACATTAATGTGTTTTAATCGAGCTATTTTTGAAAAAGATTTGGTTGAAATAGCTAAAAGAACAAAAGTTAATTTATTAATATTTGAAAATGAACATTATACAATTTTAGCAAATACATTTTTGGCGGATGACGTGAGATGTCAGATGCTATATTTCAAAACCGACAATCCTACTAAAGAGGAACTTTATCAATTTCTTTTGAAAATTATTTCTCGCTTTAAAAATGCTTTGAGATTTGATGGGTTTTTAAATTCCAATATTATTTACTATCAGGATCATGAATGGGCCAAGGTTTCGAGAGACAACGAGATTCCTTTTTTGACGTTATGTAAAGAGGTGCCAGCGACAGAAAAAAACGAAAAATTTTGGATCAGTGACTGGAAGGATTTTCCTTACCATGGGCATGGAATAGCTGTTTATTCTGATTGGACTAAACAAATATTGAGAGACAAATGTAATGTGGGTAAAAACGTACCTTACCAAGTAGTGGGATGTCCAAGAACGGATATAATCTATGATATATTTGAAGATGATTCTTATAATACAAGATTAAATAAGGATGTGGTTTTTTTTGATTTTGTTGAGTATGGAAAAAAAGAATTGTGGGAGTCTTCAATTAAACAGTTTGAAACTTTATCTAAAAAATACGACGAGAATGGCTCTTGTTATAATTTTATTATTAAAACTAAATACAAAGAAGATGCAGACCACATAAAGAAGCATTTTGGATTTAATCAAAAAAGAAATAATTTAACTGTTACGCATGATATTGATATTAAAGAAATTGCATCGAATGCAATTCTTTTATGTGGATTTAGGACTACAGCGCTTATTAAATTAATGTATAGTGATGTTAATGTTATAATTTTAAATTGGGGTGAAGCAAAGGAAGACCCCGATGATAATTTTATTACTGAAGAATTTTGTGAAGCTTGTGAGATGGCTGACTCTTTATATGAATTTACAGACAAAGTAGATGAAGCGCTTGGGCCAGGGTTTGCTAAAACAAAGGGCTTTAGAACTCAAAGAAATCAGCTTATTGAAAAGCATTTATATAAAATGGATGGTAGCAGCTCTAAACGGGCCGAAGAATTTTTTAAAGAAACTATATTGTCATTAAATTATAAAAAGAAATGAAATACAGAATCCCACTTAGTATTAAAAAGTACCCTATTTATGATAGAGTAAAGCGTTTGTTGCCGTCTGGAATTCGGGGCCGAATCTCTGGAAATATTGAAAAAGACAAAGCTAATCT